>Ga0307963_1001877_pt1:7500-16341 | contig 16341 bp, 19 predicted proteins | sample OrgLakmetagen594_FD_201829 | JGI IMG/M metagenome (GOLD analysis project Ga0307963, IMG submission 201829) | Saline water microbial communities from Organic Lake, Antarctica - #594 | ecosystem: Environmental > Aquatic > Non-marine Saline and Alkaline > Saline | place: Antarctica...
TCCTCAATTACACGCCTCGCACCATCCTCCTCAATTACACGCCTCGCACCATCCTCATCACTTCACGCCTTTCGCTCTATCATCCTCAATTATACGCCTCTTGCACCATTCTTCCCACTTACACGCCTTGCACCATCCTCCTCAATCACACGCCTTTTGCACCATCCTCCTCCCTACCCACACGCCCTTGCCTCCCCCAATACACCATTTTTCCATTGTTCGTGTCTGCCTGTATGCCTTCCTGCCAACCAACCGCCTTTCAAGCCTTTCTTCACACTCATGGACACAAGACAAAGGGATAACCGCCTTGCCTTTGAGTGAAAGATCATTGCCCGAATTGACATTGCCTGGATGTGTTTTAGGGCCTGCACACCATTATTGCCCTCCCTTTTAACTTCATTCCTTGTTTATGTTCGCACCCTCATGCAAAACCACCACCATGTTAAAGAACAAGAAACTGCTCCAATTTTGTCTGCCTCCACACCCCCTGTGCCCTCCCTCTTACTTGCCTTACCCCTTAATCACATTCGCGCCCGCAGGCAAGGCCATTGCCAAATTAAAGAAGAGTGTGGCCGTGGGGTCACCTGTGTAGGTCCTTTCAATTAGCTTAAGTTTGCCTTTCTGTGTGTGTGTGTTTGTTTGTGGTTGTGATCTGAGTGGGCTCAATGCTGACCCTTTGTGTCTTGAATTCAATTTGGATGAATGTACGTGCACATCCTGTGGACCAGCCGCATATTATTTTCGGTTTCGAGCAGTGTAGGCATCTTAACGCTGCTCCTGACACTGAGATGCGCCTCTCTGTGAATTATAACATTCCAAAGTTAAGCCTTTCATTGCGCATTTGTGTGTGTGTATATGTATGTGTGCGTATTTGTGTGTGTTCATGTGTGTGTGCACGTCTACATAAATGTGGCGTTGCATCTATTGTGCTTGCTGTGTGTCTTGACTGCTGCTAGATTCCTTTGAGCGAACCCTAGTTTGAGCCCTTTTGTTGTGGGCTGCTCATGGTAGTGATGCACTACTAGTAAAGTGTATCCCACACTTTCTGTGTCACTAAGAACTGTGTGAACCCTTCAGTTTTATTGTGAGATTTGCTTTACGTGAGCTACAACAGCGTTTGAGCTGCGCATGCGCCAACGTGTGCATGTGCAGGAATGCTGCTTTTGTGTTAAACTATATTGTATTTTATTCTTCTTTTGGGCATGCCAATGCCTGCAGCAATGTAGCAAGCAATTGTAATTGTCTTGAATGTTGTGTGGATCTCAAAAAATCACCCCGTGCATGTTAGTCAGTTCTCCAGTTGAATGGTTGCAATGATTACAATGGGGGGCGACCTTCAGCCAGGTTGTTTGTTTGATCGGCTGTTGACTGGTCTTGGTCAGCCACAAATAAATCCATAAGCTCAGAAAGAAAGAGAAAAAGTCTAGTGTCTGCTGGGAAAGGGAATTATGAACAAGATGGTTGTTGACCTGTTGCAGCAAAAAGGGTTGGGCTTTAGAAAAGTCCTCAAAAATCGGCGTTGACAGAAAGTAAAGATGTTTCCTCAGCTGTTAAACTCGATGGTCTTGGCTCAATAAAAGAGCTACAGCCCGAGACTCTGGCTGATGGCAATTGGCTGGTGAAACAAAATCAACCAGTGTCGAGAATTGAAACTAAATCTGACAAACTTGAGCATTACCTTCTTGGTGAAGCTAACACAGATACATTGCTCTACAAGCTCTGGCAAAAGTTGCATGACACGCCTGTGCGCGCAGCACAGCCCGACTCTCACATACAGCAACCTAATGCAAAGCCCCTTGCTCAACTCAGTAGCAAATGGTCCATGCCAAATGTGACTTTTAAGAATCAAAAACAAGTTCCAAAAAATAGGACGGGTACAATACACACAACACACAAAAAGGTTTAGTTACATGACATGTCCTGCCACCTGCCCCTTGTGCGGAGGATCAGGCAGTGCTCCACACATGCTCCTTAGATGCAACAACCATATTCTGAAGAGAATGCACATGAACGGCACCACCACGCAGTTAGCCGTTGTGGTGAAGAGATCAGTAAGGCAAGCTGGGCTCAGCAGTCGTTACTATATAACAGTGAAAAGCTAACTGACCTTATTATTGAACCCCCCGATGACATTCATAGAAACCTTCCCGACTGGGTTTTTCTAGCACACACAACTTTCCAACTAGACATCATCAAAGTTGTCCAGATGGCGTGTTAATCATGCCCATTGAAGGAAGAAGCACTGCCTGAGCCCGCAGGCTTCCTGACGCCGCAGGCTGGCAGGTATTTGGACACCAAACAGGTTTTCCCAAGGAACAGACATAGACATCTAGAAAGTTTGTTTCATTCTTTCAAAGTTGAGGCAGCAGCGTAGCTTGAAGATGGTTCTTGCGTATGTGAGCAATGTCCTGGTGAAGATGAACATGTTCAGAACGAGGTGCATGCTCTTGTAATTTGCCAAGACCATCGAGTTTGTGAGCTGAGGAAACACTTATCCTTTCTGTTTCACCTTTTTTTGAGGACTTTTCAGCAGCCCAACCCTTTTTGCTGCAACAGGTCAACAACCAACTTGTTCATGATTTCCTTTCTCAGCAGAACAATAAACTTTTTCTTTTTCTTTCTGAGCTTATGGATTTATTTGTGGCTGGCCGAGACCAGTCAGCAGCCGATCAGCCAAACTACCTGGCTGAAGGTCACCCCCCATTGTAACCATTGTAATTCCAAGAAGGTAATGGTACAGAATACTCAAGGGGCAGCAAAACTAAGGCTAAAATGGACTGAACACAGTCGTAGCGAAGCAAATCTCATCAAAAGCGCCAGGAATCAGCTACGGAATACGAAAGGATAACAGGCAGAAATATGTGTAGTACTCGATTCTTAAGTAGTGGCTTTTAGCCCCAAACTCCTTGTACACTTTTTCCAATATGCTGCTTGTTATTCGCTTATGCACTTGCCAGTACTCCAAATATGCTCTGCATACTACATGGCAATCAGGAGTGTGATCCAGGCCAGACCTGTTGAGAAAGGGCCTTTTCTCGTTTATGTGTAAATCTGCCAAGGCCACGTAATTAATGTGGAGCTAATATGGGCAGACTGTAAAAGAAAACAGATGAAGGACACGGATAGCCTTAAGTCGTCCTTAAAACCCTGCAAATGAGCAAGCTCCAGCTAGCCTGCAGCCTAGATTTAGTAGACCTTCTGGCATGACGCAGCCACACCTGCATAGTTTCAACCTTCTCTGCTAAGAATGAATGCAGGTAGAAACTTCACCACAAAACATGATCGTGTATGAATAAACACCTTCTCTGCTAATGAATGCAGGTATGAACTCCACAAAACATGATCATTCATACAGATGATCCGTACCACTAAACTCCGAAGGCACCTCTTTGTATTAAATACACAAAGCAACTTGTTGCAATTACACCAGTCTGCTTTGGCACCCAGAGAATCACTGCATTTGGAGCAAATCTATCTAGAAGGGTCACCCCCTCGCTTCATCGCACTGTGTTATCAATACCACCAGAACAATTTGTTTTCTACCGAAAGGCAAGGAAACCTATCTAGCACTCCTTTGCCCACACACTCCTAAACAACAAGCGTGTGCACTTCCTGCAAAGAACGAGCCCATAGCGCCAGCTCCGTTTGTGGCATTCTTTTTTTTCTTCTGATGTCAGTATGTGTCTTTGAGCAGCAGCCCCATCATCTCCCTCTCATCCTCGCCAAACTCCTCCTCCTCCTCCTCCTCTTCCTCCTCCTCCACACCACCAGTCCTGGACCCCGCAACGACAGCTGCCGCGTTATCATTGCTACTGATGCTGCTGCGCTTTGTCTCAGTCGGTCCAATGGAGTCATGCACAACGGACATCCCCCCTGCCCCCCCCACTCCTCCAGGACCTGCTGCATCTGTATCGCTATGACGTGCCGCCCCTCCTCCACTACCTGCTGCTGCACTTACGCACGAACCGACCACTGCACCCCCCTCTCCTCCTCCCCTGCCAATCTCGCTGCCAAAAGCTTCCCTTCCTGACCCTCCTACCCCACCTGCCGCTGCGTCTTCACATGTGGCCGCGTTCCCAATAATCCCACATGCCGTCCCTGCCTCGCCAACTCCTCTGGCCGCTGCCACACCAACCCTGCCTGCCTTTGCCCTGTGGGCGGCCACATGTGCACGCAACTCTGCCTGCACGTCTGCTTGTGACCGACTGGGGGCGCGTGCATGTGTGCATGGCTTGTGGCCGAGCGCGTGTGTGTGAGGCCCGGTGGGTGGGGTGGTGGGGGCCGGGGTGCCCACGGGGCGCATAGCTGGCCGAGCATAGGGAGCAGGAATGCCTGAGGGAGCAGAGTGCTGTGTGTGCGCTGATGGGTTGGGCTGCACTGTGTGTTGGGAAGGATCGTGGGGTGCCGCCCAAGCTGCAGGGGGGTCGGCAAAAGTGTTCAGGTGCTCGATCCAGGAGGGGGGCACGGGCGCGTCTTCGCTGCAGATGCCTGTCAGGCGTAGAGTTGGCAAAGGAGTGGAGATGATTTTTCAGGCAGGGCCCACCGCTGCGTTTAAGCTGTAGGTGCGTGTACGCCCATGGTTTGGGAGTACAGTTGGCCAGGACTGTATGTATACACCATACGCCGTATTTGACCGTATAATTGGTTGGTTGCCTGCCAAAAATACCGTGTATACACCTTATATATATATGGCTCTGGCCAACCCTATATATGACCATATACTTGGTGATTTTCCTGCCAAAAATACCGTGTGTATACACCGTATATATATAAATATATATATGGCTGGCCAACCCTATTTGGCAGTAGTACGGAGGTGATCGTTCTATAGGGGGCGGCACGGATGCATCTTTGCTGCAGGTGCTTGTGCAGCTACCTTAGGGACACGCAAGGCCTGGCCGTACAGGCATTGGTCCTCGCTGCTGTTGCCTGTCAGGGCCTAGCAGTTGTAGGCGTTGGTATTTGGTGCTATCGTCTTTATTGAAAGCCTAGCGCTGTAGGAATACAGCCTCGGTGCTATTGCCAGTTTATTAAATCGTGGAGGTGCAGTATGCCGCAGGACTAGTGGTTGTAGTTAGAGGCATGGCATCTTATAATGTGGAATATTGCTATCAGGAATCGGGATTACACGTGTGCACAGACACCTACCCCTACCCCTGCCGCACTCGTACCCACACCCACACCCACATCCACACCCACACCCACACCCACACCCACACCCACACCCACACCCACACCCACACCCACACCCACACCCACACCCACACCCACAATCACAATCACACCCACATAACCACACCCGCACCCGCACCCGCACCCGCACCCACACCACACCCACACCCGCACCCGCACCCGCACCCGTACCCACACCACACCCACCCCCACACATTTACACAACTATATTCCATACATGCTGCTAGGTGGGGCTGCAGCCCAAATGCAGCAATTCCGGTGTCAAGACGTGACTTGTACACACACACATGCACACGCACACGCACACGCACACGCACACGCACACGCACACGCACACGCACATGCACACGCGCACACACATACACACATACGCACGCAAACAGGCACATTCACACCTGACCCAAGCCACACTTGCCCCCCCCCCCCCTACCCTCGCTGCTGTGTCCTCTGTACCTTCAGCTGGTGCTACTAGCTAGAGCTGCAGCCCTATGCAGCAATTCCAGTACCAAGGAACAACCTGCTAGGTAACGCTGCAGCCCTATTTTAGTATATCAAGGAATGATTTTATCAGTTAATACTGCACAAAAAATTGACCTACTAAGTAATGCTGCAACCCTATGCGCCCTGTGCGGCAATTTTAGTATCAAGGAGTAACCTGCTAGGTAACGCTGCAGCCCTATTTTGGTATTAAAGAATAACTTACTAGGTAATACTGCACAAGGAATGACCTGCTAGGTAATGCTTCAGCCCTATGCACCACCCTATGCGGCAATTTCAGTATCAAGGAATAACCTGCTAGGTAGCGCTGCAGCCCTATTTCGGTATCAAAGAATAATTTACTAGGTAATACTGCACAAGGAATGACCTGCTAGGTAATGCTTCAGCCCTATGCGCTCTGTGCGGCAATTTTAGTATCAAGGAATAACCTGATAGGTAACGCTGCAGCCCTATTTCGGTATCAAAGAATAACTTACTAGGTATTACTGCACAAGGAATGACCTGCTAGGTAATGCTTCAGCCCTATGCATCACCCTATGCGGCAATTGCAGTACCAAGGAATAATATCCTGTGCACATTTACACACTCAACCCCAGCCGCACTTCCCCCCCCCCCCCCAAAACCCCATCTACGCAGCTATGTTCCATACCTTCGGCAGTGCTGCTGGGCGGGGCCGGTGTTGGCGCAGGCGGTGATGGAGGGCGCAGAAAATTGGTGTGCGTCGAAGTATATAGGGGGTGCGCACAGTGCTCGTTGTTGTGCTCTGTGGCAAGGGCTGGGGTTGAGCATGGGTCATCGTTGGTGAGGTTCTCGGGTGCGTGTGCGTGTGGGAGGTGTGTGTGTGGGTGGTGTGTGTGTGGGTCATCGTTGAGGACCTCGGGGGTGTGTGCGTGTGGGAGGTGTGTGTGGGGGTGGTGTGTGTGTGGGTCATTGTTGAGGACCTCGGGGTGGTGTGCGTGTGGGTGGTGTGTGTGTGGGTCATCAAGGAGGCCCACAGGATAGGGAATTTCCAGCTGGGAGTGCCACGCAGACAGAGCTGAGGGCTCATCGTTGTACGTGAGATGAAAATGGTGGGTGGCATGAGCACTGCCAGCATCATCGTGCATGGGCGTTGTGCATGGGTGTTGCTGCTCCTGCTGCTGCTGCTGCTGCAGCTCCTCTTCATACCGTTGTTCCCAATCACCCTCCTGCTGCTGCTCCTCTTGGCCCTGGGGCAAAGAAGTCCCCTGCTCCTGGTCACCCTGCTGCTGCTGGTGCTGCTGCTGCTGCTGCTGGATATCCTGCTGCTGGTCACCCTGCTCCTGATCCTCCTGCTGCTGCTGCTGCTCTTCATACCGTTGTTCCCAATCACCCTCCTGCTGCTGCTGCTGGTCACCCTGCTGCTGGTCACCCTGCTGCTGCTGCTGCTGCTGCTGCTGCTGCTCTTCATACCGTTGTTCCCAATCACCCTCATGCTGCTGCTGCTTGTCATCCTGCTGCTGCTGCTGCTGCTGTCCATCGTGCTGTCCATCTTGCTGCCGAGGCCGCTGAAGCAAACGCACAGGGGGGCCCTCATCCAAGGAATCACGCCACTTGCTGTACGAAAAAGGCAGCTGCTGCTGCTGCTGCTGCTGGCGCTGCTGCTGACGCTGCTGCTGCTTCTGGTGAGGCTGGTGTGGGTGTTGGATTTGGTGCTGCTGCTCATGATCTGCCTCTTGCCCTTTACTCCTCCAGCTGGTACCTCTTGCATGAACCTGCCAGTCCTTCCCTTCCCTTCCTGAAGCTTCTGCTTCTAATGCCTCTGACACTACCGGCTGCTGCTGCTGCTGCTGCTGCTGCTGCTGCTGCGGCGGTTGGTAACTGTACTTTTGTTGCTGCTGTGACCGTGGCGGGAACTCATCGGCTGACACATGGTTTGTGCTTCTGACCTGGGCAGGGTGATGCGCGTATTCAGATGTCGTTGCGGAGGTGCTAGCTGCAGCCGCCGCTCTGTCTCCTTTACGCGCTCCCCTCTCCATCCAGCGCGAGCGTCGCAGATTCTCAAGGCGGAGTGCATCCAGATTTAGGGTGACGCTGCGGTGTGAGCATTTGTGTGTGCACGTGAGTGTCAGGTTGCATGTGTGCGTGGATGTGCGTGTGTGTGTGTGCTAATATTTCCTGACACTTGGCATACTTGCTCCCAGGCACACCCACAGACCCACACACCCAAATAAGCGCAACACACATGCCGCACCTGCACAGGCATACTTGCATACACCACCTGCACAAGTACACACACACGCACACACATGCACACACATAACCGCACCAATACCCACACACAAACACAGACACAAACGCACACACGTTCACACACACATACACACACACATACACACATACACACAACACAACACACACACCTGCTGCTCTCTTCTTCCCACGAGTCGTCCATGGTCAGGCAGGGATCATCATCGCCCACCAAGTAACGCATCTGGAGCCATGGTGTAGATAGTGTTGTTGTCGTTGTTGCTGTTGTTGTCGTTGTTGCTGTTGCTGTTGTTGTCGTTGTCGTTGTTGCTGTTGTTGTTGTTGTTGTTGTTGTTGTTGTTGTTGTTGTTGTTGTTGTTGTTGTTGTTGTTGTTGTTAATGTTGTTGTTGTTGTTGTTGCTGCTGTTAATGTTAACGCTGCCGTTATTACCATAGTCTGTCTGTCGTGCGCTAAGGTCAGGTAGCGTATCCGAAGTCAATGTGGTGCCTGAGGTGCACACACACGCAACATTGTCACATACGCATCACACGCGCATCATACACGCATCACACACGCATCACACACGCATCATACACGCATCACACACGCATCAAACACGCATCACACACGCATCACACACGCATCACACACGCATCACGCATACGCAACATTGTCACACACGCATCACACACGCATCATACACGCATCACACACGCATCACAAGCATCACACACGCATCACACACGCATTACACACGCATCACACACGCATCAAACACGCATCACACGCGCATCACACACGCATCACACGCGCATCACACATGCATCACACACGCATCACACACGCATCACACACGCATTATACACGCATCACACACGCATCACACACGCATCACACACGCATCACACACGCATCACACACGCATCACACATGCATCACAC
>Ga0307963_1001878_pt1 | contig 16332 bp, 15 predicted proteins | sample OrgLakmetagen594_FD_201829 | JGI IMG/M metagenome (GOLD analysis project Ga0307963, IMG submission 201829) | Saline water microbial communities from Organic Lake, Antarctica - #594 | ecosystem: Environmental > Aquatic > Non-marine Saline and Alkaline > Saline | place: Antarctica: Organic Lake...
CAGTGGGAGTAGGGGGGTGGGGAGGGGGCAGTGGAAGCAAGGGGGGGCAATCAGGGGGTGGGAAGGAGGGGGGACTAGCAGGGGATGGGGAGGGGGAAAGAGAAGGTGAGGGAAGGGCTCAAGCGGGGGGTGGGATGGGGACCATACAGCAGTCCTGGCACAGAGCGCAAGTGTGAAGAAGACACAGTCTGCGTTCCAGATGCACAGAGACCTGAACGCGGCATGGAACCTGTGGAACGTCTTGGCTGCAGAGTATGCTTGGCTGCCTAGGCCAGCATATTTGAAACAGCTGCCTGCAGCACACTGCTGCCATTTGACACGCTAGTTATTTCTCGGTTCCAGCAACTTGAAATAACGAGTTTATTATGGCGTGTTACGACAAGAAGAAATAGCAGACTCCCTACTACGAGGCTAAACATAACAATTTTGGTTGGCCCATAATCTATGCAGCCAATCAACATGTGACGGGATCTACTGCCAGAAACCCTCTCAGTATTACAATGCAATGAAGCATGCATAATGTGTGTACACATTCCTGATCGTCCTTCCTTCACTGTGCACCTGATCAACATGTGACGGGATCTACTGCCAGAAACCCTCTCAGTATTACAATGCAATGAAGCATGCATAATGTGTGTACACATTTCTGATCGTCCTTCCTTCACTGTGCACCTGATCAACATGTGACTGGATATACTGCCAGAAACCCTCTCAGTATTACAATGCAATGAAGCATGCATAATGTGTGTACACATTTCTGATCGTCCTTCCTTCACTGTGCACCTGATCAACATGTGACTGGATATACTGCCAGAAACCCTCTCAGTAATACAATGAAAAAATTGGCTGACCCTTAATCTGTGCAGCTGATCAACATGTGACTGGATCTAATGTCAGAAACGCAGCTTAATTGCACCAGGTTCTGTTGAGCACTGTGCCGTGAGAGCACTGTGACTGTGCCGAGCACTGTGCCGAGCATCGTGAGAGGATGAGAGTACCGTGACTGTGTCGAGCACTGTGCCGTGAGAGCACTGTGCCGTGAGAGCAGCTCCATGCAGTAGGAGGTGCAGCATTGTGCAGTGTGTAAGTAAATTGTTATGAAGCAAGCAAAACAGCATGCAGTAAGCAAGCAAGAGCACCTCAACCCTCTGCTGAAATTGCTCGACAAGCAGTTTCAAAAACAAGCAGGTCATAATTGTAGAACATGAAATTGACAGAAGTTGCCAGTTACGTCAGGATTTTTACTAACAACAGTGTCGAGTGAGATGAAGCGCAAGTTGAGAGAATATGTGTATACAGAAGGGAAGCGATACACACCTTGAATTGGGAGAATGGAGAGACGCCTGAAGTTGTTCATGACAGACGGCCTTGCAAAGGTACCCATGTGCTGCATGCTAGCTTCGGCAGCACTTTTGAGTCGTTGCTGCTCCTGTGCATGATTGATTGTGTGGGCACGTGTGTGCTTGTGTGTGTGCACGTGTGTGTTGGTGGGTCATAGCTGGCTCACCTGCAATTGGAAGTTTGGATTAATACTTCATTGTTGCATGCAAATGCAGTATGCGTGAGTTGATTGGTTTAACTCCTTTCAAGTTTTTCAACCCATTCAGGGGGGGGCAGCCACAACACCCTCCAAAGGCAAGAACATTTTAGCTGCAAAAGGAGAATCTCAGATGTAGTGATGGGCTGCATGACGTCCTGTGACTAAGGAATATGGGCACTTAGATCTGATGAATGAATTCCTCGTTTCTACCCACGAAAGTATGCAGAGTAGGTAGGCCACATGACGCCCTGTAACTAAGAATAACGGAACCTTAAATTTGATGAATGGATTCCTCGTTTATACACAAACACATGCAGTACCAGTTTGAGCGTGGATACCAGGCAAGAGCTGCATTCTAATTTGGTCGGAAACCAATTTGTTTAGACGTTGCTACAGTGCTGAGTTCTAGCTGCGCCTTTGCCTTGCGCCACCAAAGCGTCCACTTTCCTTATTTCAATGTGGGGTGGTGTCAGTGCCTTGAACTACATTCCTCTGTCAGAACGTTTCTTGCTGCTGTGAGCACTGACCTCTTGCAGGGACTTTGCCTCCTGGGGAATAGAGCACCTGGAGACTGCGGGGTCTTGCGCCCTGGCGTCCTTTTTGTTTTTGCGCTCATGCTCCTTGCGCACAAACGCAACGAGCCCCTGCAAAAAAGGGAGGACAAGCACAGCCACAAAGGAAGCGTGTTCGGGCATGCCACTACCTTGCTTCACTCTTTCATGCAGGAAAAACCGCAGAGGGGGTTATCTGGGCAAAAGCCAAAACATGCTCCTTTTTGCATAAAAGGTGCAACTACTCACACGTCACTTCATCAAATTGGACCCAACCTAGCTTCATACTGATGCTGAATTTATAAGCTACCCGAGCATGTGCTCAGATTTAGACAAGTCGCCCTGCGTACACAAGACAGGACTAAAAGCACACGTCTTGCACCTGTACCCTAGATGGGTGCTTTCCAGGGGGAATAGCACAATAATTTGCATATGTGGCCAACCATTTAGTCATTTTGCCCCATTTCTCTTGCAATTATTTTTATTTACTCTAAGGATTCCAAAACATTAAAAACCACTCAGTTTGGTGCGCTGACTGGTCCGATACAGCATATGGCTGCTCAAAAAGTAGGGTTCACGCCGCGGCCGATTAGGTATGGCTCCCCTAATTTGCAGGTTTCAAGCTCAGCTGCATTGAAATGTCAGAGAAATCTCATATAAAACACTTGACGCATCCTAATTTGCACAAAGTATTTGTGTAGGTTCTTCAGTAAAGTGTGTATATGAATGGCTCTGGCCAACCCTACACGTGGCAAATCCTAATTTGCATTAAGTTCAATTCAGGCACTCCCAAAACATACGCACATAGGGGAGGAAGGGCATCCTCTCAAATTTCCACACAAAGGGAGAAGCGCATACTCAAAACTTACAAAATCTGCCAGTTTTGCCATTGAGCTGGGAGGTGTCTGCTGCTCTGTGGTCATCAGTATCTGTATTTCAGGAGGTTTGTGAGGCACGCTTGATTGCTATGTGCATTGTGAGGCCTTAAGCAGATTGCAGATTTGTGAGGGCAATAAATGGTGATTGGCTACTTTGTCGCTGCATGCACAAAGTCCTATTGGACATACAGTCGGTTAAGGAAACCAAATTCAGGCAAGATCAGACTGCTCGCATAATCTAAATAGGCGGTGACTAGCCCCTCAAAATATGGGCGCTTTTCATGCTCAACGCACAGGAAAGTTATTCTTGCTCAACGTGCTACTTTCAGTAGTTGTGTACGTAGTTTACGGGGTAAGTGTGCGATCTCCTTGCCATTAGTGCAACCATGACAGCGCTGAGGCTCACTCAGTCAATTTTGCAGCGGGACCTTCTATCTCTGTACACTTCATAAATCCTATCTGCCACAAAAACGAGTCTGCTGGAGCAGTTGGGGAGGTCCTCCCCCTCTACAGCTGTTCATTGCTGCACCAGAGTCACAAGTCTGCACCAGAGTCACAATTGCTGCACCAGAGTCATAATTGCTGCACCAGCGTCACAATTGCTACACCAGCATCACAATTGCTGCACCAGCGTCATAATTGCTGCACCAGCGTCACACTTGCTGCACCAGAGTCACAATTGCTGCACCAGAGTCATAAGTCTGCACCAGAGTCACAATTTCTGCACCAGCGTCACAATTGCTGCACCAGCGTCACATTGCTGCACCAGAGTCACAAAAATGAACCAGAGTCACAAAAATGAACCAGCGTCACAATTGCTGCACCAGAGTCACAAGTCTGCACCAGCGTCACAAGTCTGCACCAGCGTTACAAATGCTGCACCAGCGTCACAATTGCTGCACCAGAGTCACAATTGCTGCACCAGAGTCATAAAAATGCACCAGAGTCACAAGCCTGCGTAAGCGCGGAGAACAGATCGACTCGTTGATGTGTTTATTTGTTGTGTAAACGCTATGTCTTGCAGGGGGACTTCCATGTCCATACTCTGCTCATACACGGTGTGAGTCCGTTGCTGAAGTCAACCCTATCCGTGAGGCATGTTTAGAGATGTTCACCGCATAGTGGACCACAAGAACCTGTATTTTGAAGGATGATTTTGCGCTCAGGGCCACCAATCTGCTTTGCCACGTAAATTCCCAATTTCCATTCCATAATTATTGCAGACCATGTTCGCTACCAGTCCCCGAACGAGGTATCCCTCTTCTGTCTGGTACACTCACATTGTCCAGTTTAAAATCCCTGTGAATAATTCTGCCTGGCACACTCACATTGTCCAGCTTTAGATCCCTGTGAATCACCATGGGAATTGCAGAGTGCAAATATGCTAACGCCTCTGCAATTTGATGCAGCCACTGTAAAGCCTGTGTGCATGTGTGTACGTAGTACGAGTTGCGTGCGTTTGTGTATGTGTATCGTGTGTGTGTATGTATGTGTGTGTGCTATAAGCTGGAGGCGCATATATATTTGGAAACAGTCAGCAAAGGCAGAGAATTCATTAGCTACGGATCTGATTTTAGGCAAAGGCTTTCAAAGCTGATCAAAAACCTTTGTGGCCAGACTTCTGATTGCTTAAAGACAAGCACTTCTTTGCTTCTTTTGTCTCAAACTACAGTAGCCACTAGCAACGTTAGCAACAGTAACCATTAGCAAGAGTAAACAAGAAGAGGCCGCACCAGCTTGTTGGAATAGGTCAGAGTGGTGGGTTTTAGCATTTGCTTAAGAACCACGTCCTTGAGATTTCCACCCCCGCAGAACTCCTGTGCATGTGCGTATGTGTGTGTATAAGTGCATGTGTGTTTATTTGTATGTGTTTGTGTGTGCGCGTGTGTTTCTGTATGTGTGTGTACGTACGTACGTATGTCTGTCTGTCTGTCTGTCTGTCTGTCTGTCTGTCTGTCTGTCTGTCTGTGTCTGTGTATGCGTATGCGTGCTGTGCGTGCGTGCGCTTGCAAGGTAGGGAGCCTGGCCATTCATGCACACCCCTACAGTACAGTGTTGATGTGTCATGCGGGGGGCCTTGTCAACTTTAAATGCATACAACCCCTACAACTGATGTTACAACTGCTTCTTATGACAGAATGGGCTCAGTCACCTTGCCACTATTTGTGTTTAGACCAGCACTGTATGTAAACCTCACAAATGATGACTGCATACATGGAAATCCTTCTGCATAAAAATGGCGTGTTCACACCTTCAGTTCAGTGTCATACGCTAGTGTATGTATCTTACGTACATACTTGAATCTTATGCACATGTTCATGTGTATGGTTCAGATGAATCTGAGGCACGTCCGGTCTGCTGCACCATTATACTTGACATCTAGCATGGTGTCAAGCGTAGTGATGAAAGGCAAAAGGCAAAAGAAGGAACACCAGATTACATGCATTAAGAAGCTGGTGATTCTCTGTGGCGAAATCCACGGAGGAAGAAAAACTTACCTGAACAATGAACATGCTCTTCTGCTTTGCCGTTTCACTCAAGGAGTCGTTGAAACCTGAGGTTAGGAGGTAAGCAAAGAGGATTGTAAGCAAAGAGAGAGAACAAGAGGATCGTAAGCAAAAATAAATGCAAGCAAAGAGGATTGTGAGCAAGGAGGATTGTAAGCACAGAGAGAGAACAAGAGGATTGTAAGCTACACAGGACGCCTCTCATTCAGAACTTCAGTATTGGAGCCGGGTAAGCAGGGAGTCGAAGAGTTGGAGTTTCAAGAGGACTTACACCAGGTAAACAGTAACGTGAAAAAGTACCTGATCGTATTTCATCCTGATGCATCCTGGTCCATCATTTAAACATTATTTTACCTTAGGTATCGTATTAGATTGGACACGTTCTTTGCCATTATTTCACACGCTCACGAGGCGTCCGCCGAAACGTAATGAAGTCAGCTGATAGTGATTGCCTGTCATTCCAATCATGTACCCTACCAATTTATTCTGCCAATCATGCCAGCTCTACAAGCACACTCAAACACACGCACAAACTCTTGCACACACATGTATATATAAACAGAGAAAGAGAGAGAGAGAGAGAGAGAGAGAGAGAGAGAGAGAGAGAGAGGGAGGGAGAGAGAGAGAGAGAGACACCCCACCCCTCCCTTGCACCCTCAACCAACACACTCACCAACTCCAATGTAGTCCACAATGCCTCTGTGTTTGAGCTTGCGAGTTAGCGCTGCCTCCTGCAGGAAGCTTTCCAGATCTTCCATTGGCATTTCAGTCTCCTGTTGCATTGACAAAGAGAAGTAACCTTAAGTTAGTAAACCCTAACCCTAGAGTCCAGCACAGCTATCAATCATGCAGCAAAGGGGCTTGGCTAGCTGTGGTCAGTATAAATAAGGGAGTCAAGCAATTGAACAAGGGAAAAGGTGTGCTGCAGTTTGCAGTAACAAGTATTATCTGCTTCTGGGGTTAGTACCGAGTTCTCTAAGAAATTCAAACGATTAGGAGAATTAAGGTGCTCATGACCTGAATGGCTCTCCTTTTTGTTCAATTGGGAGGGTTTTCTTTCACTGCTCCTTGCGTGCAGTACTTTGTCATTTCTGTTTTGGCTCTGAGCAACCTGCATTTTATCAGCGTATCTGCTTATCTGCCTTCTTCAGCATAGCTTATCTGCCGTCTTCAGCATAGCCAAGCCAGGGAGAAGGGAACACTCAGGCGTGCACAAGGCCCTCTCCTCCCTCCTTTCAAAGACCATACATAAGCAGTGCCTGGGTGCATGCTGTCGTGATCAGCTTGAGGCTTTACAATTTGTACAGAACATTGCAAAAGTACCTAGCCGCTAGAGCATGGAACAAAGCACAAATCAAGGATCTTACCTGGGACTTAAGCAATGACATAGTCCACTCTTTCTAGTTTACGGTCCTCCAAGTTATGGTCTATTCTATGATCCTCCAAGTTGAGCAGCCATGCCAGACTGGAGGCCTTTTTGATCCAAACTATACTAAACTTACGATCCTCCAAGTTATAAAATTGTGTTTGTCAGGGTTTTTCTTTCCATGTCCATGCCATACTTATAATCTATGATACTGTTTTGGACCTGTGCGACAAGAGGAGGCTTTAATCCTTATTATTGGATGCTGCTTTTCATCACATGTTGTGGCATTCATTGAGACAGCTACAGTCAAGCTTTCTGACGGCAGGCTTTGCCTCTGAGGACCTTACAAAGAGCAAGAACGCACCGGCTTCAAGTACTTCACCGCAACTTGCGGGGCTTGGGGATCCAGCGCTGGCTCGTGTGCACAGCTTTCCTCCTCATCCGTCAATTTTGGGTGTTTTGGGTGCGAGGAGGAGGTATGTGCGGCGCCATTGGATGACTGCTTCAAGCTGCTCAGCATTGGGCTGCCCTTCCACGAAAAAGACTTGTTCATGGACGCTCCAGGGAGCATGACGCATAAGTTGACGGTGGCATATGCCCCTTCTCCTGCAAAGTGCATCGCGCCATACATCTGTTTTCACCAACTCCTGGTCTCATGTCGTACTCAGCCTTTTAGCTGCAACCCCTCGCACACAACATTCCCATGCACACTCCTCAGCACAGCCTACACGCATGCAGTGTGTGTAAAAATCGCAACCTCTAACGACCTACGGCCTGTTCGACCTCCCATTTTGACAGCAATTGCGAGGATCTAAAAATGACTCGTGCACTGTTGACGCTTCCATACATAACCCACACACTAACCCTTCCCCTCCTTTAAGACCCCTTTTTACCTTGTCCACCCATTTTTCACAGCAGGTTGCCGGTAAATGTGCGTAGTAGTTAAGCTATAGAAATGATTAGAAAGAGCATCATCAAACGACCATTTCGCCACCCATTTTAAGCAGGGCTTTCCTACTTCAGGCCGGCTGTGAAAGCACTTCTTGTGTTAACCTTATGCTTGAACCCTCCCCTGCAAATTTGAAACTATTCATCACTTGTGGCACTTCATCAGTTTTGAAGCCAAGAGGTCATCAGTGGGATCTACGCCTACAGAATTTGAGACGCAGCGACTTAGGAAGTAGCTTTAGGAAATTTGAATATGCCAGCATCATCGGATAATGATTACAGTCGGTTGTTAATTTGAGCCTCTTTAGCAAAATTTCCCCTCACGTGCACTACACAAGCCGAACATAGAAATAGCATTTAGTCTTACCCAGTTTTCTGATCACTCTCAACTGGTTTGGCGATAGTACATTTACGTCCTTTTGGTCTCGCAAAGTTGAGAAACAGGACGTGACCCGGGATGCTTGCATGATCTTTGACCTGTTCAGGAGGGAGGAGGGGAGTGACGAGCAAACAATGAAGAGGAGCAGGTCTGCTGGCGAGTCACAGGCGTGCTCGTAGTAGACGCATTGAAGTCCACACACGCATAGGTCGATGCTGCCTGAGGCAATCATTGGATGGAAGCTCGACAAAGGAGAAAATGTGGACGTGTATGCAAGCGGTGATGTATGCAAGCGGTGCAATCGCTTGATACATGCATGCTTTTGCGTGCAAACAAAGCATCCGCAGCCTTACAATCATGAGGATTAAATGAGGAAGAATGGGGGAGAAATGAAGGAACAGCCCCCCCCCCACGTGTTCGAGCACGACCCGCCGAACCTCTGCAAAGAAACGAAGAAAACCCACTCACCCCGCGTGCAGCCATCGCTGTTGCGCCCGATGTCCCTTTTCACCTGCCTCCTCAACACCCTCGTCAGTAAACACTGTCACAACGCGAGGAGTCAAAGCGCCCTCTATGTTGGGCAGCAAGGTCTGGCCGTCGACGAACATTGTTATTCGCAACACTTATAAAATTGGACCAGCCATGTCGCTATTTGATGTGTCAAGAGATTTCAAACACACAGGAGTTCAATGTTTATAATTTAGTCAAATAGTTCGTGATAATGCTCTAACCGACATCCCGGTTGAGCCTACAAATTGAGAAATTGGGAACAAATGAATTAGTACTCACAGCAATGTGACCTGCCAGAACATGTACCATGCTACCAAAGGAGGAAAGCGTGTTAGGCACCTCCCCGGTAGTAGGGCCCTTCATTCAGCACCAGTCACCTGCGTCTGAAGTCCAAGAACCCCCAGCTTCAGCGGCTGCTGTTGTAAGCAATGGGAGCGTGAAAGGCCACAGCAAAAGATGGAGCGATGCCGGAAGGTAAGGAAAAAGGGGAAAAGGGAAAAGGGGCCCCAAGCTTGAGACAGGTGCGTGGTTTGCGTGAGCAATGTGCACAAGGGCTATCTCCTAGTACAGCAAGCGACCTTTGGGCTGGTTTCTATCTTGATTATGTATCCTTCCTGGCTCCTTTCTGCAGGAAAATTTCGACCCTGCTGAGTCTCAGCAGGGGCTTCAAAACTTTGAGAGACCAATATGCGGAAAATGAAATCCAGCCGGAAGAGCTCCACAAAATCAAGAACTTGGGAGAAGGTTTGTTTGGTACCCAGACGCAGCGCAATCGTCTGGCTTCAGTGTGCCTTGGTCACGCCAATTGTTCAGCAACTCCCAATACTGTGCCCAAACACCAACGGATGTAGGAACTTTTGCAAGGGTGGAGCTGTGCTACTACTGCCCACGAGAGCCTTCCACTCACCCATCCCACGCCAGTCCAGCTAGGGTAAGTGAGGAGCTAGCTCCCCTTTTTTCGAAAAGAGCAGTGCCTACGCAACAACCCACTTTGGCTGTGGAAACCAACTGGTGCTGTTGTGTGTACCCCTCATTCATAACATAAAAAACATGCACGCGCACACACACGCACACACACACACACACACACACTCACACACACACACACACACACACGCGCACATACACACATACATACATAAATGTGTGTGTGTGTGTGTGAGTGTGTGTGTCATACACACACAAGCAAACACACACAAAAACACATGCCTTACATGTACACATGGGCACAGGTCGTGGCAGTGAAGAGCTTAAAGTCAGAGGTGATCGGCAATAGCCAGGATGAACTCAATGCGTTTCTCACCGAGGTGGCACTCATGCGCAAGCTGAAGCACAAGTGGGTGGATCTCAAGTTTTTTTGTGTTGTTTGTGAGTGTGGGTGGGGGGGGTTGAGTGTGTCTTAGCTTTATTTTTGTGGTGTGTGGGTGTGTGTCTGTGTCTGTGTCTGTGTGTGTGCGTGTGCGTGTGCGTGTGCGTGCGCGTGCGCGTGCGCGTGCGTGCGTGCGTGCGTGTGGGTGGGTGTGGTTGTGGGTGGGTGTCGATGTGGGGGGGGAGGGGGGAAAGTGAGTGGGTCTTAGCTTTGTTTTTGTGTTGTGTGTTTGGGGGTGTGGATCTCAGATTTGTACCTGTGTTGAGCGTGGGAAGTGGGGAGGGGACTTGAGCGGATGTGTTTAGGTACGGTCTTATAAGCGTGCATTTGCAGACACACACAAGTGCGTGAAGCTTGAACAATCCCATGAACATGCTGGTGGGTATCTTTTTGTTCAGCCTCGGTCTCGAACAACAAAAAAGCTTACAAACACAGCTACATCCTGGCTTGGATCGTCTTTTGTTGGAGTGACCCATTCCTTATTGACCTCTGCACTTTCCCGCCTGTCAGCAAAGGCATATCATCGTGAGAGAGCATTGCTGCTTCAGCATCTCCACGAATCGTGTTGTGGTTGGATTGCACATTATACTTGCAATAGATCATTCCTAGGCACGTTGTTGTGTATGTATTTGTGCATGGGCAGCCACTCAATAGGCTTGCACATCGCACACCAAGCCCACATTTTAATCAATGGCATATTTCTTTGCACTTACAGCCTCAGGCATATTGTTGCTTATGTGGGCATGGGCAGCCACTGAAAATTCGTACTCCATGTTTATACCTCCAAATGGTGGCATTTTCTTTGACACGCACGACCTCAGGCACATTGTTACATACGTGGGCACAAGACATCCTTCAACAGACTTGCTTACCATGTTACGTTTCCCATTAGTGGCGTGATTTCTTTACGCGTGCAACCTCAGGCACATTGTGGCTTATGTGGGCATGGGCAGCCACTCAAAAGACTTGCACTCCATGTTTCTAGTCGAGGAGGCCTTGTCCGGAGGATCTGCCAAAGGCGCGGTGGTTCGTCAGATGCGGCAGGTGTGTCTGTGTATGTGTGTGTGTATGTGTGTGTGTCTGTGTCTGCGCCTGTGTCTTGAGTGTGTGTGTGTGTCTCTGTGCCTGTGTCTGAGTGTGTTTGTATATATTTATGTGTGTCTGTGTGTGTATGCGTGTGTGTGTATGTGTGTGTGTGTGTGTGAACTTGTACGCGAGTGCTTGTGTGCATGTACATTTTGGATTTCATTTCCAGGAACCACTTAGTGAAGGCTGTTTGCAAATAATAAGGGTGGCCAGAATACTAGATATATTAAGGAAAATGCCCAGAATTGTTAAAGTTGGTGTAAACAGGGCTGGCCAGAACCATTGCAGCGTATGTGGCCTTTATATTGGAGATTTCCTGCTTACACTTTCATTTGCACATGCCGCTTGTGTAGGGTTGGCCAGACCCATTCAATTGCACAATATGTGTTTGTGCCTGAACTATCTCTGCTTGAATATCCGTATGTACATGAGACATTTATTTATTTGTATGGTACTTGCTGACCCTTTTCACATCTATATGGTGATATGCTCCGTGTATAATATATTTGAGTTTTGCGTGTGTGTGTGTGTGTGTGTGTGTATTGTGTGTGTGCGTGTGTGTGTGTGTGTGTGTACGCGGCTTTGGCCATTGCTACTTGTGGAAACTTTTGTGCAAACTTCTGCCTATTTAGCTGAGGTCATAATTCTCCAACGGATGGTGTCGAAAGATCTTCTGGATGTATTAGGGTTAGGGTTTATGGTTAGATTTGAGCGTTAGGGTTTGGTTAAGGCCCAACTTAAAAAGAGTGACAAAACGATACTTGAGCAATTGTTGGGAGTACGTGGACGCCTTTGGCCACTGGCATGCGACCTTCATGGAAACGTAGGAGCAGCATCAGCCACGTCCACACTTTTGCCTAAATGTCCACAACAGCACGCGTTGATGCCACACAATCTGCAGCTTAGCGCACGCATGCACTCGCACTCATATGCTGTTGGCTTCCACCACCAAGAGGTAGAGGCCCTACTTATTACATGGGGCCTTTCAGTCACACTCCACTGACACCACACACACACACACACACACACACACACACATACACACACACTCTCACTCACACACGCACTCTCAAATACACACTCCTGCCAGCCCCCAATCTGGCTGCTCACAATAGCAAGTTGCTCACAATAGCAAGTTGCACACGTTAGCATGCACTGTGCATGCACTCGCCAGCATAAACTGCACAATAGCAAGTTGCACACTTTAGCATGCACACGCTAGCATGCACACGTTAGCATGCACTGTGCATGCACTCGCCAGCATAAACTGCACAATAGCAAGTTGCACACGTTAGCATGCACACGTTAGCATGCACACTTTAGCATGCACTGTGCATGCACTCGCCAGCATAAACTGCACAATAGCAAGTTGCACACGTTAGCATGCACACGCTAGCATGCACACGTTAGCATGCACTGTGCATGCACTCGTCAACATGCACTGCACAATAGCAAAGTGCACACACTAGCATACACTGCAACTTGGCACGCATGCGGCTTGTTCTTTGATGGCTTGCGCTATATGGATGAGTATGGATGGAGATGGATGAGGATGAGCGAGTGGAAAAGGACCTGTACACACTCCTGCCGACCCCAAACGTGATTGCTCACATCAGCACTGACGCACGCCTGCACAATCTGCAGCTCGGCACGCGCGTGTACTCGTACTTGGATGCGATGCGCTGGAGTCAGCAGGTGGCAGAGGGCATGGCCTACCTGCATTCCTGCCAGCCCCAAGTCATACACAGAGACTTGAAATTGGAAAACATTCTCCTCAAAGGTGTGTGTGTGTGTTGTTTGTGTGCGTGTGTGTTGTTTGTGTGCGTGTGCGTGTGTGTGTGTGTGTGTGTGTGTGTGTGTGTGTGTGTGTGCGGTGTGTGTGCCAATCAAAGCTAGAATTTCACGCTGAAAGGACTCCCAGCTGGGGGTTGCATCTATGTGGGCGGAAGAATAATAACTCTCTTGGATGTGTGGCTTGGCAGAATTAGTGTGAATCAGCTGACTCTCCTGTGTGAGACTCAGCTGGTCAGCGCGCAGTAAGAAGGAAAGGGTGGCCTAGCATAGTGTGTGTGACGCAGCTGACTCTCCGTGTGAGACTCAGCAGGTCAGCGCGCAGTAAGAAGGAAAGGGATGTGTGGCTTAGCATATTGTGTGTGACTCAGCTGACTCTCCGTGTGAGACTCAGCAGATCAGCGCGCAACAAGAAGGAAAGGAAAGTGCTCAATTTTGTAGCTCCCTCCACCAAAGGAAAAGGAAGCAACATAGACTATTGTTGACTGATCGATTGTGGATATGATTTGTGAGCCATGCGCTCAAGGTTGAGTCTAGCCCTCCTGAAGACTAACAAAGTGCTGGTAGCAGTTCCTTTAGTGTTCTTTAGGCACTCAACGGTGGGGATATCCATGTAGGCATTCATCACAGCACTGGCGATATCAGCACAGTAGCCTTATATGTTAATAACGCATGGGAAATGGAATATAAACGGAACAGGATGATTTCCTTGCCAAAAATGCCGTATATACACCGTATGTATCTGGTTCTGGCCAACCCTAGTTAGAGTTTGTTGTGCTTGCAGAAAAAGAGGTTAGACGGCAACTGCAAATGAATGATGGCCACCATCACAAGCAGCGAGTTGCATTCCATGCATTTCTCTAAGCGTGTGTACGTTGCATCCCATGCATCTCTTCAAGCATGTGCACATTGCATTCTATGCATTTATCAAGCGTGTGCACGTTGCATCCCACGTGTTTCTATTAAGCGTGTGCACATTGCATTCCATGCATTTATCAAGCGTGTACACTTGGCATCCCATCCATTCCTTCAAGCGTGTGCACATTGCATTCCATCCATCTCTTCAAGTGTGTGCACATTGCATTTCATGACCGAACAGGGCAGACAGCGTCCACCAGCACTGCCAAAATCACGGATTTTGGATTGTCTGCTCTGGTCAAGAGAAGGATGTTGGGCGAGATCGTGCGAGCGAGCCGGTGGGTGTTCCAAAGAGCAGTCTGCACAACAGGAGGAGATGAACCCCCAAAAATGGATAGGTATTTGCTATTTGCTTTTAGGAAACGTAATTAGCTCCCCAGGCTGCACTGTTCCCAAACCTTCCGCGACAGACCTGTTATATGGGAGCCCAAGGCACCTCACAGGCCAAAGCAGTCGGGAACGTGGGGGGACCATGTCTGTTTTTTTTGTAGCGCAGGGTTATGCGAATCCATTGCACCATCTCGCACATCCACACTATCTCGCACCATCTCGCACCATCTCGCACATCCATCGCACCATCTCGCACCATCTTGCACCATCTCGCACCATCTCGCACCATCTCGCACCATCTCGCACATCCATCGCACCATCTCGCACCATCTCGCACCATCTTGCACCATCTCGCACCATCTTGCACCATCTTGCACCATCTCGTACATCCATCGCACCATCTCGCACCATCTCGCACATCCATCGCACCATCTCGCACCATCTCGCACCATCTCGCACCATCTCGCACATCCATTGCACCATCTCGCACGGTGTGATGAAATGGATGGAAGTCAGAGGAAAGGGATGTCCCAGCACAGGGACGTTGTGAAAAATGCCCAAGAATATTTTTGATATTTATATAAAACCTAGGCATGCGTACGATGTGTCCTGCGCCATTAGATGTGCAGGAGAGGAAGGCTAGAACCCCGTCCCAGGCAATATCAGAGCCTAATAAAGTTGTTTTTTGCTGCATTCTTTGGTCGGCACCTGAATTCTGGTCTGCCTATGCCGGTCTGAAGTACATGCAGGAGTGTCCACCCTTGCTCCAACAAGTTACAGAAAACACGACTCTTAAATTACTGCTGATGATTTTGTGCCTTAACGTGCCCTTAGCTCTTAAGCAAATCTCTCGACCTACTCGGTGGGTGTATGAAAAAACGCCAGTAGGTAATTATGTACGAGCAATCCAACATGTGCTAGAACTGAAATAGAATGTTTTGTACTTTTAATAATATTCCATATCCGAACATTGCCAATTCTCAGTCAATTGCACCTAAGTCACATTTCTAGTACACATACTTCACATACACATACTTCTTAACAAATATACTTCACTTTTTTTACACATACTTCTTAAAAAGTACACATACTTCACATACACATACTTCTAACAAATATACATACTTCGCTTCTTTACACATACTTCTTAACAAGTACACATACTTCACATACACATGCTTCTTAACAAATATACATACTTCACATACACATACTTCTTAACAAATACACATACTTCACATACGCATACTTCTTAACAAAACACATACTTCACATACACATACTTCTTAACAAGTACACATGCTCCTGCCATTTATAACGACAACAGCCAGCGGTCCTCTCTACTGCCTTTGTCGTTCAATCCATCACCTTGCGTATTTCCGTGTCACCAATTTAATGCCAATTTCATATACTATATACTATACCATATAGGTATTGTTTCTGATTGCATACTTGCTCCCCATGTGTTTCATTACCTCAAAATGATATTCCCTGTTCCTTACCACTGCTTATAGAATACATTGCTGTCCAGACACTTCACCCAGTGTTCACCCTTGATTCAATTTCATCAAAACAAGACATCACTCCTCACCTCTTTGCTATCTCCGTTTATATTGTTGCCTGCAGGGACTCTGTGCAGCTCAACAATCTGGTAAGAATGAGAGTGGGCTTGATGGTTGAAATGGTAGTATTAATCGCAAAGCTGAGCTTGCATCCACCAGTATGTGATCATGCACAACACGCGTGTGTTGGTTAAGCAGCATGCAATGGTTGTGCACATCATGCGTGTGATGGTTGAGCAGCATGCAATGGTTGTGCACAACCTGCGTGTGTTGGTTAAGCAGCGTGCAATGGTTGTGCACAACACGCGTGTGTTGGTTGAGCAGCATGCAATGGTTGTGCACAACACGCGTGTGTTGGTTGAGCAGCATGCAATGGTTGTGCACATCATGCGTGTGATGGTTGAGCAGCGTGCAATGGTTGTGCACAACACGCGTGTGATGGTTGAGCAGCGTGCAATGGTTGTGCACATCATGCGTGTGTTGGTTGAGCAGCGTGCAATGGTTGTGTACAACACGCGTGTGTTGGTTGAGCAGCGTGCAATGGTTGTGCACAACACGCGTGTGTTGGTTGAGCAGCATGCAATGGTTGTGCACAAC
>Ga0307963_1001879_pt1 | contig 16331 bp, 21 predicted proteins | sample OrgLakmetagen594_FD_201829 | JGI IMG/M metagenome (GOLD analysis project Ga0307963, IMG submission 201829) | Saline water microbial communities from Organic Lake, Antarctica - #594 | ecosystem: Environmental > Aquatic > Non-marine Saline and Alkaline > Saline | place: Antarctica: Organic Lake...
ACAAAACCAGTGTGCGCGTCACTCACTTCACTCAGCTCCCCCACATGGGCGTTAAAGTCACCACACAGTACGACATTAGTAGACACCTGAAAAGCACCAAGCGTGTCCTCAAACAGGTCAGTGAAATAATTTTGAATGGCACGAACAGGAAAATCACGACTTTGGGGGTTAATGTTTGTAGCACCCACAATCACATCCTCCTCCAGCCCGAACATTCTCTTGTCACACTGCAACCAGATGCACTGCACGTTTTCACTAGTTTTAAGCACACGCACATAATCAGAGCAACATAAAGCAACGAGCACAGCGATTCCATGCCCGTTCTTGCCTTCATTTCTTCATGTGATCCAAATAGCATAGCTAAAGAAGCCTGCACCAAACGGATGCAAATCTGATTTGATGGGCAAGGTAAAAGAGAATTATATCGGCAGCAGAATCCATCCCAACAAAAACAAAGGAGGAAGCAGGATATTGTGGCAGAGGGGGCTAACGGAGGAAATGCCTGAAAGTGCTTATTTTTGCATTTAGAAGGCAGCCACTCACAGTCACTTCATCCGATTGACACCAATTTAGTACCAAAGTGTAGCTGGCATTTAGACCTACCCGAGCGTGTGCCCAGTTTAATGTGGGTCGCTTTGCGTGCTGAGATAGACTGGATTAAACACACATGGTACATGTAAACCCTAATGTAGCGATTTCCATTGTAGAATGGCTCAAATCCTCATAAAACACCTACTACTCAGCCGTTTTCTTTCATATTAGTTGCAATAGTATTTTCCAATAGAAACTCTACACCATAAAAAATATTCCAAATTGGTACAGTGGGTGAGTTGGTATGAACAATATGTGGTAGAAAATGGCCTGCACGCCACAGCAATTTAAAATTGGCAAGCTCCAAATTTTACATCTATGGACAGATTCATATTATGTAATAAATGAGCTTGCCAATTTTGGGGCGTATAAGTCGACGAGCATATAAAACCTTGCCCGTTTTGGGCCTCAATTAGCCTCCTCTGATATTGTGGAACCGAGTTTACAGATAAAGCCATCGGTCAAAACGTACGACTGCTAGGCTGCGTATGTAAAACGTGTAAATATTGTGATAACATCATGGAACAAGAGGAGTGAAAACGCTGAAGTTGAAAATAAACAGTAGTTGTGAGTTATATCATGCTTCCCTGGAGCTAAGACGAGGCCTTGCAGGCCTTGGCTGCCTTCATCATCTAACAACAAACATACTTGTTATTTCATTCCAAGCAGAAACTAACTTTGAAGCAGATAGATAGATAGGCGCAGCAGAAGGTCCACCAATTTAAACCAGTCACGCGTTAATTTGATCAACCAACAACATTGAGGCAGGAATTACATGCTTAAAATGCCACCATCGTTATAAACGCTGCAGGAGTTGTGCATTTCTCTGCAGTAAACACTCCACCATGTCCTGCACTCTATCTTGCCACCCATCTCTGTTAAGAGGCGATAATGCAGACGCAGGCTCCTCAGGCAAGGGCAGATGATGCATCACGTCGTTCGCAGGCAAGCCTGGTGTCTGGGGCTCCACACCGTCATCTGCCAAGGTTTTACCTGCAGAAAGAAGTTCAGAGAAGCTTGTGATTATGACTCTTATACGGCGGGTTCACATTTAGACGAAAGAAGAGGACCATAAAAAACAGTTTTGTGCTAGAACAACAGACTAAATTGAGCACAGCAACACAGTACAGCACCGAAGGGGGGGGTCGCCCAGTGGGTTGCACCTTGTAGCAAAACATGAGCATTTACGATTGCCTAAAAGATTACTGTGTATACAGCTATGTAAGTGAAAATCTCGGCAGAGAAATCTATTGCACCTCAGATCATGTGCAAACATATACACTTATGTTCAACCCTAGGAGAGCCGTAGTATCACCTGGCCCAAAACTGAACTCTGGTACGTCTTCTTCCTCCAAGGGAGCAGGCCTAAGGATTGCTGTGCCACGCCTTGCCTTGCATGCAGGCCTCCCATCCATGCTGCTGCCTTCACCAGCTTGTGCAGCTGTCAACTGTAGCTGCCCTCCCCCACTTCGATCCACAGCCACCCCCAGCAGCTGAGCACATGAAGCAACGGAGAAATAAGATGATGCGAGTCCTGTCTCCGTATTATTTCCAGGGTGCACACCATTTGTCATTATGGGCTAAAGAAAGGAAATGCTTCTTGCCGCCTAAAACCTTCCCGTTGCACACCTTCAAACAGAAACCCAACAACAAGGCCATGCAAAGTGGTGCACGTGAAATAGCTGTACGTTTTGGCAATTTTACATGTGAATTGAAATTCATAGACGCCTTGCAATTTTTTGGAGCACGTACACCCACACCCACACCCACACTCACACACACAGACATGCACTTCCTCGCCCAGAGCATACCAGGCACGGCTTGTCACCCCCTGACCTCCACAAATCTGACTCTGGCAAAGATGCTAAAAAACTAAGAACTCCTGTACTCAGTACCAAATGTCTGCTTATCACAATTGAAGTGAGGATAGTTTAAATACCTGTGCAGTGTCTTGCCCCTCCCTTCCCTACCCACCCACCATGGCCATTCGCTGTGCTGCTCCCAGCTCTGCTTCCACTTGCGCTTGCAGGCGTGCACACTGCATGCGCTCCTCCACAGTTTTGAACGCCCAACTAGAGAACTCCACAACTGCCTGTGCAGATTGGGGGGAATGGTGAAAGAAGCATTTGCCAACTACGAAGGACGCTCAGCAGGCAAAATAACAAAGCAGCGGGATCCAAGGAGCACTTGTGGACTTATGTTGTCAGATTAGAGCTCCTGTTCCTTCCCCGCCCCGCCATGTCCAAGAAAGATCGCCCAACAAACTATATCAGGCAGTGACACCACCTCCCATGTCAATTAGAGAAGGAGCCACTCTGGTGCCGTAATACCCTCCACCACAACGCCTAAGCTCCGTCACACCAGAGCTCCAGCTCAGTCATTCCAAAGCAATGTCTGCCTTATGACAGAAGGAATCTTGATGGTGGCAACCTATACTTTTGATTTATGATGCGTCTGCCTGCCTTACAGCAGGAGTCTTTGAGGGTGGCACCCTATAAATTTGAATCATGATGCGCAAGCCTTGCATCAGGAATCTTTGAGGGTGGAGGGTGGCACCCTATAATTTCGAATATAATGCACCTGACTTGCAGCAGGAATCTCAAGGGTGACACCCTACACCCTCAATTTACGATGCAATCATCACATTTGCTAGTGTGCAGCTTATTGCTAGCAGGTGCTCCCATACACAACCCACATGCATGCACACACTCAGAGTGGGGATTCAGGTGTGTGAAGCAATTCCTGGACCTGCACTGCATCTCAGCATCTACTTCCAGGATGCAGGCAAAAACATACATTTCTTATTCAATCAGATCGCCACGCCCTAAGTAACCAAGAGCCAGTTCTAGATCAGCCTGATACTACTATTTGGGTACCATTGTTTTCAGCTGAGCAATTTCTCTAAGCCACAGCAGTTGTTCCCTTGATTGAAGTGAGAAGTGGGGAGCGCTACCTCCTATGTCATCTGCACAACATCAGCCAGCAAGTGCATAAACACAGCAACCTCACCTGCATGTAATACTCCTATGTCATTTTGCACAACATCAGCAAGCAAGTGCATAAACACAGCAACCTCACCTGCATGTAATACTCGACGCCAACAGGATTGCTTGTGGCCACCAGTACGCTAGCCCCGTCTGGCATGAACAACTGCAAAAGCGCGAGGCAGGTGTGCGTAACGAATATTCCTCATCAGCTAGGGAAAAACAGTCTGGTGTATACCTCAATTTTCTTGTGGTGGATGACACTAGAAGACACTGGCGCTCTGATCTTCATATTGGTTTCCTTACTTCCTGCGGGGAACGGCCTCACTGTTTGCGCTGTGTAACTTCTTGCACATTGTTAGGCCAGAGCACCCTCAGTGCATTTTTGCTGCATACGGCCATACCTAGAGAACTGAGCCCTGCTTTGGCCTCCATTGCTGCACCGCGTGCACTACGTATGTGTGTTGTGTGATTAGCAATAAGAGGATTGAGCAGACCCTACACATTCGACACACGCCATTACCTTGCATTTAGTCTGCGCCCTTACCTTGCAGTGGGTCTGTGCCGCGTTCACATGTAAGATGGTGCGATCCTCAAACATGGCACGCACGCGGCCATCCTCGTACGCTGTGAAGCTGCCCTGACCAGGGACCTCTGCATACTCTATGGCCTGTGAGCAAGAAGGGGGAACACAGAGGAAGGTCCTAGCTTTATGGTATTTTCTGGGTGATTCCTGAACAGGAGAGGACAACGCGTATGGTACACTATGATTTGCACGCCGGCAGCTATAGTCAGACCTTGCCTGACGCACCTTGTCAGACACAACCCCAAAACTGCCCCCCACATCTGCTGCAGGGGAAGTGTGCTGACCTTGTTGCGCAGGGCGCCCAACATTGCCCTCTGCAGAGCTCCAGGCAAGATCGGTCACGGTGGAGCGCATCTGTTCCCTGCACAAAACATTTTAGTTTTGCACAGTGTGTCGCAGAGTGGGCTTGCTTTCCATGCACCATGGAGGCCTTAAATTGGTTTGGGAACATGCATCTGGCTGCGCAAGGGATGCTTGATGCTTTACACACACAGGTTAAATTGCAATAGGCTTCAAAGGGCTCAGATCTTTGTGGAGGACTTTGGTCCTGCGCTTGCAAACAACCACAACCCCACTGCATAGCAACTCCAGCAGAGATGAGGTAGCAAGCAACACTAGAAAAATGAGTGAAATGAGTCAACCACACCTACCCTCAAGCCCCAAGACCCAGAATTTCCTTTCTTCACCGCACCTACCCCACCTGAGCTTTAACGCGTGGGCAGCAAGCTTGGCCAGTTCGTAGCGAGTGCCCTTTGCAGGCTGCGTTGGAGCTGAGGTTGGCCGACCCTCAAATTCATCATCAGCAGCAGGAGTATTTCCAGGGGCAGCAGCATTACCAGGGGCAGCAGCGTGTCGACTGTCCTTTCCTGGCAGTCCAGCTGCGGCAGGTGCAGGGGGATTGTGGTGACGGAGGGGGGGCTGGGAGGAAGGGGCACATGCCCAAACAGACTCCGGTACAGCAGATGCGGCGTACAGCCGGTCAGAGACCTGGCTTGATTCCTGCAAACATTTCAGCACACCAGTGCTTTACTTATAGGAAGTGTATACAGACATCTTGGCACAGCTGATACAAATTTTCACAGCCGATCAGAGACCTGGCTTGACTGCTGCAAGGCATGCTGACATGACAGTATTTACAGTTGAGCACAGCAGATTATGTATGTGCAGGTACAAGGAGACTTTTGGCACGGCTGATGCCCGGATTTAGGCACGAAATTGGTGCAATCCGCACAGCTGCGATCTCGCCCAACCTCAGCAAACATACATGCCCGCTACGGTATACATAATAGAACAGGAAAGTAATGTTTGTGATTGACATGTGATGCTGTGATTGCCCACACCCATCTCTGACATCGCTGTGCAGCGTGCCGCCTGTTAGGATATGTGGGGTGATCCCTGACCACATCGGCTGCACAACAGAAAGGTGTCAAGTATCAAGCAGGTTCTTCTAAGCGTGAAGGAGCCGAGACAGCAAAAGGCACTGGGGTACAGTATTCAACAAAAAGCTTGATGATGATGGGGCATATTACATAATCCCTGTGCCGTCTAAGCTGCATGCGTCCGGGGTTGGCCAGAACCGCATTTAAACACTGTGTATGACCACAAGACTTCCCTGCCAATTTCATTTACACCGTGTTAGTTAATTTATTAATTACTTTACGTTTACTTTATTTATATTTATGGTTCTGGCCAGCCCTACAATTGAAGCGCAATTACAGCCTTACAAGTGAGGGGCATGTAAACAGCCCTACAATAAAGGCGTGTAAGCACCATACGTACATGGTCCCGGCCAACCCTACATGAATGCCGTCAGCACCATGGGCAGGTCCGCCAGTGCGTGTTATGATCAGCAAGGTGCACATTGAAGATGAGTAATAGTATTTCTGCGCTTGCATACGTTGCTTAAACACTCCAAAACAGGACATAATATCAATTGATTCCGAGTCTGCTGCCTGGCTGTTCCAACTTTGTCACTTCTTCTCTTGTAAAAACAGACAAACAACAAAGGGAAGAAAGCCACACGGGCAGTCAAAACCACTCCCCACATTAATGAAGGAAAAGGAGCCACTTTAGGACCGGGTACCATAAACCTCCTCCACCAAAAAGGATAAGAAAGAGGTGAACGGGATTAGAAGGGTTGCAGCTTGACCTGAAACCGGCGCTGGATGAGAGTTGATAATAGTGCAAGGTAATAGAGCTGCTTTGGATCTCTTTTTGCACGCTTACTTGTATGGCTAATCTGCACAGCCTCAGCTTGCTTAAAGCAGCATCAAAGGACCCCACCCAGCAGTGCATGGAACACCCGCTTCTTCCTATTACCCCCTTTTATTGCACCCCACCCAGCAGTGCAAGGAACACCCGCTTGCCTAGTGGCGTTAGCTTACATACACACGCGCACACACGCGCACACACCCACTTGTGCGCAGCGGAAGTGCCTGAAGTAGCGGCCCTGCTTGATGGAGGCTAGACAGGACTCATCGTGGTGGACCCACACCTCGACTTCACACGTGCCGGGGTAGAACTGCGTGCAATGGGCGCAGGGTTGCAAATCGTGCAACTTTGTGCCACTTGTTGATCAAAAGGTCAGCCCATTTTTATTAAGTCAGCCCCTCAAATATTGCAATATTGTAAGGTGTCGCGCATGCTCATGTGCTGTTTGAAGTCCTCTGGACTGGGAAGAGTAAAGTGCAACCGCGTGTTATAGAACCCCTGGAATGAGTTGCTGGTGTCCTGCCTACAGGGCATTGATGGGCATTAAGGAGTGCAGTACAGCGTGCTCCAATTTCACAGGACCGTTTATCTTTCCAGACAGCAGTGTGCCCATGACCAAAGGGCCACTCAATGCAAACCCGTAAATGCATTTGCTTGCATCTAATCTTCAGAGTCTTTTCAGTGTGCAGATTATGTATTGGGTCAATGGATGATGCAGCGTCCTGCAAAGCAAGAGGCCTGGCAGGTTTCACTCAGGCCTTTCCCAACAAGAACATGCTTGTAAAAGTACTGTAAAAGTATGGCACTCAGGCCTTTCCCAACAAGAACATGCTTGTAAAAGTACTGTAAAAGTATGGCACTTGAATTGCCTAAAGCTCGTGGTGTGCACCCACCCCCTGTTTGTCAATGTTGTCAATTGTGTGAGGGTACGTGACCAAAGGTTACTCTTTTGCACGATGCACCCTTGAAATTGTGTACACTATGCCAGCATGAAATAGTCGGTGAAATTCTGAAGAAATGAAAGCATCGTGGGGCTGTGCAAGCCAGTTGTGGATGCCTGGTAGGTCGTGTGTGCATGGGCCTCCGTATCTCAGTTTTTGCCCCATAACTCTGCAACAATTCAGTTTCAGATCGTGTGAGTATGCGAATGCATGGATAATTCACAAAGGAGCCGGCACGGCTTAAATAGCCATCACAGGTAGCAAATTAAGCAAGGTTATGTTCTCACGTAAACGAGAAACAAGGCTTCGAAACTACTCGTAGGAAGGGAGATGCGTGTATTTCCCTGTGTTGTACTGTACCCTCATGATTTCAGGATAACACTCGTAATGAGTCTGAAATAGTGAAGTAGAAGACAAAACCCAGGCGAAATCGGCTGCTCCCTAATGCATAGCACAAAATGCCTAGATGTGCTTATGCTCAGTTTCAATTCACGCTTCAGCCTGTGCTGTCTGGTGCATAGAAGTGTCGGTGCAATTGGTAGTACCTGGTACAAAGCGCTGGGTGTCCATTCCAGCACAATCACGTCATTGGGAGGAAAGAGCGTGAGGGTTGGCTCTAGCCACCTACAAAAATCACGTGAGGAGAGCTGTTATCTTTTGGGGCTCTTTGATCTTCTTATGGTAACAGAACACAAGATTTGAGCAATCCTATAAGGCATGGCACTTTTTTGTCATACAAGTCTCGACATTGAGTTGGATTGTGGACAGCAGATTTAATGTGAACATAAATACTGCAAAGCCACGGCAGCCCTTGTCTGCTATCTTGATTGATCTATTGCTCTGTACCCAATTATAATGCACATAGCATGGCACACTATCTGATAAGCCTTGTGCAAATACAAGCTACCTGCCTGTATGTACCCTTTTTGATTAAAGTCTAACCTTTTGATGATATACTTTCGGCAGGTCAAGACAATTGATCTAGTACGCAGGCAGCAAACACGCTCCTTACAGTAAAGAAGGAAAAGGTAGTTAAAAACCATTGAGACCACAAGCTCCCTATTATGCGGCATGCAACCTTTCTTACTAAGCCATTCTAGTGCCACACAGCTCGAGCCCGTTGCTTATGCTCAGACATGGCATGGCATACACGCATGTGCACGTATACTCAAGCAGACATTCACACACACACACTCTTTCCCTTTCCTTAAACATACACAAAAGCAGACACACATGCACACACATACGCACACATACACCATCATACCAGCTCCCAGACTCGAAAATTCCAGCAGTGCTCCCACTCAAGCCTCGCTGCGTAGCCACCGGCAGCTGCGTGCAACGCGCACAAGGAGGGAGAGGAGGAAATAGCACGGTGTGCTCTGGAGCGTTGAGGGATAAGGGTGCTTGCTGGTGCTGGTGCTGGTGCTGTTTGTGGTGGTGGTGGTGGTGGTGCTGCTGCTGCTGCTGCTGCTGCTGGTCATGGTACAAATCAAAGTGCTGCTGCTGGCTGTGAGGGAGAGGCTGCTGGTTTTGGGGGTACGCTTGCTGGTAACGGTCGTGTGTGCGCTGGTTGCCGTGCTGCTGCACATCACACAGGGAGGATTGCAAACGCAGCTGTGCGGGATGCTGAGGGTGCTGAGCGTGCTGAGCATGCTGCGTGACCGGAGTGCTGTCACGCAGCCATGCCGTCGTTGCGGCCGCGTCTTGCTCGTGCACGTGCTCCTCTAGCCGGGCAGACACGGACAACACGAGATCCACTGCAGGCTGCCAGCGCTCAGGGAAGTCTTGCAGGGAGAACACCTGGTGGTGGTATAATGTGGTGGTGTAGTACGTGGTATTTGGTATAATTTAAGATGATGGGACTTTACAACATCCGCCGTGTTTGATCATATACTCGGACTTTGAGATTCCCCCAGCCAAAATACCACAAGGAAACTGTATATAAATAGTATAGCCGACCTAGGATGTATTACGTGTATTGTATAATGTGGTGTGGTACGTAGGTGTGAGGAGGAGGTGGTGATGGGAACTATGTGGGAGTCTCATAGCGTGGCTCTTTCTGTATGTTGCTTTAGGTAGCGCTTTGAAACTGGTAGGCAGCTGGTTACTGCATGCAGGTGCAGCAGGGTGAGGGTGATGAGAAGTGGGCTGTGATCTGCGTGCGGCCGTGGATTACGCACTGATATGGCAACACCTGTTTTGTGCTTAAGGGTTGGGGTGCAGCGATGTACGCTCGAGTCTGAGACTGATGGATGTGCATAAATTCAGTGGCGTGGACCTGTGTGGAGTGCTGATAGGCTGCTAAACTCATAGAGACGTGGGTATGACAGTGTAGAAGTTTGAGCATGAATTTCCGTGTGGGTTTTGGTGCGGCGTTTGGCGAGGTGCAGACGTGCAGACATGCGCCAAAGATGGCGTATATTTGGCTGGGTCTACTGTAGATAATTATAAGCAATGCTGCTCTTCCCTGTCTCACCTCGTTACAGATTCAATGCAATTGTTACCAACAATCAAGGAAAAAGCTATTTAGAATATGCAAGGATTTCTAAGATCAAAACAACATTTATACCTGCGGTTACGCAGAATGTTCCCCACTAGTTTCAAGCACACATGAGGGCATTTAATTACTCATCAGCATCTCCTGCTGAGAGTCTAGATGAACATGGATGGTCAAAGCCCTTTGTGAAAACATCAACGTACAATTGATAAAATTAGGCAGCAACACAATTGTAAACTTAGGGTTTAGGGTTAGGGTTTAGGGTTTAGTCTCACCACAGAGTCAAAACATCCCTCATTTCCTCATTTTTGCAAGCGTTTTGCACTAATTGCTCGCCAGATCTACGCACCTGGTTGTGCCAAATGTAGCGGCATTTGCCCTCAGCCTGAAACTCTTCATCCTTGCAAGCAATGACGCACACGGTATCTCACTAGACATGCGCACCTGGGTGTGCCAAACGTAGTTGTATTTGCCCTCAGCCTGAGACTCCTCGACAAGCAGAGGGTAGCAGACCGCAAACCGTCGACGATGGTGGTGCAACACCTGTGAGGTTGTGGTGGACTTACACATTACTCGAGCACAAACACAACAGCATACGTTCCCTGAATGCGTTGTGTTTGTGCTTGAGCCACTGAGCCTGAGCCACCCTAAGATCACTTCACATCCCTACCATTAGAGCACTTCCCTTGACATCAAGGACACACAGAGCAATGTTTCCAAACAGGATCAAAGACACACAGAGCAGTGTTTCCATTCAGATCAAAGACACACAGAGCAGCGTTTCCATAACAGGACCAAAGACACACAGAGCAATCTTTCCATAATAGGATCAAAAACACACAGAGCAGTGTTTCCATAGCGTGGCGTGCGTTTACGCACCATTCTGGCCGAGCTGTCGGAGGTGCTGACAGCCAGGCTCCCATTAGGGAGCTGTTGCACGAGGCCAGCAGTGATGGCTTCTTCAGCAGAGCAAGGCCACCACAGTTCGGTTAAGAGGAACCCAAGGGAAAGACCCTGCAAATGTGTGAGTGCGTGTCTGTGTGTGTGTGTGTGCGCGTGTGTGTGTTTGTGTGTATGCCATTTCTCCAGTTGCATCACAAAGCCATATTAATATTGCCGCTCTGAATTAGGAAGAAGCTGCACTTCTGGATCAATGGGACAAAAACATACAAATACGAGTATCCTTGGCAGGTAAATGCCTGTAGACATGGTACATGTGTGTTGCTTGCACAGTTCTGGCCAACCCTAGGCTGGGAACCTTAGCATATAAGAACTAGAGCCTAAGAGCACAATGCATACTTCACCAGAGAGCTTACATGCGCGAGCTGCAGCTCGCGCAAACCGCCACTCATTTTATGATAGCTGCCCATCACCTGAGGCCGGAGGTCTCTTCGCAAGAGAGGCTGGCAAAAAAAGGGCTGGTCCAAGTGCATGTTGCGAAACTCCAGGGCCACCCGGAGCTGAGGCAGGTGCCTGCTGAGAGCATACTCACTGAGCTGCCTGTTCACGCTTCCATTGGGCTGGGCTGGGGGAGCCTTTGGGCTTGCGGAACTCCTGGGAGACCGTGCGACAGATGAATGGTCCGTGCCCTCCAGTTTAAGCACAAACCCGCTGCCTGCTGCGTTCAGCACTAGGATGCTGTTGTCTGAGAAGTTGGCCTTGACACGCCCATCATGTGCTACGCACAGCCTCAACAGGCTTGCATTTGCCATTGCTACATTTAAAGTAATTTTAAAGTCAACTTATTTGGAAATCTTTCTTAGGTAATACCGCAGGCAAAACATACACACGCGCACGTACATAGACACACGCATGCACACGCGCATACGCACACATACACACACTCTCTCACACTCATGTAGGTACACAAGAAGAAAAAAAGCACACACGCAATACAGGCACACATGCACACGCGCATACACACTCACGCACTCATGCGCGTACACATGCACACACGCACATATACACACACATACACACACACTCTCACACTCATGTATGCACACAAGCACAAACATAAGCACACACACACGCACTCTCACACTCATGTATGCACACAAACGCAAACACACACGCACACACACTCACACACACACACACACACACACACACATCCACGCACATACACACACGCATGCACATGCACATACATACACTCATGCACACACACACACACTCTCATGCTCATGCACACAAGCACACGCACACACACACATACACACACACACTCACATTGATGTATGCACACAAGCACACACACATACACACACACATAAACACACTCACACGCATATACATACACACGTACACACGTACACAGACATACACACACGCCTGTACATCTTCGTTTTGTAAACCAGCACCAGCAGTTTGCATCACAGTGAGTGCATGGCCATGCAAGCATTCAGCAGCATCAAATCTCCGTGCCTGTCTACAGCCATGCTACTGCGCTCCACCCCTGGCTCTGCTCCCTGCCATGCACGGAGCCTGAGAAGTGCCTCCGCCTTTTCCTTCTTCGTGCCCTTTCTCTTTGAAAACACGACCTGCCTCTGTTCGCCGCGCAGCATCAAATGATGATGAGGTACGGTAGCCACACCTTCCGTCCGTCATGTCCGTGCTTGTTTTCATGTGTAAATGCTTATGTGAGTGTCTAGGTGGTTTTATGTGTGTGTGTGTGTGTGTGTGTGTGTGCATGTGTGTGTATGTGTTTGCGTGTATGTGCTTGTGTGTGTGCGTGAATGCGTGCATGTACGTGCGAGAGCTTGCGAACGCAATTGCGCTCTGCGACGAATCCTCTGAGGACTCTGCTGCCTAGTAAGAAAAGCTGTTGTTCCGTGGTGCATTTTTGACACAGACATGTGCGTTGCGTGCGCCTGGCAACCAAGTGGAAACGCGTGTTGATCTGCATTGTCTCAACATGTTTCAGTGTAACCTCCCGCCGGTTCTGCTACTGGCAGAGTTTATGCTACAGACATGGCGTCTAATTTTCTTAGACCTAGAAAGACCTCAAAAGGGGGACGCTGAGGCTCAAAACAAGCATGCTGTTCATAGCAGTTGAAAACAGGCAATTTGGACGCCCACGTCTAATCGGCTGCGGCTTGAACCCTGCTTTCTGCTGACAAAATTCAAGACAGATCACAAATCTTCCACTACACCATATTTAGTGGTGTTTGATGTTTATAGAGTCCTCATAATAAGTTAAAGTCACAGCCAAAAAGTGAAGTTAAAAGACATATGGTTGGTAAGAACGTATAATAGCATGTCATTTCCCTTGGAGAAGCACACTCATACTAGGGTGTAGGAGCCCTGCATGTGCGTTTAGTCCTACCACTTTGTACACAGAGCGGGTAACATGGCTCTGAGCACATGCTCTGGTAGCTTATGATGTCAGCTTAAATTCAGAGCTTGATTGGTTCCAATTTATGCAGTGGTGTGTAAGCAGTTGCCCCTTGAATGGAGAAATGGAATATTTTTTGGACTTCGTCCTGTGCCCCCCTCTGGAAAAATCTATCCTCTAAGGCCAAGGGGAGGGACCTTTTTCTGATTCTCTAGCAACAGTACAGCGTTTTAACAGAGGGGGTTATCTGAGGCCAAAAATGGTTAACGGTACAGGCCCTGAGGACGCAGCAGAGGCGATGGGGTGGCTTGCTGACAGTGTTCTTAAGTGCAGGAGCTGCAATATGGGCAGCACACGTGAAGAAGTGTTGGAGAGGCTTATTGAGCGTGGGGTGACATGCCATTATGTATCGTGGTTTATGTAAATTGGCAGAGGTCAAGGAAAGACTAGTATTTAATGGTACTTTATGATTGACGGTCACCCTGCAATTCGTCTCAATCGAGGAGGTGTGTTAAAGGAGCTAAGGATCATTGAGTGAGCGTACACAAACAAGAACATGTCTGTGAGCATGGATTGTTTGTACAGGGCTCTACACTGTGTCTTCTCACGCAAGGCCTTTGTCTACTTTGCATGTAGAAATGAAAAGGAGCGGTACTTCTTATGAATGGTATCATTCAAAATTGAGTCAGAGCAATAATCTAAAGGTTCCGGGGAGCGCGAATTGACAATATTGAATGATCTGTACTGCACTGCGTGACGTTGCTTGTTTGCACAATTCATTTGACTACACTATGCGCTACTGCTGTTCAAAATACAACTTTTAAAGGGCTAACGCATTACAGCATTGTGCATAGGCTACTGCACGTCCAAGGCTTTAGGGCTTTACCCCCTATTTTAATCATGCTGGCTGTGCTATCACTAAAGTACTTTTTTCCCCTAGCTTTGCTTGGCCTTGTTGAGAAAAGCATTCAAATGTCGTATGGCTGCGATTAAAATAGCTGTTTCTGTAATTTGCCTAGTGGTTCTACAAATTGTCACATTGTTTATATTTGAGTGTACATGATGGTTATGGTTGAGTGAATGCAATGACATCGATGGATTAGCGCGTTGGTAATCATTACTGGCAAATACACATCCTTTCAAGTTCGAGCCACTGTGAAGGCCATAGTCTCTGCTCCCCACTGGGCTTCGTCTCTCCCGTCAGACAAAAGACCACGATTTAAATCTGGGGTTGAAGCAGTTACAATGCGGGCCTACAATTGGCACATACCGGGTAGACATACAGAAACACTCAGAGTCACACACACACACACACGCAAATGGGCCAGTGTGCTTACATCAGCTGCTTGCATTTCTCCCTTTTTTAATCGGATATACAAGGTTTTACAAAGAAAGGCTTCAATCAATAGCCCCTTCTTGTGTATAAGAGTGAGCTTTGCCTCTTTCCAAGACCAGGGGACGCTTGCATTTATAATGAGCAATAATTGGATATACAAAGCAGTTGAATTCCAGGGTTCTTGAAGCGGTTGAAGTCTACGAATGATGCGATTGAAATTCACTAAGTTCTCATTCACCAAAGCATAGTTTTAGTGTGGTTGGAGGGGTTGAAATCAACCGTGCTTGAAAAGTGGTTGAATCAACCAGGAGCGTTGAAACTTACGTTGAATTCAGTTGCAGTTAATTCCAACTGCTCCAATTGCTCTTCGACTGATGCCTGTTTTGCCTAGGCCTGCAATTCATGAACAAGAAGGATTCAAGGATTTTTTGGGTGCCAGCTCTTGCTTACTAAGTTCTAGTAGCGCCGCGAGACCCTGATCTACGGGAAATCAGCAGACCCCAGGTGCAACAGGCTTTTTGTCGGAATGTCAAAGAACGTTACTGATTATGTTAACCAGACTAACTGGCTCTGGTACAAAACAGTTGTGCTGTGTAAGCGAGCAGATGAGCTCGCTTTTGTCTGTACTAAACTCTGTAAGCGAGCAGATGGAGCTTGAGGGGTCCATGGGCCAGGATTTCGTGTCTTGGGCAGTGCTGGGGCGCTTGCGGTGTCTAGAATACTTGAGGGGGCCATGGGCCAGGATTTCGTGTCCTTGGCAGTGCTGGGGCGCTCGAGGTGTCTAGAGTACTTGAGGGGTCCAGGGGCCAGGATTTCGTGTCTTGGGCAGTGCTGGGGCGCTTGAGGTGTCTAGAATACTTGAGGGGTCCATGGGCCAGGATTTCGTATCCTGGGCAGTGCTGGGGCGCTCGAGGTGTCTAGAGTACTTGAGGGGTCCAGGGGCCAGGACTTTGTGTCTTGGGCAGTGCTGGGGCGTTTCCGGTGTCTTTAGAGAGTACTTATCACAGTGTCTGTCTGCGCTTTGCTGGGCGGTGCTGGGCCGCTTGTAGTGAGCATTTATGTTTCCATCATGTCTTCCCTTTCCTGCCGGGGAGCTTGCAAAGAAAGGAGGGTCGTTTTTCTACTACGTACTTCACCTCCTTGTGCTTAAAGTACACTTTTTAGACTCGCCATGTTTCATTATATCATTGCCTTTCGTGTGTTTGATGTTTGGCAGGTATAGGTATAGGTGTAGGTTTTTGTCTACACTTGAAATTTCAACTGCCACTTGCCCTTAAATATTTACTTGCGTGGACTTGAGCTGTGCAAACCCTACCTTTTATGTATATAGTGCGGGTTCAAATCCGCCTGGTAGCGTGAGTACCTCGCTGTCCGACAGCAACGTCTCCGTTTCCTTATTTCATGCTTGCGGTGTTGTCACCCCTGCGTAGTTTTTCTTTTCTTTTATTTACGCAGCCTAGCAGTCGCACGTTTTGACTGATGGCTTCCTGTAAATCCTGTAAACTCTGTAAGCGAGCAGATGAAGCTAGCAGCTAGCCATAGCTGCCCATAATGCTGCGGAGCAAGACTAGTAGGCATCGGGGAAGCTGCCTTGATTTTTGCTTTCTTGGAATTCAATCCAACCTGACACAGATCAGCACGTATTAAAAAAATAGTGGTGAGAAAGACAATGAGGAGACAAGAAGCTGTCGACTGAAGTGAAGACGGGCCAAAGCGGCTGCTGCATTACCGAGCGACACTGCTGAGCAAAAAAACCTAGTGAGATTGTGGGGGGCGATGTATGAGCACCTCCGCGTGGTGCCCCCTGGAAAACGCCTTCGTGTGCCTTCGCGCACACGCCCGGAA
>Ga0307963_1001884_pt1:0-2500 | contig 16322 bp, 20 predicted proteins | sample OrgLakmetagen594_FD_201829 | JGI IMG/M metagenome (GOLD analysis project Ga0307963, IMG submission 201829) | Saline water microbial communities from Organic Lake, Antarctica - #594 | ecosystem: Environmental > Aquatic > Non-marine Saline and Alkaline > Saline | place: Antarctica: Organic...
GGATGATGAGCTCCCGAGCGGGAAAATCGTCCTCTGTGCGCTTCCGTTTGGTGCAACCTAGGTCATATAGTGATGCTTGCCCCTTAGGGCGATGGGGTTCCATTGGGGAGACCCAGAAACTACCGCAATAAAAAGTCTAAGTATTGCGAGGTCTGAAAAAACTTTATTTATTTTCGGCTTGACTTATTGCGAGGGGCCTCAATAATTATTTAATTACTCGCAAAACAACCAAGCGCAGTACGGTATATATACTTATACGGTTTGGGCCAACCCTACAAATTTCCATTACTTTTCAGGGGCCTCGCAAAAGCTTATTGCTCGCAAATTAAATTTTCTAATTATTTTGGCACCTCGCAAAAAGTAGGCCTCGCAATACTAAAAGCGTAGTACGGTAGGCAACAAAGCTAATTTATAAACTCTAATATAACTGCAAGCACGGAACACTTCTTAAACCATTTGCGCAGGCTAAGCATCAGCCTTATCATCCAAGTCTAAACTCTTTGCTCACAATTGCTTTCAGGCACCCAGGTTTTGTCATCTTCCTGACTTTTTTCGAAGAACAGTACCTGCGATTCTGGTCTTTCCATTATGAAACTTAACAGACCTGCAAAAACTGGTCGCAGATGAAGTGGCGTAGACACGCACCTAAATGGCTCTCATTCTGAAATCCATCCAACAATTGACCCCATCTGGCCTTTTGCACTGAAAGACTCACCTTCCTTTGCAAACAGGCTCCGGAACAACCGACGCAGGTACGCATAGTCCGGCTTCTCGTCGTAACGGAGTGCTCGCACATACGTGAAATAGGCCACAAACTCAGAGGGCATGCCCTTACACAACACCTCGGGCGGCGTCTTCATCTTCTTGTCGCTGATCTTTTCGTACTTCTGCTTCTTGGTCGTAGCCTGCAGGAAGAAAAAAGAAAAAAACGTCGTTTCTTGTCCACCCACACACCTGCTTGTGGTCGTGGCTTGCGAGCCAGTTGTCCACACAGCATAAGAAACAACTATACTGCACGTAGCTGCATGAATCTCTGCATTGCACGTGCGTCAATTGTCCACACAGCACAGAGTTAGAGCTGCATGAATCGCTGCATTGTACGTGCGTCAATCGTCCACACAGCACAAAGTTAGAGCTGCATGAATCGCTGCATTGTACGTGCGTCAATTGTCCACACAGCGCAAAGTTAAAGCTGCATGAATCACTGCATTGCACGTGCGTCAATCGTCCAAACAGCACAAAGTTAAAGCTGCATGAATCACTGCATTGCACGTGCGTCAATCGTCCACACAGCACAAAGTTAGAGCTGCATGAATCGCTGCATTGTACGTGCGTCAATCGTCCACACAGCACAAAGTTAGAGCTTGCATGAATCACTGCATTGCACGTGCGTCTATCGTCCACACAGCACAAAGTTAGAGCTGCATGAATCACTGCATTGCACGTGCGTCAATCGTTTACACAGCACAAAGTTAGAGCTGCATGAATCGCTGCATTGCACGTGCGTCAATCGTCCACACAGCACAAAGTTAGAGCTGCATGTATCGCTGCATTGCACGTATACCAGGCACATACTCTGACCGTCATTGAGCCTGTTGCTTAGTCAGCAGGAATCCACACAATGTGAACAGTGCAAAAGCCAGGCACATATTCTGACCGTCATTGAGCCTGTTGCTTAGTCAGCAGGAATCCACACAATGTGAACAGTGCAAGAGCTATCAAAGCCAAACCTTAGTCCCTCATCAACTTAATGCGGTGCATGACAGAAGCATTTAAAAATACAGCAGTCAAACACACTACACTCAAATTGACTTCATAAATTATTTTTCACGTCACAATTGTTCCAGTGCAGCACATCCATTGTGCACACTTATCGTACATCTGCAGGCCCTGCCACGGCAGCGCTCCCCATCAAGTGCACAAGGGCACCTAGCCCAAGCAGTCCATCATTCTTCTTTGTGCCTTGACATCACAATCCATTGTGCACACCATCGCACCTGCAAGCCTTGCCACGGCAGCGCTCCCCTTAAAAAGTACAGGAACACGTAGCCCAAGCTCTCCAAATCATCCCGACGGCTCTGTTCTATGCCCATGTGCGTGTTGACGCTGGCGTAGCGGGCCGTGCCTGTCAAGTTCTTGTTCTCAAAGTATGCGTTGTGCACGTGGGTCTTTGGATCCCGGTACTTTTTGGCAAGGCCTGCAGAGATTAGGGTTGGAGGGAGGTTAAAGAGAGAGGTTAAGAGAGAGTTTTTGAGGAAGGTTGAGAGGAGATATAACAAAAGACAGGGATTGCACGGGTATAGGGGCTAGCATGTTGAAGACAAGGGCATGTAAGGGTGTGTGAGGTTACATTCTAGGTGCGCTGTTCAGGTTAACCCTTACCCTGTTCAGCGCACCTAGAATGTAACCTCACACACCCTTACATGCCTAACTTGCAACGCCTGCAGAGATTACAATTAAGGAAGACCTGCAAGGGTGTAGTAGGGGGGACGCACGCAAA
>Ga0307963_1001884_pt1:7500-16322 | contig 16322 bp, 20 predicted proteins | sample OrgLakmetagen594_FD_201829 | JGI IMG/M metagenome (GOLD analysis project Ga0307963, IMG submission 201829) | Saline water microbial communities from Organic Lake, Antarctica - #594 | ecosystem: Environmental > Aquatic > Non-marine Saline and Alkaline > Saline | place: Antarctica...
CAAGCCACGGGCATCTTAGAGGCAGCATCACTGAGGTCTTGCCTTGCAAGAGCGCAGCCGAGTGTGCCAATCGTGGATGTGCACGCATTTTGAGGCATCCTGGTGCTTTAATTCGAGTATGTTGCACGATTTCACACTGTCGCTATGAGGGTGACTGAGGCTCACATGCGTATTCAAACTGGCACCATTGAGGCAGCCCTGCACGTGAGCAGCCAGGTGCGTCAAAACAGATTTTAATTTGTGTGTTGTTGCATGTGTGCGTTCTGTGAAATCTTGACACGGTCTGTAGTTAAAGTGTTGTGGTGTAGGTGACTGTTTACCTTTATTAAAATGCCCATGATCCATGACACACATTCACGGTTGGCCACACTCTGTGCATATGCACCGTATATGACCCAAAAAACGGAGGCTTCACGTACACACACCTACACACACGTGCATACACATACACACTCTCTCTCTCTTTTTCTCTCTCTCTCTCTCTCTCTCTCTCTCTCTCTCTCTCTCTCTCTCTCTCTCTCATGCACACATTCCAAACATCTCTTGAAGCAGCTCTCGTCTGAAAAAGGATCTGCTTAGCCTTCCTGCACACCCTCTAGATCTCCAAGGCCGCATGTATGCAATTTCAAGGAGGTTTACCACCACAGAAATAAGCGTAAATGCACAAAACACGGCCCTCAGGTGTGCCAATTGCTAGGAGGCGGAGCCGACACCGCCCCTGACTCAGATCTGGCACGATCTAGAGACAATGCAGGCTCGTTAAGGTATCCCTCGCTGGCTCCTCTGTCCTCTGGGATTGCAGCAGAAGAGGCGCAGACGCTGAGGGCACTTCAGCTGTGTATACAGGTGTGTGTGTGAGTGAGTGTGTGTGTGTGTGTGTGAGAGAGAGAGAGAGAGAGAGAGAGAGAGAAAGAGAGAGAGAGAGAGAGAGAGAGAGAGAGAGAGAGAACCCAAATTTAGTGCATACTTTAGAAAGAGGGTGCAGTCAATGTGGCAAGTGATACACGTATACCAGGCTTGTAACTTAAGGTAGTGGTAAGGAAGGTTAGAGCTGTGATTCGTATCTCTGCGTATCTCTGCGTAAGTGTAATCAAGCCTCTACGCATGTATGTTTATATATGTGTGGGTGTGTCCACGCTCAGCTTTTTGAGATATGTGATTATTAATAGGGTTGCTGGTCATGATTCTGCAGCTGCATTACTGTCTGGTCACGCACTAGTGCAGCAGATAACTTGAGGGTGGAACGAAAGAGGAGTTTGTAGGTGGGTCGGTTCTGCCCTGAGAAGTAAGAGCTTCCTATTTCTGAAGCTTGCTTGAAGCCCTCTATCCTCCCTATCGTTAGAGTTCCCACTTTACCCTTCCAGTCCAAACCTCCTCTTTTGCATGTTGTTTGACTGACGTGATTTGCACCTCTCTGGACCCAAAGATGATGAGATGTTGCTATACAGTGGTTGATACCATTGAGTACGCAGGGTGCACATGCGGTGTTTTGAACTTTGAACATAGGATTGTACATGACAAACGCAAAGGTGGGGTATGTAGGGCAGCATGTAACCCTATACGGTTGCTTGGAGTGGGATTTGTGTGCTGTTGACTATCGCTCACAAGCTCCCATTCTGGAAATGCAGGCGGGCAGCGTGTCTGATCAGGCAAGCAAGACGCTAGCGGATGTGCGTGCCAGACGCAGAGACAACACGGAAGCCTTGCGCAAGCTGATGGATGAGCAGGCCAGGGCCTTGCTGCAGATGGGTGCCTCTGACAGTAAAATGGTCAGCCTCATGCGAGGCCGCTTCTGTGTAGGCATCAAGGTATGTGGCTCTGTCTGTGTGTGTGCTTGTGTATGCTGCCTCAGCCCACAAGCTGCCAGCCGCTTACAGGGCTACCTCTGTGGAGGAATTGTATGGCTATGTGTTTTGATGCCGATCCTTGTGACCCTTGCAGTGGCTTTTACTGTTGACAGTTTTGCTCAGCGTCGTTACATCTATTTTAATTAGTTGACGATTCCTTTTGGCTTACACATTTTGCAGTTAACCTGCTCATCCTTTTGCATATTTGTGCTGCTGAGTGCAAACATCACTCAGATGTACCGTGTGCAAACATCACTCAGAGTGCAAACATCACTCAGAGTGCAAACATCACTCAGAGTGCAAACATCACTCAGTGTGCAAACATCACTCAGTGTGCAAACATCACTCAGTGTGCAAACATCACTCAGAGTGCAAACATCACTCAGAGTGCAAACATCACTCAGAGTGCAAACATACACTCTGATGTACCGAGTGCAAACATCACTCAGATGTACCGTGTTGCTTCTCGCTGCTGGCACGCAGGCAGGGCGTCAAGGTGACTTACCAAGGAAGAGTGTGAAGCTGGGTGTCAGTCAAACAGGGGCGACACAGGTGCTTGTGTGTGTGTCTATGTGTGTGTGTGTGTCTATATGTGTGTGTGTCCATGTTCGTGTGTATGTGTCTGTGTGAGTGTGTGCGTGCGTGAGCGTGTGCACACTTGTCCTACGTTCCAGCCTCTTTTTACACCTGCTCTGTCCTTTGATTGTACATGCTATTTTTACACCTGTTGTCTCCTTTGATTGTACATGCTATTATTACACCCTTAGTGTTGTGTCCTTTGATTGTACATGCAATTATTACATACCATGGTGACGGCAACATCAAGGCACAGCAGCAGAGCAATTTTGTTCCGCTTACAGTTCTCAACGTAAGTTTCGGGTTTCAATACTCCCTGCTGTGCCTTTTCTCATTGGCTACCGTAACCCTTGAAGTGCACATGCTGTCAAGCAAGACCTTAACATTATGTACACCTAATATGTATCGCTGCATCTTTCCAAGGCATCAGCACAGAGGTTAATCATCGCACAGCTAAGACGGTGCTTGGTAACGATGCCTGACTCAGCGCATACTCTGTGCTCTACAACCACGCGCTGTGCATGAGCAGCTTGCAATGCATGTCCAGATTTTGAACAGTAACGGGTGGGAAATGCTGCAGTGGACCTGCATGTTCCCAAACAAAACGATCCTCTGAACAATGTACTGCCAGCCTAAACAGCACTAAAACCAACTTATGCTTGCATTGCAGTACTGGGAGCCCCGACCTGCTATCCAGTTGAACAACGCTGAGGCGGTGCTTGCTTCAGAGGAGGCAGAGAAGGAGGCGGAGGTGCTTGTCCTGCTCACACAGCTGGTGAGCCCTTTCCCCACCTCTAATTCTGCTTATTGACAGCGGTGCTTGAACTCATTTATGGAAATGGTTTTATATTAAAACATTAAAACTGTAACAAGGATCTACAGTTTTATTTGCGTGCCTGAACTCCAAATTATAATTACGCAAATGAGACAGGAATGTAATGCTGTCAATGAGTGTGTGTTGTGCTCGTAACAGTAGTGCCGTGTGAATGTGTGTGTGCGTGTGTGTGTGTGCGTGTACGTGATTGCTTGCCCGAGGAGTTCGCGCCTGACATAATTGAAGTAGTTTCTCCTGAAAAGAAGATGAATCAAAAGCAAGGCACCTCAATAGGCTGTAGTGCACTAATGGCACTATAGTAGCTCACCAGCACGGTACAAGCACGCCATGCATGTAAATATCCAGCCCTTACCCCTGACTCCACAGCCCATGTGATGGATGACGCCTTACTACTTAACCTATAGCAAAGCACGTCATGTGCACCATACAAGAGTCTATGGGAGTGCTCTTCCTCGCAACCGTTGACCCACGTCCACACAATGAGCACTAGACATACACTTCTTGCGCACCATACAAGAGTCTACGGGATTACTCAACCTCGCAACCCTTGCCCCATGTCCACACAACGAGCACTGGACATGCACTTCTTGTGCACCATACAAGAGTCTACTGTAGTGCCCAGCGTCGCAACCGTTGACCCACGTCCACACAATGAGCATTGGACACACACTTTTTGTGCACCATACAAGGGTTTACACTAGTGCTCAGCGTTGCAACCCTTGACCCACGTCCACACAATGAGCACTGGACATGCACTTCTTGTGCACCATACAAGAGTCTACTGTAGTGCCCAGCGTCGCAACCGTTGACCCACGTCCACACAATGAGCATTGGACACGCACTTTTTGTGCACCATACAAGGGTCTACACTAGTGCTCAGCGTTGCAACCCTTGACCCACGTCCACACAACGAGCACTGGACACGCACTTCATGTGCACCGTACAAGAGTCTATGGTGGTGCTCAACATCGCAACCGCTGACCCACGTCCACAGGTAGCATCCAGGGCACAGTCCATCCGCGCCATGCAAGACTCTGTGGTAGTGCTCGACATTGTGGCTGCTAGGGCCCAGCACGCAAAGTGGATGAGCTCCACACGCCCTACACTGGTGAGCACACACAGCCGTGGGCACACTGGCAGCAGCAGCAGCAGCAACAACAACAGCAGCAATGGCAGCAGGAATACAAGTTACGGTAATGCCAGCGGCAGTAGAGACAATAGCGACAGCGGCAGCCAGAACAACAGCAGCAGCAGCAGCAGCAGCGGGGACAGCGACAGTTTGATTTGGGTCCCTGGGGCTTTGCACCCCTTGCTGCTTGCGAGTGCCCTTCCTCCTCCTCCCAACCCTCCTTCGGTGAGTGTTAGGACGTGTGTGCTTTGCTACAGATGGCTTGGCTGCTCAGACAGCAACATCCTACAAAATTCGATCCGAAATCGCTTCGACCCGGCTTTCCCGGGGACTTCCGCTTCCTGTCCCGTCACTCGCCATCTCTACGTATAGGAGTAGGGCGTTTTGCAGTTTGCGAGCCTGCCGTGCACAGCTCTGAACAGATGTGCGTTTCATCAAAAAGGTACACACATCACTGTGACGATACATAGATTGATGGCCATGAGCAATGGATGCTCATTGATCTTACTTTAAGAAATGACATCCAGCTAACGGTCATGCGCCTTTTCGGCAAACTCTGCATGTGCGTTTAGTCCTGTCAGTCTGAGCGACTGTCAATCTGAGCAACTTAACTAGATGTTTGGCCTTTTGGGGCAATTCTCTGCCCAGAGACGGCATTCCAGCGCGTATCTATTGCCAATGCAGTAGATGTATTATATAATTATAACATGATTGAAAAGGTTAGGAAACGTTTGAGACGAATCGGGCCCATTTTGGATCAGGATCAAAACTCCCAAATTTGCTTTAAAACGGTACCATATAGCACGAAAAAGAAAAAGAATAAAGAATAAACTACGCAGGCAGTGAAAGCCACTCCCCACATTAATTAAGGGAAAGGAGCCACTTTGGTACCGAGTACCGTAAAGCTGCTCCACCGCGAAAAGGAAAGGAAAAATCAATGGGGATCAAGAGGGTTGCAGGCTTGGCCTGAAACCGGCTCCTGATGAGAGTTGATAACAGTACTGGAAAGGGCACGTCTGGTATGGACAAATTTAGCAGCGCCTATCTTGTATTTTACACTTACTAAACCATAAAAGACGTCCCCTAAGTCTGTGCGACCCATCCTTGATGCAATTGGACACTAGTCAAGCTTTCCTATATCTGCTGAACGGACTTCTTTCTATTCCCGTACAAACTTTCTGATTAGTAGAATTTTATGATGCGTGCTGGCCTGCTTTAACTGCTCAAACTTCTGAACGCGCTTTCTGTTCCACAATGATTTTGCCTTTGTTATTGCGCGATGGCCTTCCAATCCACAAGCTGCATGCCTTGCATCCACGCAGCCAGACGACAATCGCTTTGAGCGCAACTTTGCGGAGCCACCTACCTGGGAAAGCAAGCGCAGTGTGCTGGGAGGTGTCATAGGTGCGTGCCTCTGTACGTGCCTCTTTATGTTCCCACTCTTGCATTCCGCATGCCTTAACCTCTGCACAGTGTACCACGCATTGTTGTTAAAATGCTTTTGTAGGCCCAAAGGACAAATGTATACCTTTTTCACTCTGTAAAAAGCCTTTCCTAGCCCAGGGAGACGTGGTGCATATAATGACTCCCAGTCTTATTCTTCACAGTCCCAGACACCAATGACATCACATTTAACTTTATTTATTGTATATTGTATCCCCCAGGGACATGATGCTATTATTCCTTGCCATTGTTTATTGTATCCCACAGGGACATGATGCATGTTATTATTCTTTGTCGTTTTGTAGGCCCCGATGACAACAAGAGCAGTGGTGTGGGGCGTGGAAGGCGCCCTCACGCGTTAGACCTGCGTGTTGCGGGGGGCAAGCAGGTCATTGCTATTACTGGTGAGTAGGTAGACCTGCGTGTTACGGGAAACAAGCAGGTCGTTGCTATTACTGGTGAGTAGATAGACCTGCGTGTTGCGGGGGGCAAGCAGGTCATTGCTATTACTGGTGAGTAGATCGTCCTGTGTGTTGCGGGAAACAAGCAGGTCATTGCTATTACTGGTGAGTAGATCGACCTGCGTGTTACAGGGGGCAAGCAGGTCATTGCTATTACTGGTGAATAGATCGTCCTGTGTGTTGCGGGAAACAAGCAGGTCATTGCTGTTACTGGTGAGTAGATCGACCTGCGTGTTGCGGGGGGCAAGCAGGTCATTGCTATTACTGGTGAGTAGATCAGGCCACAGCCGTGACATGCATCAGGTTTGAGCATATGTCCAGGGTTGCCCAGAACCATACATAAATGCATGGGAATGATGTATATGCAGCGCTAATAGCAGGGAGGTTACCCTGCATACAATCATTTACGGTGTGCGTGTACGGTTCTGGCCAACCCTACGTTTGATAAATGCACCATGTTTGACCAAGTTCTAAAGATGCGCATGCTGAGGTTACAATGTACACACTGTATGCCCATAGTTACTGTACGTCCATAGTTATGGCCAATTAATTACAAAGGTGGATCAGAAGGAATACAGGACTTTGCTACTACATCGTATGCCACAGGATGCAAGCATTTTCCTCGACCCTTGACCGCAATTGTTTTTCCTCTTACTGATTTCCCTCTGTTGATGAGTCACCGTCACTGTGCATCAAATAGCGCAGTAGGGCAGTGTGGGCAAAAGAGAAAAGGACATGGAAAAATAAGTGGACACTATATCATGACAACTGCCCATTACCTTGAATCAGGATAAGGAACCAAATTGCTGCCAAGTACCAGAGAAATATTATCAAAGTAATTGAAGTTTTGATAATGCAATGAGCATGGTAGGAGGTTCAGTTAAGTATACATAGTAAAAGCGTCAAAGTAGTGTAAGACCTTCAAATTGAAATGCAGGTCCTTCTCCCTTCATTTTTTGGGGCGGAGCCCCCCTGGGCGTAGTCCCTTTATGTTCACTGCATTCAACACTGAAAGAATAGAGCTTTGAGCCAGCCAGGCAACCTTACAGTGTAAAAATTGTATGAAACAAAAGCCAATTTTGCGCTGATTCCGGAGCACCCCGGTCTAACCCCCCTCCACGCGTGACCCCTTCGGGGTCGCGTGTCTTTGTTGCCCCCGGGATGCAATTGGGTGTATTTATCATATATTTAGAATGTTTCTCATCATAATCTTAGCCCTTCTAGTAGTGGTGTCGTTGAGTGTGGTAGAAGGCCGACCGGTCCCAATATGCTAGCAGCAGCTTCACAGCACTCGGGAGGACAGGCGAGCGAGGGCCTGGGAGAGGACCCGCGTCCAGCACTTGGCGCAGCACTTAGAGCAACAGTCTCAGCCTGGCAATGCCACTCAGCAGGCACAGGAAGCAGCAGCCCAGTCAGAGGTGGTGGCTCTGAACAACCGTATGGAGCTCAGGCGTCCAGAGGAGCAGTTCAGATGGATTGCAGCCCCCCTGAATTGCTCGCTCACCCGTAAGCACACAGCTGTTGAGGTATACATCGGAGGTCTTACACACCATTGGCAAGCAAACAGCTTTAGACACGGTATGGAATGACAGGGACTGTGCAAACGCAAGAGCAGGGGGGTGCAGGGGGGGCGCAGCCCCCCCTGAATCGAGCGCGCTCTCACAACATTGTGTACAATTTTAATGCAAGTTGCAGCGCAGGCTCCGCCCCATTTTTTGTGATCTGCAGGATCACACACTACTTGTCTTTTCTCCCTCGTCTTCCCTTTGTCCATTGGTATGAAAAGTAACGTTAGGCTTGCGTCAAGTTGCTTTGGGGTTTACTTTGGTAACTACTTAACTTTCTGATTGAATATGTCATGAGATCACACGCACACACATACACAAACAAGCACACACAAGTGCACAGTGCTTGATGCACGCTGTACACCCCGCACTAAGTTAAATGCACCTTGCACACACAAGCGCGTTTTCACATCACACACATTTGCTGCAGTGGACTACCTCCTGCACGCCACTTACTTGATAGAGCACCAAGCAAGTTGTAGGTGACTTACTCATCGTGAGTGTGCTGTAACTGTGTTGACCCACTTGCAGGTCCAAACACTGGAGGCAAAACCGTTGCCCTGAAGACCGCTGGGCTGATGGTGATCATGGCCAAAGCGGGTCTGTTCTTGCCTGTGGATGCCGAGCAGGTGGAGGAGGAGGAACATTTGACTTATTACAAAACTATGTGTAAGGGGGTCATTTTTGCCTGTGAATGCCAAGCAAGTGGGGAGGAGGGACACATACATCTTCACAGAAAGGTGTGTGAGAAGGCAAACTCGGCATTGCTGGATTCAAGCACGCAAAGGCAAGCCAGATAGGCTTTTAACAGAATAAGATTACTACGCTCACTCTATAATTCTCTCTCTCTCTCTCCCTCTCTCCCCCCCTCTCTTTCTCTCTCTCTCTCTCTCTCTCTCTCTCTCTCTCTTTCTCTCTCTCTCTCTCTCTTTCTCTCTCTCTCTCTTTCTCTCTCTCTCTCTCTCT
>Ga0307963_1001885_pt1 | contig 16320 bp, 13 predicted proteins | sample OrgLakmetagen594_FD_201829 | JGI IMG/M metagenome (GOLD analysis project Ga0307963, IMG submission 201829) | Saline water microbial communities from Organic Lake, Antarctica - #594 | ecosystem: Environmental > Aquatic > Non-marine Saline and Alkaline > Saline | place: Antarctica: Organic Lake...
GGAGCACCTGCATTTTAAACAGTCGCAGGCATAAGTCTTTTGCCAGCATGCTTTTAGGTGTCTGACACCGTCCGGAGCACCTGCATTTTAAACAGTTGCAGGCATAAGTCTTTTGTCAGCATGCTTTAGGTGTCTGACACCGTCCGGAGCACCTGCATTGTAAACAGTCGCAGGCATAAGTCTTTTGCCAGCATGCTTTTAGGTGTCTGACACCGTCCGGAGCACCTGCATTGTAAACAGTTGCAGGCAAAAGTCTTTTGCCAGCATGCTTTAGGTGTCTGACACCGTCCGGAGCACATGCATTGTAAACAGTTGCAGGCATAAGTCTTTTGCCAGCATGCTTTAGGTGTCTGACACCGTCCGGAGCACCTGCATTGTAAACAGTTGCAGGCAAAAGCCTTTTGCCAGCATGCTTTTTGATGGTAGGGCTAGCAACCTCAGGGAGGCAACAGAGTAATCCCCACTGCCTTGTTACCACGTAAGCACTGGACAAGCCTTTATTAAATGCAGACATGGTAAAAAGATACAACAGAGGACATATGTGTAATTGAAAGCGATTATTAGGGAGACGTTCCTCTCTCTTTTGTCCTTTGCAGGCCGAAGCGTCGAAACGCACAAAGGCATGACCACTGCTTTTATCGTGACCTCCATACAATTCAATTGTTTAACTTCAGGGATTTAACAGCAATCCTTTGAGCTGTGGGATGTGGGAGCAATCCTGACTTGCTTGGCACGAAACTAAGGGAAACCCATCATTGGTGCATGACAAATCGTGTCACCTGGAGCAGCACAAAGATGGCCCATGTAGCCCCTATGAGTGCCAAGCTGCGTTTAGGCACCCTCTTGAGATCAGAGCGGAAGCGTAGTGACCGCTTCCTGTGTATGTGTGTGTGTGTGATTGTGCATGAGTACACGTAGGTGAGTGTGAGAGTATGCTTGCTTGCTGAAAGGCATGAGTTCAAGCTCTGATGATGCATTTCCTTTTGCGATGGTGTATTGTCATTTTTCTCTCAAAGCAGACAAGGCGTTAGCATGGAAAGTAACGCAGCGAATAATCACATTGCTCCAATGATGCATTACCTTTTGAGATGGTGTATTGTTATACTTCTCTCAAAGCAGACAAGGCATAAGCATGGAAAGTAACGCAACAAATGATCATATTATACAATGCTTGAGGCTTGAGGCCCAAGCAAGCAACCTGGATCTAATCAAAAGTTGCAAGCAATCATCATATCATCACCCCAGATGGTGCGCGTGCACACACACACACGCACGCACAGACACACACACACACGCACACAGACACACACGTGTGCACATATGCACACGCAAATACATGCGCACACACCTACACATACTTCAGACAATGTTGTTGGCAACCTGGGCTTTCCTCCTTGTTACAAAAAACACACACACAAACACACACTAGCTCAGAAGGCTGTCTTCATACTTCCTACCAACAACCATTGGGCCCTGTCACCTGAAACGAGCGAGCATGGACTGCTCACCTGAAACGAGAGAAATGGACTGCTCACCTGAAACGAGCGAGCATGGACTGCGTTGCCGCGTCAGGGCTCGTTAGTGTGCCAGACTCCACTGGTACGGTGCCCTCCTCAGCGAGCATGTTCAATTGCCGGTCCTGCTCCTCTTGCAGTTGCTGCTGTTGCCTTTGGTGGTTGAGGGTGGAGTGGCTGCTAGGCTCGTGCAGGGGGTTGAGGCTGGCAGCTTGAAAGCCGTGAGGTGGAGGCTGGTGGCTGTGGGTATCTAGACGGGTGAGGATGTCGCCTGCCTCCTCTGATGGTAGAGGCGGCTGGATTGGCTTGGGCCTGTGTGGTGAATGTAGTGCAGAGGAAGCAAAAGTGGCTTTACTGAGGCAGCTGGATTGGCCTGGGCCTGTGTAGAGAGTCATTTACAAGGACTTCCAGAGAAAGGTAGTAAGTACCGATGAGAATGCAGTGAGCTACGTAGGCTTGAGACTGCATGGATTAAACCATAGGGTATAACATAGAGAAGCATGGCTGTTGACGAGGCTGCAAGCTGGACGGGGCTAGATTTGTGTGATGAGAGTGTGATGCAAGAAAAGTAAAAAGAAACATTTAGAAACTTTAGAAAGAGAGGGCGTTAGGGATAAGGAAAGGAAGAAGAGTGCATCATCTATGACCTGTAGTAATAGGTGTTTAGAAAAAAGGAAAAAGCCACGCAGGCAGTGAAAACCACTCCCCACATCAACAAGAACAAGGATCCACTTTGGTAACAAGTACCGTACAACTCCACCGCAAAAAGGGAAAAGGTAATCAATGGGAATCGGGAGCGGGTTGCAAGCTCGGCCTGGAACCGGCTCCTGAGCCTTGGATTTTAATACGTCAACAGTTGGTTGGCTTGCTTGAAGAAGAGGGGTCGTTTTTTTTTACCCATCCTTGCGGTGGGGGTGGGCACAAGAATTAAGGGGTGGTACCAAAGGGACAGACAGAGCTGGAAGTACAACGCAGGTTACCAGGCACAGTACAAAGATGGCATTTCAAAATATGCATTGCCAAAGGAGCAGATGCAATGCCCTTGACCCCTTTTGCAACACCATAATGCAAAGAGGTGTGTGTGTGTGTGTGTGTGTGTGTGTGATGTACCGTACTGTGCAATGTACCGTACTGTGCAATGCGAGGTTTGAAAAAACCCAATTAATAAGCCCCAATGCGAGCAATGCGAGGGGGGCAACACATAATTAATAAACACAGTGCGAGCCTATGCGAGGGCCTTCTGGCCCTATGAGCTGCACCTACATGCGTATGCACGCGCGTGTGCGTGCGTACGGATGCGTGCGTGCGCATGTGTGTGTGCGTGCGCGTACGTGCGTGTTTGTGTGCGTCTGCGTATGTGTGTGTGTGTGCGCGCACGTACGTGTGAGCGTGCGTTGCTTACGTGCGTGTGTGTACAGTTGTGTACATACATGCGTGCATGCATATGTGTGTACGTAAGTGTGTGTGATTACATATGTATACATGTCCCATACATGTGTGTGTGTGCATGCGGGTACGTGTGTTTGCGCGAACGTACGTGTGCGTGTGTGAGTACGTGTGCGTGCATGCGCTTACGTGCGTGTTTGTTTGTGTGCGTACACGTATGTGTGTGTGCATTGTGTACGTGCATGCGTGTGTATACGGTTGCGTACGTACGTGTGTGCGTGCAATGTGTACTTGTGTGTGTGTGCACGCGCGTACGTGTGTGCATGCGTGTACGTGTATGCATGCACGTATGTGTGTGTATGTATGTGTGCGTGCATGCGGGTACGTGTGTGTGCATGTGCATGTAAAGGGATTGCAGACGCCCTTCCTCTTGGTGTCTTTTCTCCCCAGAGAGGGCCAGCCTCCCAACCTGTTTGTCCACCTTGGGGGCCTTGAGGGGCAGCTTGGGAGGATTTCCCGGCCTATCCCCGTTCATGCTTAAATTAATTAATTAACCCCAATGCAAGCTTAGCGAGGCCCTTGTAACTTAGTTAAAAAATTGCTCCTAATACACCGCGAGGGGGTCAAAAAAGTTCGCGTAGCGCGGTGATATAAGTACCCTACGGTAAGCAAGTACAAAGATCTTCACAGCTTAACATGTGATTCTTACGCACTGCGTGCGCTGTGGATCAATATTTGTTGGGCCAGTCTGCAGAGCATGAAATGTAATAATGCCAAATTGGCTTTCTCCTTTTCTTCAAAAGTTATGGAGTCCTATCCATCCATCCATCCATCCATCCATCCATCCATCCATCCATCCATCCTTGATTGCTTGCGTATTTTACCCGTTTACTTCTACCAACACACCTGACGCACCGTCATACCTAAACATCAAATTTAAGAGCCCAACACACCACCTGCTGACTGGGCCTTGAATGTTGCTTAAATATCGAGCCTGGTTTGAGCCAGGACAAGAATTCAGGCTATACAGGCTACACAGGCTATACAGGCTATACAGGCTACACAGGCTACACAGGCTATACAGGCTATACAGGCTACGCAGGCTACTCCGGCTATACAGGCTACACAGGCTATACAGGCTATACAGGCTACACAGGCTATACAGGCTATACAGGCTACACAGGCTATACAGGCTACTCAGGCTATACAGGCTACACAGGTGTTCACTTGCATTGTATAAAACCCAAGAATAAAAAGCACACAATATTTGGTAATGCCCGTTCAAAGAGAACAAGGATCGCGTGCCGAGCGCGGTGTGGTTAGCATTAGGGATTCTCTATAAGAAACCAACGCACGCACACAAACATACACCCACACGCACGCACGCACGCAAAAACGCACACGCACACAAACACACGTGCGCATTAACCCGCACCTGCCAACCGGCCCTACAGATGGCTGGCAAGAGCGTTCTTGTGAGCCTGGAATGAGGGGCTGTTTCTGTAACTGTTTAGCTGCCACTGCTTTGTCAAGAATGCCCTCAGGGGCATCAGATTGAGCGCGGTCCATGGAGAAGCCTGTGATATGTGTCCATATGTATGAGGTGTATATGTGCGAGCGCGTCCGTGTGTGCATATGTATGTGTGTGAGAGTGTATATGTGTGCATGCGTGTGTGCATTTACAAGAAGCAAACTCATATTGGGATTCTTTCATGCTCTTTAGACAACCGGGTAAGACCTACATGCTGCTGCCTACAGGGTTGGCCATAACTTGTTGTCAATTTTGTGTGTGGATAAGCTGGTTTAAGTAGGGCCGTCCCTCAGTCATACATACGTGACGACTAATAAATATAGGTTCTGGCCGACGCCATCTCTTATCACCTAGAGGAAGAAATGCGCTACTGAACTTTCCTAGCCAAATTAACATGCACTACCAGGCAAACCAGGTAGGGCCAGCAAACCAGATAGCACGCTCCATCTGCCATAACCCTTCATGAGATGTTGGCCTAAGTGAGAAAAAGTAAATCGTTTCCTTGCTAGGCAAAAATACAGTTCTTCTCAACGACCCTTTGCTTTGATCACCCACCTTGAGGCGGGAACTGCTGCCCCAGCTCCCCCCCTGCCTGCAGCAACATCCGCCACGTGTGCTTGTTGCGGCGCTGGAGCCAGCTGTCTTCATCCTGTGCAGGTGTGCAGGGCGCTTAGCAAGTAGGTGCTACTTCAGCAGGTACGTGTGTATTGCTAGGTGCCACGCGCAGGCTAGACAGCAAAGCATTCTCTGGTGGTGACAGCCTATGTCTGGCACTGACCCGTCGTATTTTAAATCCAATAGTCGTTTTTTTATTCCAATGAAGCACGTGTAAGCCTTTTGCGCATTGCGGGACAGATACGTTGCACACCAAACCTGGCAGAGTACGTACTTTGTTTATGGCAGGACATGTACATGGTACAATTCAACGACACCTGGAAGAACAAGTCTGTGCACACTGCAGGACAGGTACAGGGCACAAACAGTTCCTGGCAGAACACATCTGGGTACTGTTTGGGACCACATGTGAGGTGTGGTAATCTCTGCTTAACATCTGCAAGAATGCTGAAGCTTCATAGGAGAATGCGCGTGGGCCCTAGGTTACGCCTACGTGCTGCAGCCTTGATTTCAAACCTGCAGCCCTCTGCACTGCCAAGACAGACAATGCAATCAGATCCTGGATGCTTTGATGTGAGCACGCTCTGATGCGCTACACTACTTGCAGCATCTTGGTGCTTTTTGCCTTATCATGACAGCTGGTTCTGTCTCTCTCTCTCTCTCTCTCTCTCTCTCTCTCTCTCTCTCTCTCTCTCTCTCTCTCTCTCTCTCTCTCTCTCTTGCACACACCACCTGTACTTGTGGCGCCCTCTCTATTACCACAGTGCCCTGTACCCATACACACGCACACGCCATTTGTACTTGTGGTCCCCTCTATCCTACCATAACAGCCTGCACTCACGCACTCACTCACTCACTCACACACACATACATGCACACACATGTACACTCATACATACACATACGCATACATGCACACACGCATCCATCCATCCATCCATCCATTCATCCATCCATACTTGCACACACACACCACTTGAGGTGCCCTTGTTGTGAGCATGTCCTCTGCGATGGGGCCCAACAGGGCGTCCATGAATTTGTTCAGCTGTCTGGCCCGCCCCTGCTGTGCTTTTTCCTCTCTGTCACCCCTCTCCAAGTCTATGCTCGCCCTGTGCATGGTGAGTGGGTAGCAGGATGCTGTGCCGGAATAAGAGGGTAGGTGAGTCAAGCTTCACTGGTAAGATAGCCAGGAGCATGTGCATAAAAGCATGGTGTGTCATAGTGTAATGCATGTGTACTTAGAGTATGCATGTGTATGAACATATACACCAGTGTTGTGCCAGTACGGGATACAGTAAGGTATACAATTAAGTGGTCAACACGATCATACCATGTAGAGCATTTATACGCTTTTGGATCATATACTGTAAAATATAGCAAGTTGTAAAGTACAGTGCAGAAGGCTGGAAACTGGCCTAATTTGCACCAAAGGATCATTTTGGCTCATATTTCCACAATACAAATGTAGTGACTTTATCAGAGGGGGCTAAGTGAGGCCCAAAATGGGCAAATTTTTATACTCTTTGGCTTATACGCCCCAAAATTGGCAAGCTCCAAATTTTACATAATATGAATCTGTCCATAGATGTTAAGTTTGGAGCTTGCCAATTTGGGGGCGTGTGCTAGTTTGCTGTGGCGTGCAGGCCATTTTTCACCACAAATTCTTCATACCAGATTGCACACTGCACCAATCTGGAATATTTTTAATGGTATAGAATCCTTATCAGAAAAGAAATATAATTGCAACAATGAAAGAAAACGGCTGATTGGTTGGTGTTTTATGAGGATTTGAGCCATTTTCCTATGAAAATCACAACATTAGGGTTTACATGCACCATGTGTGCTTAATCCAGTTTATCTCAGCACGCAAAGTGACCCACATAAAATTGGGCACACGCTCGGGTAGCTCTCAATGCCAGCTACAATTTGGTACTAGCATGGTGTCAATCGGATGAAGTGGCTGTGAGTGGCTGCCTTCTAAATGCAAAAATGCGAATTTTCAGGCATTTCCTCTGTTAGCCCCCTCTGTGACTTGATAATCTTAAAACGGTTTAAATAGGCAAAAAATGAAACCTGAATTAAAATTTCAACACTGGACAGGAGACGTCAAGGATCATAACTTTTTGGCGTCACGTGTCGATTGAAATATAAGTTACAAATTGCATATTCGGAATCCTACGTTGAAAGCTATCGATTGATATATAAATGAGTCGATTCTGAGGGGTCGGTTGGTGGGTGGTCATTTTGGGGGGCTTGGAAACTTAGGGGGAGTCTCCAGAAAATTTCTGGGACACTTCCAACAAATAATAAATATATGATTGTGTTCCTCAGATCGAGCCCATTTGACTGGCACCCTTGTTGGGTTGTTTTGTTTTAGGGGGGGGGCTGGTCACAGAAATGCATGGAGTGCCCCCAAGTAGGTTGCGGGGGTATGTCCAGGCAAATTACCAGCAATTGATTCCGAATTTGCATTTCCCGTATTGCATATGCACAAGTTGCATGAATGAAGTAAAACAGTGCTTTGGCAAAGGTTTTGGCTGGATTTGTGCACAAAACAGGTGGTCAGTGCAAGAGCGTGCGCAAACCAGTTTTTGCCCTATAACTCTCCAGGTATTAAACTAATTGACATGAGAGCTGTGCAGGCAGATAGCTGCTTAAATTCTGAAAAGATTGACACCCTATTCATTAGTGTCGGGGGTCAGGAAGGGGATTTGGGGGGTGGGTGGTCATTTTGGGCCGGAGGCCCAAAATCTACACGTGACTGTTATCGATTTTTTGTAAGCCTCCTGCACTGGACCTCATTTTCCTCATTTTCCCCTGCAAAAAGAAAAATACGGTCGACCGTACTAGTACATTTTGGATCAAAATTTCCCTTCAATCAAACAGTACGGTTTTGAATCTTACCGTACCGTATATACGGCATAAAAAAGGAGATATAGTGTGAAAAGTACAACACCGATTTACGCACACGGTGCATACACAACACGTTTGGCAGAGATACCTCCAATGCCCCATCATGTAATGTATAATTTGGCCCTGCTTTTGCACTTTTGGCTCTCATTCCTTTGTGTGCATTGTTTTGGCAAGTTGCCATGCATTGTTCGGCAAGTTGCCACGCAAACACCAGTATCTTAGCATTTCCTCTTATTCATCAGACTCCACCACCTCATTTTTGTACCATTGACGCAGCACAGGCTGCCAGCAAAGAACAAAGAAGAACTAAAACGCAGGCAGCAAACAGTGTACCTTTTGATGCACTGCTATGCACGCTATGACAACGATCATATATTAGTGTGTACCTTCTGATGCACTGCTGCTATGCATGCTATGAAAATGATAATATTGCCTTACAAAATGACAACAAAATGACACAAATTATGGTGCAGTTAACTGACTCAGCGTACCGCTGATTGGCGCATTCAAAAACACTTGATGCTTATATCGTCTCATATGTATCGTGCTGCGCTGTTAAGTGTGCAAAGGTCTACTGTTTGCGAGGTCCGGAATAATTGCAGGAATAATTGGAATAGATAATTTGTGAGCATATAGCTACAACCTTATATTATAAATATTAGGTGAATTTGCAAATTATTTTGGAAAATCTCCCTGTGCTTTCCTCTCTCACTCTTTCGGTGCTTGCATCCATTCCTGTTAAATTGCAACGTATCAAAGTCTGGGACAAGTTCTGAAGGCACACAGCTGAACCTCTCTACTCTTGCATTGCCACCCCTCTCCCCTCGATGCTCTCACTGCCTCAAAGACAGCACCACCCTCTCCCTCCCACTGCGACCCTGCATATTCTCACCCACACTGCCTGCTCCTTGAGCTTCTGCTGTCGCTGCTGCTGCTGCTGCTGCTGCTGCTGCCTTTGCTGTGTGGTGCCCACACAAGCTTTTCTCCTGGAGAGGCTTGCACCCCAAAAAGGAGCTGCGCCTTAGGCCTGCCCACAGGCCTCTTAACAGGGGCAGGGCGGGATGCAATGCTGGTGGCAATGGCTGCATCCCGTGCACCTACTGCCTGCTACACATCAGGCCTGAATCGGATACTGTCGGGCGATTGGGATCCATCGGGGTGAACCAGGAATTACCGCATTTAAAAGTCTAAGTGTTGCAAGGCCAAAAATGAATCAATTTATTTCCGGCTTGACTTATTGCAAGAGACCTGAATGGTGTGTCACCAAATCGCAAAGTAAACAGCGCAGTACGGTATCTTTTTTGTGCCATAAATTCCACACATGCTTTCAAACGCGCTATGACGATTATAACGCCAAACCTCTCACCTTCGGGGCACTGGTGGCTGACTGAAATGCGCTGCTCCATTGCTATCCACCCCGCCACCAATTCCTAAAAATATTGTGTGTATGTTTGTGTGTGTGTGTTTGTGTGTTTGTGTGAGTTTGCAGGAGAGTGAAAAAGGAGAAAGGAGAAAGGAGAGAGAGAGAGAGAGATAGAGAGAGAGAGAGAGAGAGAGAGAGAGAGAGAGAGAGAGAGAGAGAGAGAGAGAGAGAGAAAGAGAGAGTGTGTGTGTGTGAGAGAAAGAGAGGGAGGGGGGTAAGGTGAAAGGTGTATACGTTTTTGCAGGCAAGCAAGAGAAGTGTGTGAGAGGCCAAATGAGGTGCATTTGAGACGTGTTTACTTTGGGCAGGCAAGGACTGTTTGTGCACAGAGGCAAAATCATTATGTCAGTCTGTAATTAAACATATGAGGTTCGTTTGGTATCTCAAACAGGGCTTAGCAATTTCACCCCTGCTTCTGCATCTCAACATTGAATACCGCAGCAAAAGGAGGTTATTCTTGTCGGAGATACCGAACTGGACGACTGGACAATTGGAGAGTAGGGCTGGCCGAAGGATTATGTGTACGTTTATACGATGTGTACACTTTCGTCCACAGCAGGAAATGACCATATACTCTCAACCATACACAGTGTATTCATACAATTCTGGTCAACCAAAAGAGTAGGTGTATGGGCCAGCCGTGGTGCAAATGCCTTTTTGTAAAGGCACGGCGGATTTGCACAGATACACAGTCAAATTTGCACACTCATACGCTGTCAGCATGCTGCGTGTTTGAGTGGGTCCATTACCCACTACCAACCTTAAAAGGAAAAGATGGAGAAAACAGTACAGCATAAAAAGATTTTTCCCTGCTTGGGTCCCTCCAAACAAGGAAACGATAGAGAATACTGAAGCATGCAGCGCAAAAATACACCTGCTTTTCTCTGCGTGCGTCCTGCCAAACAAGGAAAAATGCTGAAACATGCAGCACAAGGACGCACCCTGCGTGGGTCTGTCAATGGGTGTCGCCTCAAAGCAGGCCAAGGATCGAGCAGCCTCCTCATCTTGCACAGCATTATGCAATGTCGTGTTTGCAACAGGCTCCATCTCATTTTTCTGCTGTTGCTGCTCGGCCTGAGCTTTTCGCTGGTTTTCTGCCTTCCACAGATTTGCTCCCTGAGTTCAAGCGTGAATTTCATGAGATGTGTCCAGGGTTGGCAGGACCGTTTGAATACGCCGTATATGACACTGTATGGTGACGTTTCTGCTGAAGTGTGAACACACACCATTTGGACGCATGCTTTAAGGCAGCCTTAGACGTGACAAGTGTGAAATGTAAGAGCACGTGTAGTGTCATGTGTGTATGAATGTGTAATGTGAGTACTGTTTCCTTGGGAGAGAGCGTTGAAGGGAGGTGCAACATGCATGTGATGACCATCCTTGAACGTTTTTGTCAGTTTTGTTTGGCACAGAGGTCAAGAAGATGAGTAATTACCTAACGAGAAGTCTATTTCTGTGCAAAGAGGGGGCAAGTCACAACAGGCTCATAACTGTTGCATGTACTTGCTGCATAATAACCGAAGGATCTCAGCAGAGGGTGGCGTGAAAAGACCGTACAGCTGCTGCCAAGCTTTTTGACCATGTGCTGACCAATTGCTATCAGAGGCCAACTCACCTTCAATAGGGACTGGATGGACAGGAAGAAAATGAGGACGATGAGCAAGATGGTCAGGAGCCTGCGCAAGCACCAAACATGGTCTTTCGTGATGGTTGTCAACAAGTTTCTTTTTAAAGGACGGTGTGTAGTCAAGAAGTGTGACTATTGTGTGTGGCTGTATGAGTTACGTGAGTCTTTTAGGTACGTTCAATAGCAATGCTTTGTATACTGTAGCTGGGGGGCAAGTGCAAGCCTAGGAGACCTGAAGTGTCGCATAATGGAGCTGGAAAGAGGTAAACGTGTACACTCTACTCACCAGTTTGGCAGGATGGAGTTAAGTAGAACGCCGACGCTTACGCCCACCTGCACCAGTATTTTCCAAAACAGAGAACGGCTTTGGATTAGTCAGTGGCAGACTCTGCACCCCTCCTTCCCTTGTCAGCTCTCCTTTATGTAAGACTGCCTTGTCAGCTTTTCTTTATGTAAGACTGCACCGTTCTGCCCCTCATACCTTGCAATTCCTATATTTGCGAGTGCCAAAAGAATTACAATATTTATTTGCGTGCAATATAGTTACGATCAGTACGGTGTCCAAAATAAAACAATGCTCTGACACAAAACTAAATTATCTGCGCCGTTGGAGGTATCGATACTAGACACGAGCCAGCCTCCTTGTACAAGTGCATACTGCAAGCCACTTACAAGCCCTCCCTCTCCGCTTGCAGGTGTACCCACATCAATCAAAGTAAACCAAGGTGGCAAACCAAAGAAACCAAGGTGACAAACCAAAGACACCAAGGTGACAAACCAAAGAAACCAAGGTGACAAACTTAAGAAATCAAGGTGACAAACCAACGCTATACAGAAGCTCGCTTCCCAGATCGCAAGCCCTTCACGAAAACCTCCCAAACACCACTGAGTATACTGCAGCAGCAAAAGTATTTGAGTTCTTGGAGGCGAGTGTAACCAAATGTTGGTTGGTACTGTCTTGGCACACTTGCGCTGTGGAAGCCATCCTTTTTATGCTTGGGCCTGAATCAGCGTTTGGATTTAAATATTCCCTCTTGCTCCTCCCGTGCCTCTTGCCTTCAGCTGCTTGGCTGGAGGCAGGATGGGGTATTGACAGCCCAGCTGCTACCTTTTTCCGTTTTTCATCTAGAAGGTTTGAGTTTTAGCCTGTTCAGTTTTCCCTTTCGTTTTCTCTTTTCATTCAGAATTTTTACTTGTGTTTTTCTCTCAAGCGATTTTCGGTGTGTCTTTCTCACAGTCTGTTTTCAGGCAGCGTGGTTTCTTAGGTCAGTTTCCTTGGTGTTGGCCACAAGTGTAATTCCTCTCCGACTACATCCGATGGTATCGAGCCGAAATAGAAATGCTGTCCACGCACCAGTACAACAGGTGTCGAGGCCAGTGCCACACTGAAAATATAAATGCTGTCCACGCACCAGTACAATAGGTATCAAGGCCAGTGCCACACTGAAATGGATGATGCAGACGCTGGGGTTTACGGGGGACCTCTTAAAAATGTTGATAGCCACTGACACGGCGCTCCCAGCAGTGATCAGGGCCTGCATGCGATGTTAACATTTGGGCAGGCGCACAGAAAACGTGTGTGATGAGCGGGTGTGTGTTTGTTCGTGGATCTGAACTAACTACCTACCGCGTGTTCAAAGCAGGCACGTGAGACGTGCTACAGAAAACGGACAGGTACCAGCAGGTCGGGGACATGTGACAAGCTCGCAGGCGCACCTGAGAAATGGCGGTTGAGTCCTTGAGGGCTGTTGTCATGAAATGGAAGTAAGACAGAAGGTTGTATCAGAATTAGGAGATACTCTCGCGTACTTCCAAGGCTGGGTGAGCCAAAATGGTGGCAGGTTTTCAAGGTGTGCATATTTGCAAACAGAATAAACGAGCAGTACTCCTATCAGTTGACTTACGAAAGCCCACGAGGGATTGCAGAACCGGAATGAAGATGGCACCACCACCTAAGGGAGAAAGGTAGGCACGTGTGAGTAAGAGTGAAAGCGCCGGGAATGATATGCGTTTGTGCATGAGCGACAACAAAAAGCACGTGCAGGTTCCAGAGCACATAAGAAGTGTTATGTGTGCATTGTGGGGAATGAGTGCTTGCACGTGTGTGCGTGTTTGGGTTAGTGTGTGGGTCTTGAAATTTGGGGGGGAGGGAGGTCAGTTTGTGCATGTGCGTGTGCATGTGTGTGTGCGTGCGTGCACGTGCACGTTTGTGAGCATGTGTGCGGTTTTGTGTATGTGTGTATGCATGTATGTATATTTGTGTGCGTGTGTATGTATGTATGTATGTTTACGTGCGTGCGTGTGTGTGTGTGCACGTGTGTGTATCTACGTTTTTGTGTGCGTGTGTGAGTGAATGTGTATGTGTGTGTGTGTGTGTGTGTGTAAACGTGCACGTGTGCAAGAGCGTGTGCATGTGTGTGTGAACGAGTGTGTGCATGTGTGTGTGTGTGTGTGTGTGTGTGTGTGTGCACGTGCACGTGTGTGCATATGTGTGTTTGTGTATGCGTGCACGTGCACGTGCACGTGTGTGTGCAGGTGTGTGTGTTTGTGTATGTGCATGTGTGTATATGTGTGTGTGCGTGCACGCGCGCGCGTGTATGTGTGTGTGTATGTGTGTGTGTGCGTGTGTGTGTGTGTGTGTGTGTGTGTGTGCGTGTGTGTGTGTGTGTATGAGTGTGTGTGTGTGTGTTTTGTGCGTGTATGTGTGTGTATGCGTGTGTGCAAATGTGTGCCTCCGTGTGCGTGTGAGTATGTGTGTCTCCGTGTGTGAGTACGATTGTGTGCGTGAGTGTGTATGATTGTGTGGGTGTGGGTGTGGGTGCGCGTGTGTTTGCGTGATCAAGTCATATTGTTAAGCATGCAAAACTGCAAATGTGACCCACCCACTCCTGCTGAATTTGCCACGCTGCCCACGGCAAGTATGATAATCAAGGCAACAATGCTCCTCCAGTCTCCTTGGAACGGGCTGCTCGTGTTCAGGAGGGAGGGGAAGGTGCTGGTGTCGCTGGCCTCGGCCTCTGAATCCTGCATGAGTTCCCTCATGCTGCCAAATTGGTAAATGCGATAGCCGAAATACGATATTTTAGTTCATCAGTAGTTTCACCGTGCCTCGAATTTCGAAATTTCGGTGTGCTTTACCACAGGCCGGCATCCGACTACCGTGCACAAATTTGATTATACTGCAATTGGGCATGATCAGAAGTAGTCCTGGTGGACGTACACTGTAACGGTGCGTTTCCAGTGTGATTGCTGATTAAATTAATTCAAGGTTTTAGATTAAACGCGTTTTGCGTCTCCAAATGGTGATTGATTCAGTATTTAATCACAAATCATCCTATTGAAAATAATCGTTTTCGTGATATCGGGTTATCTTTTCAATTATCAAATAACTAAGTAATGCTGTGTAGCGGCGCAAGCCAGGTAGACCACTGTCACCTTCGTGTAAGAGATTTCTTCGGGAAGATTCTTCGTTCAGTCCAAGAATTCCAAGAGTTCAAATCATTTAAATTCTTCGATTTTGGGCCAGTGGTTACTTCTTTTTATTGACGCCACAGCAGTTCGATCTGTTGGGAGTTTGGGGCCCCCCCACCAGGGGGAATCAACGAGTACGAGGTTGACTTGGGTAACGAGGATGAGGTTGAGGTATTACTAAATATTCATCAGTTTTTGATGTATGAAGTCCAGCTGATGAACTGACCAAAACCCGAGGCTGGTCATCTGCCATGGTCTGATATCGACTAATTGTCGAGATGTGCCTAGTTTATAGTTTACCTTAGTCGTCCCATAGTTTACGACTATGAGACATTCTACACAGGAGAGTTTTCCAAACTATGGCGACTTTCCCATTTGATAGTTTACTGCAAAATATTATAATAGTTACGACTTTCACGACTTTTCAATTCCCTCTCCTAGCTCCCAAACTCCCACGACTGGGGCGACTTTCACGACTTTCACGACTTTGAAATTTCCTAATCCTAATCCTAATCCTAATCCTAATCCTAGTCCTAGTCCTAGTCCTAGTCCTAGTCCTAGTCCTAGTCCTAGTCCTAGTCCTAGTCCTAGTCCTAATCCTAATTCTAATCCTAATCCTAATCCTAATCCTAATCCTAATCCAAATCCTAATCCTAATCCTAATCCTTATCCTAATCCTAATCCTAATCCTAATCCTAATCCTAATCCTTATCCTAATCCTTATCCTAATCCTAATCCTAATCCTAATCCTATTAACACCTGAAAATCGTGAAAGTCGTGAAAGTCGTGAAAGTTTGAGCCTAGAACGGGTAAACCCCAAAGTCGTGAAAGTCGTGAAAGTCGCAAACTTTCGCGACTATGTGACAAACTTTGGGGAAACTTAGCAAAAAAAATGCTCCGACTTTGCCAAACTTTGCTGCGACTAAGGTGCAAGAAAAGCATGTCCCATTGCATACGGCATCCCTTATAATGAAATGGGACATGATTTCCTTGCATTTGAGCCTCTGAACTAGCGTGGGTGAGTAGTGCCTTTGTGATGCTCATGCTAGAACCTATGGCTGCAATATAGACTGTGTAAGTGTGGTATTTTGGCGCGTATGCTGCTCGATGCTGTTCCCGTTACGACCCAACAAACAGAGACTGAGCCGTTTCCGAGAAGCAAACTAGCCCTATCGTCTCAGTTCTACGAATTGGATATGAATAATAACAGGCTGAGTACCCTATGCTGACGGCTGAACTTTTTTGTATGTAATCGTTGTTTGTCCATTTGTTTACATTTTATCTGTGCTTGCTCTCATTCCTGCAGGTTGTTCAACACTATTCAAGCCACGCTTAGTCACAAGTGGCCGGACTTCACGTTTGTGTGCGTGACTGCCGAGCACGCGCTCTGCCAGCTGCCCTTCTTGGGTGGCGCATCCTTGATCGAGGTGTGTGTTGATGCTAACGCTGCTGCGCACGCAAATTAAAAACTGCAAACGCAAAGAAAAATTGCGCATACAAACTCACTTGGGCGGTAAGGAGGTGAATTCACGGTCTCCCGGCCTCGTGAACACAAGAAGGCTGCTGGCCTTGTCAAACTGAGATCTAAGTTAATGTCGCTTGGCCTTATGCATCGCTCACAGCATTTCTCATTGCCATTGGAAATCTGTTACGTGGATATATATTGCACGAAGCACAGAAATGGCATCTGTCGGATTTTTTCAACGTTTCATTGGTATCGAAGTTGTCACGCCCAATCATTGGCAGCGACGAATCGTGTGACAGAGCAGTTAAGTTGGTTGGCAGTTGAGAGTTTCTTTATGTCTTGTTCAATAAGCTGGATGGCCAGTCTTATTGATAA
>Ga0307963_1001890_pt1 | contig 16313 bp, 16 predicted proteins | sample OrgLakmetagen594_FD_201829 | JGI IMG/M metagenome (GOLD analysis project Ga0307963, IMG submission 201829) | Saline water microbial communities from Organic Lake, Antarctica - #594 | ecosystem: Environmental > Aquatic > Non-marine Saline and Alkaline > Saline | place: Antarctica: Organic Lake...
GAGACGGCGAGGCTGGTCTCCTGATAACCATGCATAACCAACACAGGTCGCCAGACCCGACAAAAATTGAGAGAGCCACTGCAACGAGTACAGTGGCTCTATTTTTTTATCTCTATTAATAAATTTCACTACGCCAAATTGTCCATTCCAGACTTTCCACCGTGAGGGTAGAAACCTCTCAACAACGCGCGCTATCAAAAGAGCATTGCCATATCCTGAAATCTTGGTAAGATCTGGAGGTCGGGTTAAACCCTCTCCGTTTAGATCACACTGGCTCCAGAATGATGGGCTGTAGAGGTGTAGCCTTGAAGCAGTCAGGTGACCACAATAAGCCTTCCTCAGGTGTTATCAACTCTCATATCATATCAGGAGACGGTTTCAAATCAAGCCATTCTCATTGCTGTTCTCTTTTCTTTGATGAGGAAGTTCAGTATCCAACATGCTGCTGTCTGCGTAGATGTTTTCACCTTGATTACGATCACGTGAACAACAATTGTATCAGTACGGTGGTCGAACATCGTTGCATACTAGAAAGTTCCCTGCCACATGTGCTTTTTTATTCGTAGAACGTGCATCAAGGGGCTAAGAGGGCTGCCTTTCCCTTGCAAGCGCTCGTGGAAGGGGTCAAAGTTGCAGGCCTCAAGTTCTCGCAGGTACATGTCACAGCCGACGGACGAGAGCATTAAGGAAGACGCCTGCTCAGGAACAGAAGGACGCGACGGGCAACAAACTGAGTGGATGCGACGCAGTCAGCAGACTGTTTTTAAAGGTGTGTTGGGAGGAATACCATCACAAAAGCACGATACACCATATTGAGGATAAGGGCTGGACCATTACTAAGCTGGACTATTCCTAATACTATTACTAATATGAACTATTACAACCAAGCTCCTGGGGTGTGTTAAAAGAAATTCGAGGTAAACTTGACCACCACGGTCCTCCGTCAACACATTTTTTAGGAAGAAAGGGGTCGGCGTACCTATTCATTTCACAACAAGATCTGAGACGCTGCTCGCCATTTTTGTGTGCAAGCTGCTTTGAAGGAGATCAGAGTGCCTTGATAAGGCGCAGCATGGTGTAGCCGACCCCAAGTTAGAGACTATTCAACCAGCGCTACGCACGCACGTCCTAGCAGGGGTGTGCACCTGTATCCGGTATTTCATGCACCCACCTGACGTGGCAAGCGGCTTGACAGCGCTCGTGCCTCGTCCAGGTGGCCCTTGGCCACACTGGCCACTGCCAGCACCACATCACTCATACCGTCGCTGGACTTGGCGGTGTACACGTCCTCCTGCGCGTGTGTGGAAAGTTAAGGACTGTGTGCGTCAGCACTAAGAGAAGAATTGCAAAATATGCGGGAATGGACACCCCACATCGCTGAATTTAGCAGTGTTCAGATCCTAGTGTGTGAAAAAGGATAAGGAACGCGTGAGCATCGTAATTCTATTTCTATACGTTGGCGCAATACGTCTTGCGGCACGTCCAAACAAATCGTGGGCACTTCTAGGCCTACAGTCCAGCCTGAAATCGAAATACTTTCCCAGGAAAAATGTAATTGTTCAGCACCTTGCCTTGAGAGCACGCAAACAAGCAAAAGGAACAAAAGCATGCTTAGGAAGTTGTAGACTTGGCAGCAGATGCCTGCATGGCCTAAGCGCCTGCAGGGTGCACAGTGGTCATACACATTAGTAGGGTTGGCCAGAACCATATATATACAGTTTATACACAGCGTTTTTGGCAGGGAAAACACCAAATATGCGGTCATATACAGTGTATATACCGTGCCCTAGGGATAACACCCCGCATAAATATCGTTTTTTGCCCTGCGGGGTGACTGCGGTATTTTTTAATACATTTTTATTTTGACCCTGCGGGGTTGTGCGGGGTTGGTGAAACTAACCCTTTTGGGGTCGCTGCCGGTCATGAACAGTGAGAAGCAAACCCCGCCCCGCCCCATGTCCCACAGCACCAGGCAGCAGCAGCAGCAGCAGCAGCAGCAGCAGCAGCCCCAGCCCAGCACCGGTTGCGGAACCCCAAGTGGAACTCTGGAAAGCAAGCCGCGGCGACATCCGAGCAGCAGGGCAACCGTCCGAGCCAGCAAGCAAAAGCGGAACGGGATGAGCGGCTGGCGGAGGCAGCCAAAAAAAGGCCGATTGGCAGGCCAGAGAAAGATTGCTACAATCTCACGATTTGGTTGGTGGCGGGGATACAGCAGGGGCGCAGCTGTTATGCACAGAGGCATTGGCACTCATGAGGGGGAAGAGGAATGAGAGGAAGGCGTAGGGGTTGAAGAGGACCAACGCTTGCGCATGCAAAGCAGGTTAGAGCAACCCAGCAGCTAAAAGATGAGCAAACGGGTCAGACGAGGTCACGCACCAAGGCTGCCTGCACCCAAAAAACACCATCAGAACGCACAAGCAGCAGCAGCAGCAGCAGCAGTGATCGTGGCTAGAGGAAGAGGAAGCAATTCTTGGGAAGGGCACATAGTAGCAGAATAGAGAGCAGAACAGAATAGAGAGCAGAGCAGAATAGAGAGCAGAACAGAATAGAGAGCAGAGCAGAATAGAGAGCAGAACAGAATAGAGAGCAGAGCAGAATAGAGAGCAGAACAGAATAGAGAGCAGAACAGAATAGAGAGCAGAGCAGAATAGAGAGCAGAACAAGTTTGCTTTCCTTTGCCCTTTTGCGGTGTTCTCTTTCATTGGCATTGTTTGTGCTGGCAAAAGCTTAGTGGCGCTGAACAGGGCTAAAGGCCATGCGGGGTTGATGCGAGAATGGCAAAAATATGCATTCTGGGGGTGTGGGAAGGTGCGGAATTCTATAAGTATTTCTAGAATTTGGGGTGCGGGATGAGTACGCTAAGGTACGGTATACGGTTCTGGCCATCCCTACACACTAGAACAGCAGTGATAAGTGGCTGTCAGATGGAGGCATGGATGACCAGCAGTGCGGCTGTAACGGTCAAAGTGCAGCGTTTGCAGTAGTGTGCTGAGTGGATACCTCACGCAGCATTATACATTATACATTATACATTATACATTATACATTATACATTATACAGCATGCGCATGGGGTTTCAATTGAATGCAAGGAGAGCGCACATCGCACCCTTCCCAGCAGCCCCGATATATCTACGCTCATATCATGTAGCTTAACCCTTGCGCTAGGCTAGGTTTGCGTGGAAGACGTTGATCACAGGTTGTAATATTTGGCAAGATGGGCGTGACAAGGTTTTCCACACCGAAACAGATGAACTGGCGTTTTAGTGTGCGTGTGTGTATATGTGTGTGTGTGTTACATTTATAATCGTGTAGCTATGGGCAACACATCTGGTTAGAGACTTGAGTCTCGTGCCCCATCCTGTTACGTGTTTCTTCAGCTCAGGAGCACCTTGTTGCAAGTCATTCCAGCTGACCTTGTTGCACACACACACACACACACACACACACAATACACCTTGTTGCAGGTCATTCCAGCTGACTCAGCCTCGTCAGCAACCAGGCATTCCAAGCACGGAAAAGGGGGTGTGTTAGAATCGGTCAAGATCAACAGAACGCGGTTTGGAAATGGGGTTGCAGTTGTTGCACTTGTTGCATTGTTAGGTTTCGTTTATGCAGCCAAGAGTGCCCAAATCAGAACATAGATAACAAACAGTTAACAAAATATGAAACCCCCCAGTGCTGAACGTTGCACTGGTACAGCAGGACGCTTTTAGCTTCATCAGAAATGCCCGACTCAGCGCAACAAAGCCACTCGATAAATAACTAGAAACACATCCTCAACCACAATACACGGTGCTTTGCATACACATCAGCAGACATCCCTTTTCACTTACGCATGCGCCTGGAACTAATTCATCAAATCATCCCTTTCCCACATTTGCACAATCATACACTCACCCAAACACACACATAAACATACACGTATACAAACACAAGCACAGTCACACACACTCAATAATGTACTGTATACCCGCGCACACATGCACACACTGCTCCTTATGACAACTGCTCCTAAAAGCTGCTGTTCCTCCAATCAAGTCTTTGACAACTGCTCCTAAAAGCTGCTGTTCCTCCAATCAAATCTTTGACGACTGCTCCTAAAAGCTGCTGTTCCTCCAATCAAATCTTTGACGACTGCTCCTAAAAGCTGCTGTTCCTCCAATCAAATCTTTGACAACTGCTCCTAAAAGCTGCTGTTCCTCCAATCAAATCTTTGACAACTGCTCCTAAAAACTGCTGTTCCTCCAATCAAATCTTTGACAACTGCTCCTAAAAGCTGCTGTTCCTCCTATCAAATCCTTGAAAACTGCTCCTAAAAACTGCTGTTCCTCCAATCAAATCTTTGTCAACTGCTCCTAAAAGCTGCTGTTCCTGCAATTAAATCTTTGTCAACTGCTCCTAAAAGCTGCTGTTCCTCCAATCAAATCTTTGACAACTGCTCCTAAAAGCTGCTGTTCCTCCGATCAAATCTTTGACAACTGCTCCTAAAAGCTGCTGTTCCTCCAATCAAACCTTTGACAACTGCTCCTAAAAGCTGCTGTTCCTCCCTCACCTGTGACACGCGGTGTTTTGCACACAAGTCGATGGGCAGGTACGAGCGCCGCCGCTCCCCATGGAACCTCGTGCCTTTAAGTAGGGTGGCAATGCCCACCGCCTTCCCTAAATGTGAGGCTGCGTGGTCGGCCTCTCTGCTCTGGATGCCAGCAGCCGCGAGCTGGAGGTAGAGTAGCTGGGATGAACAGGGGGGGGGGGATACTGGCGTGGGATTGGGAGGGATGTGTTTTGGAGTGTGCAATGCCAGATGGGTTAGAGAGCCACAGCGTAGAGCAGCTGGGGGGAACAGGGGAGGGATAATATTGGCGTGGGATTGGGAGGGATGTGGTTATAAAGTGTGCGCTGCTCAATGGGGTGGGCAGAGAGCCAAACAGCACCTCAACTGGAGGCAGCAGCTGGGATGAACAGGGTAGAAATAGTACTGCATGGGACAGGGAGGGATGTGGTTATAGAGTGTGCGCTGCTCACTGGGGTGGGCATAGAGCCACACAGCACACAGCACCCCAACTGGAGGTAGCGCAGCTACGGCGGAAGGAGGCGGTGTGAATTTGGTGATGCAGATAGAAGGTTCACAAGACGATAGGAATAGGAAGGGCAGCTGTGGCTTGCTTGAGGTGTCGAAGACAAACAACGGGAAGTGGTTTGCTTAAGAGGGCTCTGTTTGTTAATGCCAGCACCAGGAGGAGGCAGAGAAGCTGTGAATAACAGGCAGTCAATTACGTCAGTACGCTCACTGCATTGGCACAGTGACAGAGAGAGGAGTTCCTGCACTGCTTCGGCAGCAAACATAGCAGGGCAGCAAGACGCGCAGGCTTGTGCGCACTAAGCATGCATTGGTCATGAAAGTTGCAGGACAGACAAACCACTAGTGTACATGCTTTATTACGTCTGCGTCTACGTGCGACTTGATGTGCATCATCACCCTATCAAAAGCCAAAAAAAAACCTAAGCTGGTGGACGAATGGCTGTGAATTTTATCCAGGTGAATGGTGGAGTGACCTGGGCCCTCCAGAATGAATACACATACACAGGCACACACACACACATGCAAGCACACACACGCACCTGCGAGGCTGTGCCCTCTGCATACTGCTCCAAACCTTCGACTGTCAAAGGGGGCTGCGGGTCTAAGACGTCATCCTCCCGCGTGTCAATCATGCGTTTGAAATGGTACTGCCTGAGCTTTGGGGCCCCTAACGCGTTACCTGCGTACACAAATGTTCAGGGTTGGCCAGAATCATACAGTTACAGGTAGATACGGTGCATATACGGTATTCTTGGCAGGGAAATCACCATACATACGGTCATATACGGTGTGTATATACGGTTCTGGCCAACCCTGCAAACATTCGTATGGAAAATGTTACAAGCAAAGATATAAGTAGGGTTGGCCAGAAACATGCATGTACGGTGTATCTACGGTAATTTTGGCAGGGAAATCACCAAATATACGGTGTATATATACGGTTCTGGCCAACCCTAATATAAGCGGTGCATGGCCAAGATGCGTGACTGAGGCTCAGGGTGGGTGGAACTCACTATTGCTCTCCTCAAACATGAATTGTCATAGTGCTGTAGCCAACACAGTGTCCCCACTAAATAACCTGTTGAGTGCAAAGCGAGTTGGCTGAAGTTACAGAGCAACACGGCTCTGCCAAGAAGAGGTGGAGCCTTGGGCATGGCCAGTTCTGAATCCAACATTTACGGCACTGCATGAACACCTGTCCGCATAATGCCAGGTCAAAATTACGCGGAATTTTAAGGCTGCACATTGAAGCAGCAGCATGACTCGCTGGTCAAAAAGGTCTGTAGCTCGTTGGCCAAAGCAGCACGAAATATGAAAATATGTAGCCCAGGAGTGAAGACTACGTGAGTGCATTATACTATTATACTCGTGTCAAGGGATTGTATGAAGTGCCGACACACACCAGTTTCAGCCCAGGAGTAGAAAAATACGTGTGAGTGCATTATACTCGTGTCAAGGGATTGTATGAGGTGCCGACACACACCAGTTTCAGCCCAGGAGTGAAGACTACGTGAGTGCATTATACTTGTGTCAAGGGATTGTATGAGTTGCCGACACACACCAGTTTCAGCCCAGGAGTAGAAAAATACGTGTGAGTGCATTATACTCGTGTCAAGGGATTGTATGAGGTGCCAACACACACCAGTTTCAGCCCAGGAGTGAAGACTACGTGAGTGCATTATACTTGTGTCAAGGGATTGTATGAGGTGCCGACACACACCAGTTTCAGCCCAGGAGTAGAGAAATACATGTGAGTGCATGACACTTGTGTCAAGGCAGCGTATGAGGTACGCACACACACACACACACAAACACACACACACACCAATTTTAGCTCAGAAGTGGAGAAATACATGTGAGTGCATTATACTCGTGTCAAGGGATTGTATGAGGTGCCAACACACACCAGTTTCAGCCCAGGAGTAGAGAAATATGTGTGAGTGCATGACACTTGTGTCAAGGCAGCATATGAGGTACACACACACACACACACACACACACACACACACACAAGCACACACACACACACAACACACACACCAGTTGCAGCCCAAGAGTAGAGAACTACATGTTGGTGCATGACATTTGTGTCAAGGCAGCGTATGAGGTACGCACACACACACACACACAAACACACACACACACACCAATTTTAGCTCAGAAGTGGAGAAATACATGTGAGTGCATGACACTTGTGTCAAGGCAGCGTATGAGATGCCGACACACCACACACACACACACACACACACACACACACACACGCACACACACACACCACATACCAGTGCTGCTGCACTCTTCACTATTAGAAGAGGAAGAGGTTGAAGGGGGAGCTGAGGCTTGAGGAGATCCTGTTGTGAGCAAAAGTGAAAAAGTGTTAGCGTGTCAGCTAGAGCAGCAGAGAGCATTTGCAAGATTGTTTGTGGACGTGCATAGCTGTGGATGTTTGTGGATGTGCATAGCTGTCAAAAGAGGGCGAGAAGGTTGCTCCAAGCACAACTGGCAGGGTATCTAAAGCAGTGTGAAGGCAGACGCCGGTACCCTCTTCCACAAGACGAATGAAATTCCAATGAACGATCAAGGAAGGTGGTGTGAAAGTCTAAAAGCCTGTACTCTGCTCCTACCATGAGCTGCAACATTTGTGAATTATCAAATTCTGTTTCATGTTTCCTCTAAAAGCCTGTACTCTGCTCCTACCATGAGCTGCAACATTTGTGAACTATCAAATTCTGTTTCATGTTTCCTCTAAAAGCCTGTACTCTGCTCATACCATGAGCTGCAACATTTGTGAATTATCAAATTCTGTTTCATGTTTCCTCTAAAAGCCTGTACTCTGCTCATACCATGAGCTGCAACATTTGTGAATTATCAAATTCTGTTTCATGTTTCCTCTAAAAGCCTGTACGCTGCTCATACCATGAGCTGCAACATTTGTGAATTATCGACTTCTGTTTCATGTTTCCTCTAGCTACTGTTTCTTTTATTAAGCCAGGTGTGGTTTCGGATTTCTGCCAAGCTTCCGCTGAGATGCCCTTTGAGGCATATATAGCAATGTAACCTTCACCTTATCAATTCCATGGATGCACTTGCACTCACCCACGCCTTGCTGCTGCAGGTCCATGACTGATCGCAGAGCCAGCATGACAGGATGCTTGGGCGGCTTGCCTTTGAAGGTATTTGAGATGCTGTCTCGCCAAAATTGGTACCTGCGCCGCAATGAACGAGGCATTCATTCGATGTGGTAGAAAAACAGAGGAAGAAGTGCGTTAGGGGGTTAATTTCACAGACTTAATCCGCCCTCACGGACGCTGGCATGGCATACATCATTGTTTCTTTGGTACCAGTATAAATACCAACCACAGTTTCTGTAATTGCCTTTCCTAGGGTTACGGATCACTTTAACCAGTCAATAATTCTGCACGGGCGGCACGTCGCTTGTTAAGCACTTCACGCCACTTTTATTGGCTACATCGCTATAGCGATGTAACCTTACCTTACCTTACCTTATTGGCTACACAGGGACGCCCATCAGGGCGCCGCAGAGTACCCTGACAATACGAATGCTGTAAAGTACTAGAGCACTTTGTGTGTAGCTTGACTTGGCAGGTCACCCAACAACCAGGGTTTGAGTCCCATTAATTGTTTGTAGGGTTGGCCAGAACCATATATATACGGTGCATATACGGTATCTTTGGCAGGGAAATCACCAAATATACGGTCATATACGGTGTGTATATACAATTCTGGCCAACCCTACCAATTTGCTATCCCCCCCAAAAACCACTTGAACACCTCGCTTTTTACGAGCTAAGTCCAGTGCTTGAAAGCCCTTCTCTTCCAACACCAGCCCAGCAGCAGCAGCCACTAAAGAGAAATGGTGGCTATCAAGAGGAGTGCATTTGTACAAATTGCGCAGTAACAGACCAGTTTTGGCCAGCCTCATCCTGGGAAGGCCTAAAGTGCTACACACAATTTTTACGTGAGCACTGTGTAACTACGTTGACTAATTATTATTGATGCTCTACGCTACACGTTCCAAAACCCAAAAAATTGTTGGCTTCTGAAGCAGAAGTCCAGTACCTCATCTGCAAAACGGTGGGCTCCTTACTCCTGACTTGGTCAGCCACTAAAGCGGTCTCCACATTAAAGGCACGCAGCGCAAATACCGCAGGCCTAATGTCCTGTTCAGTGTCAAACGAGGGAGAGAGTCGTATCCTCGGTAAATGGCAGCAGGCATGATGGATCGCCGTAAAATGTTCCGCCAAATCTAAATATGTCTGGTCTGAAATCGTAGTGCGTAATGCAACTTGCACGTGACTTCACCCCAAAAAACAACACGTTAGCGTGCAAGATGGCTTGTGCGGAAATGGCTCGTAACGCCTGGAATATATCGCCCACTCCGTCAATTACCTTGGGAAGTTGTGCAGCCCACACATAGTTTTCATAGTCACAGGACCTGCGTAAGCACACAAAAAGCAACTTTGCGTGGTGCCTTGGCAGGTTTTCAACCTCGGCCAAACGATTGATGCCCAAGCGAGAGAGAGAATAGTTGCGGCTGTAGCGTTCCTTGAGAGACACAAACACTCACCTTACTTCCTCAATGCAGTATCCAAATGCAGCACGCGTGCCTGGATCCTGCACAGGACTCTTTCCGCCCCCAATGCATCGATGCTGCTGCTGCTGACCAGCCCAAGCTGCTTGGCCCCCCTCCGCTTGATGTGTTGCTGGACTTCCCTGGTTGGAGCCACACCACTCTAGCACTCTAGATCCCCCCGATATAAGTGAGGCACTAGGAGATGGTGGTCTCAGCTTTCTTCTGACTACAGGCAGCATTTTTGTGGTTGCTTTCAACAACTTTTAACAATAAAACGATAAGTAGTTACACAGATTTACATATAAATTTCGTATACCTATACAGCAGCCCTTTAGAGCAACTTGTCTGGACACCTGTCCCTAAAACCTGGACATGGCTGTTGCCGAGGCAAGTGGCATGTTTCTCTCTCTTACTTCGTGAAATGTCATGCAATTTCTACTAGCACGAGTAGTTCGTTGGGCACGCGACTCGCGCCTTCCCTCTCGCACTCGCACAGCAACACTCGCACACACACAACTTCACAGATGGACACCGGCCATCAAGAGGCAGTTACGAACGGCTCGGACCATCCTGTGCACACAGCAGCACCCTCTCAGAGGCAGAACGTGTACTTAGTGCGTTTCCCGAAGCCCGCCTATGACGAGGGGATCCTGCAGGCCCGGCAGGCTGAGTTCCAGGCGCTGGTGGGCAAGCTGCGCGAGCTGAACGAGAAGGGGGGAGCTGAGGGAAGCAAGAAGGGGGAGGGCAAGAAAACTGCCAAACGGGTGAGGGGCCCTCTGCTGCAAGTCTCTGTAATGCTGCAGAGCACATGCATAGCTAGGCGTGTAGGAGAAGGGTTGAGGTAGAGCAGCAGGTCTCGATCCGATCATGCAAGCGCGGAAGAATATCCTCTCCTCTCCTTTACAGAGCGTGTGCCTCGCAGCTTCCCCATGCTCTGGTTGTAAGGTTCTAGGCAGGGAAAGGCACACAGAGGCGCAACTCAACTATACACAATAGTGCACATGCTGTATACAAACCTGCCTAGGTACTACACACATGCTCTCAGAAGGCGTCCTCTTTCGAAAACTGGTGTTAGCAATTGCGTAACTGAGGGGAACGCATTTGCCCAACCTCATTTCGATTGTATGCACCAGTGTTTCATTCATATGCATCAAGCACTGCGTCAGCGCTCATGCCCTGCTTTTGCATTGATCGAGGCCCGGAATATTCAACTGCGCCACTGCGCACGCGCGCGCACACACACACACACACACACACACACACACACACACACACACACACACACACACACACACACACACAAACACACACAAACACACACGCACACACACAAAACATACACAACACACACACACGCTCTGCAGCAAGAGCAGCGTGACTTGCGGGCGCGCATGGCGGAGGCCAAGAAGTTCAAGGATGAGTCAGACCCTGAATTCCAGGTATGCGTCTTCTTCACTGCGCACAAATATTTATGTAAAATGCCTCCCAGCTGGTGCCTGAGTATGGGCCGGTTACCTGCTTCTTTGCACCTGCTCTCGTGAGCAGCGTATCCCACCCATGTGGTGATAGCAGACAGTGCTAGCTGCTGCTAGTGTAGCCGGAACAAGTTCCTAAACTTGAGGTTACCTGTGTCTGTTACCTGAACCCTTTCCTGGCTCTGAGGCGGATTTCCACTACAGTTCATGTTCTGCAGTCATATCAGTCATGCTCACTCTTGCCTCCTTGAGTACGTACATACGTGCCACAAGTAAGTACGCATACACGCACACCAGGTACAGATACACACAAAGCCACACCAGTGTGCTGTGTCACTTGTACGTCTGATGTCCTTAAATTACCTGCAGGTACTGTGCCCCATACCCCATACGTGCTGCACCTGTGTTGTGTCAAATAAATTGTGCGCAGGCATATCCATACGTGCTGCATCCATACTTGCTTCGACATTCAAATGCTTCTTTTCAAGTGTGTGCTGCATCAGCACAGAATGTGAGCCTCATACCAAAATGAGGAAAGAGACGAAAGCTGCTGCAACATTCATAAAGTCACTGCACACATTTAGGGTTGGTCAGAACATTTATATATGGTCTGTATGCTAAGGTATTTTTGGCAGGAGAATCACCTAATATACAAATACACGGTCATATACGGTGTATATACAGGTTCTGGCCAACCCTGCACATATTATTAACACGTGTTTGTGTTTGTGTGTGCACGTGAGCAGGAGAAGGCTGCTCGCATCCGCCAGCTCAAGGATCTGAGGCAGACATACGTCGGCAAGATCATGGAGATCAAGTCCAATGTCCAGGTAGGTCAGGCTGAAGGGTTGGAGGTATTCAAGGAATTCTGCAGATTGGGGACTACCAAAGCTGTAATTAAGTGAGTGCTTCTAACGCTAATTATTGCCTTACGCTGATTGTTGCCTAAGCTGTAATTAAGTGAGTGCTTCTTACGCTGAATATTGCCTGGTTAAGTTGTCATTCCATGAAGCACCATTATTTGCTGATTCAGTCCAGGTGGATGTAAGACTATGAGGGGAGGAATATTTTTTTGTCCTAGGTTCAAGTTACGCCACTTTCTTTTGCACCTTTCGTCACCTTTCGTCACCTTTTATCACAAAGATGGCACACTACACGTGAGCAGCCGTTGATGTCACCTTGCAATTGACGAGTTCGGAATAGAGATCCTTGCTTTTAATCTTTGCTTTTTGTCCGGTCAAGTTCCCTTTTTGTCCATCTACCTTCAAGGCAGTCACTCCTGCAACATTTCTGACGGTTTGACCCTTTCTTTTTTCACCGGTCGGTCAAAGCACCGCACTCCTTAACTTTTTTGACCATGACCCTCTTTGTCCGCCTGCAGCTCAAGGCCTTGACCCCAATTAATTATGACTGTGTGGCGCTCTTAGTCCATCTGATTTCAGGAAACCGACTTCAATCAAAGGCCCCGACTCCAATCAATCATGACCGTTGGGCCCTCTTTGTCCATCTGCATTTCAGGGAACTAACTTTAATCAACCTGGCCGTGCGACCCCTTTTTCCCACCTGTCGGTCAAAGCAATCGCTCCATTCATTTCTTCTGACCGTGTGACCCTTTTTTTACCTCCTGTCGGTCAAAGCAATCCTTCCAATTGTTTCTGACCGCTTGCCTTCATTGTCTGTCTATTGTTCAGGGGACTGACTTGAGGAGTGAGGCGGACCTTGACGGCCGGATTCGTGAGTTGGAGGGCCAGATTTCAAGCGGGGTGAGTGTCTGCCTGTGTGTGTGTGAGTGTTTGTGTGCCCTTGTGTGTGTTTATGTGTGTAGTTGTATCTGTGCAGGATGCAACTCGTGTGCGTAAAACCCATGTGCACATACATGCATGAGATTATATGCGCGTGTGTGTGTATGTGTGCATCTGAATGCAGGGTGGTGGTGTAAAAGGGTATACACACAACACGCATACAAATGCATGCATACACACACAGAGAGATGAGCGTTTTCCCCCATCTCAAAAACGTATGATAAAGATTGCCTTATGGCGCACATTTCAGAGTCCAAGATGGTTGTCACAATTGTCTAAAACCCTACTCACGGCTTTCGGTCTGACACTGCGTGAGGAGAAGATGGTGGTGCAGGGTCGTGTCCTTATTGCATCTACCTCGTTAACAGCTTCCTCATGTTCACAGGGCCTGACACTGCGTGAGGAGAGGATGGTGGTGCAGAGCGCCTCCTAGCTGCTTGCTGCACACTCATTTTATTCATGCCTCAAAAAACAACTTCCTCATGTTCAAATGGCCTGGCACTGCGTGGGGAGAGGTTGGTGGTGCAGAGTGCCTCCTAGCTGCTTGCTGCACACTCATTTTATTTACACCTCAAAAAACAACTTCCTCATGTTCACAGGGCCTGGCACTGCGTGAGGAGAAGATGGTGGTGCAGAGCGCCTCCTAGCTGCTTGCTGCACACTCATTTTATTTACACCTCAAAAAACAACTTCCTCATGCTCACAGGGCCTGACACTGCGTGAGGAGAAGATGGTGGTGCAGAACATCTCCAAGCTGGCTGCACAGCGAAACAAGCTGAAGGAGTACGACATCTGCAAGCAGCCCCTGAACGAGTTGGAAGCTGAGAATCAAAAGGTGGGAGGCTTTGCTTGAATGTCACAAAAGCATGTTGTTGTGGTACAGATGGCAGAGATTTTGCCGCCGGGCGATGCTGCACATGGAGATGGAAAACCTATGCAGGCAGTGAGAACCACTCCTCACATTGATTAAGGAAAAGGAGCCACTTTGGTACCAGGTACCGCAAAAAGTTTACAAAAAAGGGTTTGTGGGATTAATGTATAAAAATACCAAAGCACTTGGCATCCAAGGGTAATCCCATGCTAACTAGTTATGGGTAGAGGTTTTGTTTCTTTGCCAGCAGCATTGATGCGCTCTCTCTCTCTGTCTCTCTCTTTTCCTCTCTCTTTCTCTCTCTCTCTCTCTCTCTCTCTCTCTCTCAGCTCGTGTATTTACACGTGTGTGTGTAAGCATGCGTGTGTATGCATGTGCTTGCATGCATGTATGTATATGTGCTTGCATGTGCGTGTGTTTTTGTTGTGTTGTACACATCTCCCAGCCCTGTGTCCCTCTTATGGTTAATTAAAATGCACAACAGCTGGAATAAGTGCAAGCTCAGCCTCCGTGCTCCCACTCATGCTCGCACTCATCACAAACACACACACGCACACACACACACACACACACACACTCACACTCACACACACACACAAGCACGCACACACATTCTTACACACTGCGTACGATTATGCTTGGTTCAGATCAAGGCCATCCTGCAAGAAATGGAGAGTGAGTTCAGCATCCTCAAGTCCGAGCGAGATGCAGCCAACAGCGTGGTGCAGAGCATCTACAAGCAGCTGCAAGAGTGCTCTAAGGTGGGTGGTGGGTAGGCTTGGGTACAATAAATGTGGGGAGTGGGTTAGACCATAGGTAGAATTGATATGGTGAGTGGGTTAGACCAAAGGTAGAATTGATATGGGGAGTGGGTTAGACTCTAGGTAGAATTGATATGGGGAGTGGGTTAGACCAAAGGTAGAATTTATATGGGGAGTGGGCTGGACCAAAGGTAGAATTGATATGGGGAGTGGGTAAGACCATCAGGATTTGGAATGCGAGCCATTACAGAGGACGTTAAGCATTGTGTTTGTTCACAATCTGAATATGTCGATTTGTCATTTGCATTCGGTCCTGATTTGCACAGGATCCAATGCAAATGACAAATCGACCTAATCAGATAGTGAACAAACACAATCAGGAAAGGTATAATTGATATGAGGAGTGGGTAGACATAGGTACAACCGACACACAAGAATCGGTTGTTGTTGCACCGTACGCACAAGCAGCAAGTGTGCTCAAAGATGTGTTCAATAAGGTATAACATTCTGCTGGTGTTTAGCACGCACAAGCAGCCGCAGGAGGGTAGGTTTTTGATCTTTTGCTGTTGCGCTTGAATTTCACTGTCCGTTTCAACAAAAGTCACCGCAACTGTGTGTGTGTTTGTGTGTGTATTAAAAGCTGTGGCTTGAATATGTGTTAGGTCACACAGCTGGCGGTGGCATATATATATTATATATACAGGGTTGGCCAGAACCGTATATATGCACCGTATATGACCGTATATTTGGTGAGTTCCCTGCCCAACATACCGGTTATACACCGTATATAAATGGTTCTGGCCAACCCTACTTATATACTTAAAAGTTCCAGCTGTAAAAGAAGGAAAAGTGATCATGGCTGCTGAAAGATGGTTGCCAAGGACCAGCAGCCACCGCTCAGAAAACAAGGTGTAGCAGCATTCGACCCAGCAGTTCAGTAATCGCGGCAGGTTCGAGTTGAGAGGCTTGTCCTCTTTGTGTGTGCAGAGATTTTTTACATAAGTGTGTGAGGCATGCGTAACTGCTCACACAGTCGCCAAATTGTGGGCTGTTTCAGCTGAATACACGAGGAAAGTGTGCGGTCACTGCTTCATAGCATGCGCGTGCTCATGATTGTGTGTGTGTGTGACTTCATAAGGAAGTTGCGTGGTCGCTGCTTCGTAGCATGCGCGTGCTCATAATTGTGTGTGTGTAAATACACGAGAAAAGTGTGCGGTCACTGCTTCATAGCATGCGCGTGCTCATGATTGTGTGTGTGTGCGCTTGTGACTACACAAGAAAGGCGTGTTTTCACTGCTTCATAGCATGCGCGTGCTCATGATTGTGTGCGTGTGCATGTGATTACACAAGGAGGATGTGTAGTCACCACTTTGTAGCTTGCGCACGCCCGAGCATACAGCACTTGCGTGTGGAATTTGCAGGATATGGAGGAGCTGGATGAGGAGGAGCGGGAGCTCACAAAGGCCAAGAATGATGCATACGAGGCTCTGCAGGTGTGTGCCTATGTTCACGCGTTTGCGTGTGCTGTGAGGCTCTGCAGGTGTGCCTGTGTTTGCGCGTTTGCGTGCACTGTGAGGCTCTGCAGGTGTGTGCCTGTGTTTGCGCGTTTGCGTGTACTGTGAGGCTCTGCAGGTGTGCCTGTGTTTGCGCGTTTGCGTGTACTGTGAGGCTCTGCAGGTGTGTGCCTGTGTTCGCGCATTTGCGTGTACTGTGAGGCTCTGCAGGTGT
>Ga0307963_1001891_pt1 | contig 16308 bp, 18 predicted proteins | sample OrgLakmetagen594_FD_201829 | JGI IMG/M metagenome (GOLD analysis project Ga0307963, IMG submission 201829) | Saline water microbial communities from Organic Lake, Antarctica - #594 | ecosystem: Environmental > Aquatic > Non-marine Saline and Alkaline > Saline | place: Antarctica: Organic Lake...
CAAATGGTGTGCACGCAATCTGAACCTGCTGAAATTCCTCAACACATGTTTGTCCAAATCCTTGTACAAGTAGGAGGGGATAGAAAAAGGAGAACCTCTAGGACCACTCTCAGAACTCCCACACCACACCCACACCAGAGGAACTGAACTGCTTCAAAGGGAGGTAGCAGTGAATGCATGCATGCGTAGCTCGTGTTATCCATGGTGTCCAAACATTCGAGCGCACACACACACAAAACACCACCTCAGGGGTGGCAAAAAGAGGGAAGGCGAGGTGAATGGCACATCAACAAAGTCATTACAAAGCTCAAGGGAGCGGCTGCAAGGACTATAACAGTGCACTGCCCAGCTATGACCAGTTTTGGCATTCCTACGTGTCGACCAGTTTTGGCACTGCCCAGGTATGACCAGTTTTGGCATTGCCCAGCTATGACCAGTTTTGGCGTTACTTCATGTCGACAGTTTTGGCGCTGCCATAACCAGTGTTGACATTGCCCAGGTATGACCAGGGTTGACGCTGCCAAGTAATGATCAGGGTTGAGAAAGGCCACTGACATGTGTGCCATGTTCACGGTGGCTTTAGCGAGGGAACAGAGAAACACATGGTCGAAACCGACATGGGTGATAAGTTTTTTCCGTATGATGCAAAGTTCACAATTTACATCCTTATCATCGTATTGAACGTCCCTGGTCGCAACCGTAAATGAATGCCTTTGAACACATCTGCTGTCCCTAAAGTGGTGCAAACGCAATCTCAATAAGTAATGGTGAGGAGCTGTATTCCTCGTACACATGTTTCACACCCTGAGAGCGACCGACACACTGTCCAGTACGTATGTACTCCTTTCACATGATGCAGATCCTGGAAACAAAAAGCTGTTTGTTTAGTTATTTAGTTTAGTTTAGTTTGGATTACAAAGGCAATCAACCTGGAATGGCTGCTCAACCTATGAGAACGAGAACACGCTGTTCAGCACACAGTGCCTGAGCAACTCAAAAAGCCAGGCAGGCTGCAGCATGGCATATTGCGGGGCCACGGCAGTGCATCAAAAGAAGCTTGTCACATGCTCTTCTGACGGTTTATTCCGGTCCAGACAAGGCTGCAGAAGTGCTGCATTACAAGGGGCTTGTCACACGCTCTTCTGATGAGACCAACCCAAAGAAGTGCTGCATTACAAGGGGCTTGTCACACGCTCTTCTGATGAGACCAACCCAAGGAAGTGCTGCTGCATTACAAGGGGCTTGTCACACGCTCTTCTGATGAGACCAATCCAAAGAAGTGCTTGATGAAAAGAGGCTTGTCACACGCTCTTCTAATGAGGCAAAAAAAAGTGCCGGATCGAGAACGCTCGCTCACGCTGCTATTCTTCAAGCCACATTTGCTCACCTTAAAATTTTTATTCAAATGCTCGTCTAACTCCAAGATGGCCGCCACGTTCCCACACCTGGAAGTTATTTGCGTACGAGCGAAGGAGCGTATGAGTATGTGATTGTGCGTGCGTGTTGTGTGTGTATGTGTGTGAGTGAGTGAGTGAATGAGTGTGTGTGTGTGTGTGCATGAGTGTGTGCGTCTGCTTGTGTGGGGGCGCATGCGTGCCTGCATGCGCATGCATGCTTGCTTCTGTGCTTTGGCACGTGCAGCGCACAAAAGCAGCAAACTGTGAACATGTGTGTAAGAGCAGGAGGTTGTAAGTATGAAATATGTATGCAAAGGAAAGAGACTGCAAACCTGTATGTACAAGCAGGAGATTGTAATGTGCTCGCCATAAGCCAAGGCACATCACCGTCCACCTCTCTCACGTGATTGTGCTCACACAGCACCATAAACTGTGTAAGTATGTCTATGCTTGTGCCTGTGCCTCTGCCTACGACTCTACCTGTGAATGGACATGCCCACGCAACACCCTTGCAGCTACAAGCAATGGACACGCATTGCAGCTTCAAGCAATGGACACGCATTGCAGCTACAAGCAATGCCCACGCAACCCTTGCAGCTACAAGCAATGCCCACGCAACACCCTTGCAGCTACAAGCAATGGACACGCATTGCAGCTACAAGCAATGCCCACGCAACCCTTGCAGCTACAAGCAACGGACATGCCACGCAACCCTTGCAGCTACAGTTACTACTTACCTGTAGCAGTAGTTAGGGGCCGACCACACTGTCACGAGCTTGTCATGAAACATCCATTTGTAGCCATCCATGACAAGCTGGTGCGCTCGGGCGATGAGATCAATCTGCACAACAGAGTGCGGTGAACCAAAAGAGATGTAGGGCGCATGAGGTTTGTTGCGTAAGTTCCATTTGTGGCCATCCACGACACGCCAGTGTGCTTGTTTAGTTTAGTTTGGATTACAAAGGCCTCCAGCCTGGCATGGCTGCTCAACCTATAGGTTCATCAGTGTGCTTGACACAATAGGATTAATCTGCACAAGAGAGTGTGGTGAACCAGAGGTGTGATTACAGTTATACACAAACATACAAGCTCATACTCACCTTGTTAGCGGAGGTAAAGGTATCACACACGCTCCCCCCAAACAGGTAGCCTGCCCCTCTTGGACTGAGACCCCAGCCATCGATGTCCTCTGGGTCGGACCACAACAAGTCACACATCGACCCATCGTGCGGCACCTCTTGCTTGCGGTCTATGGTTCGTATCTGCGGTCAGGTGGATGAGAAACGAGAGAAATACATCTGACCACAACAAGTCACACATCGACCCATCGTGCGGCACCTCTTGCTTGCGGTCTATGGTTGGTTCGTATCTGCGGTCAGGTGGATCAGAACCGTATAGATACACCGTATACGGCCGTACTTTTGGTGATTTCCCTGCCAGAAATACCGTATATACTCCGTATATATATATGGTTCTGGCCAACCCTAGAAATACATCTATCCATGACACCTCACAAAGCCCCGGGACCATCGTGCGGCACTTCTTGCTCGCGGCCTGTATGGTTTGTGTCTGTGGTCAAGTGGAGAGAAACGAGGGAAATACATCTGACCACAACAAGCCACACATGACCCATTGTGCAGCACCTCTTGCTTGCATTCTATATGGTTCGCATCTGCGGCGAAGTGGCGTGAAGGTTGGCTGAGGTCTGAAGCCTGTGATCCATCTACAAGATCTGAGTAGGGTTGGCCAGAACCGAATATTTACACCGTTTATGACCGTATATCTGGCAAACTCCCTGCCAAAAATAACGTACACTAACCGTGTATATATGGTTCTGGCCAACCCTAGATATGAGAACACCATACGTTCCATGTATACAGGGTAGACCAGGCACACTCAGCATCAAAAACTCATCAGGAATATCTTGAGCATTCATAGAAAGCCTGCTCCATGTGTGACGTTCTAGCACCAGTGTTAACTAGCTGCACGGTTGTATCACCAGCAGCTTACACCTGCTATATGCAGTATATGTAGGGTTGGCCAGAGCCGTATATACATCCCGTATATGACCGTGTGTATGGTGATTTCCCTGCCAAAATTACCGTATATACACTGTATATACCTTAATTGTATGGTTCTGGCCAACCCTAGGTATATGCATCCAGTGTTTCTAAGCATTGACATCCAATCGAGAACCCTTTCACCAACGTACGTACCTCTACCGACCTACCTACGTTTCACCACCTGGTCTTTCAGTGAGGCATCCTTTGCTGCTAACGCAAATCAAAGAGAGACAATTTCTGGCTTATCCTGTAAGGCATTTCCCTGATCTGGTCCAATATGGCAATGGGCGGTGGGCGAGAGGCCCTTGCGCGCACACACACAAACACACACGCACACACACACACGCACACACACATGTACAAACACACAATTCTTCATTCCTACCTTAAACTAAAAGGTGTGGCAATATGCGTGCTTCATCCTTCAGCGATAGAGTCACCTTACCTGATCTAAAGTGGTGATGGTTGGTGAGAGGCCCCCATGAACACAGAAGATGCGGTTATCGACAATCGCTGACAGACTGCGGTTGTGTGTGTGTGTGTGTGTGTGTGCGCGCGTGTGAGTGTGTGCGTGCGTGTGTGTGAGTGTGTGCGCGTGTGTGTAAGCTTTTTGTAGAGTAAAAGGAGCTGAGGGAGGGATAAAGGGGTGGTGTTCGTGGGAGCAATTGTTGAACATAGTCACAGGCAGAGGAAAAGATAATGATGTGCATGGCCACTAGGTACAGGCCTCAACAGCCCACACCTACGCTCAATGTGTGGAGCACATACACACACATGCACACATGCAAACACATACACATACATTAACACATGCAAACACGTACACATACACAAATGTGTGGAGCGCATACACCAGCACATGCATACACATCACAAACACACACACTCGCACACACATAGACACACATACACGCGCGCATACGCACACACACATATACACACACGCACATGCGCACACACACACTATTACACACACGCACGTGCACACATGCGCACACATATCTTTTAGGTGCATACCAACAAATGAAGAATGAAGCATGACCTCACACAAAGCACAACTTAGCTGAGCTGCAACAAGGACGCATTAAGATGACAATGACAGAGCCCCCCTCCCCCACACCTCCCACTTACACGCAAGCTAGCATGTACGCACACCTTCCTTGCCAACCCACACACCTGAGGTAGTCAAACACATCCGTGCAGTATCTCCACACATTTACAGATCCGTACTTCCGCAAACACTCATCGTAGAAGCCGTACACCTGAAGGCATTGGTTGCCATGCAAAGCACATACACAGAGGCTTTTTAAAGAAGACACACGCAGGTGTGAACACACACAAATGTGGGCACACAGACATGGGCACACACAGAGTGTGGCTCACACACAGGCAAAAGAACACACAGATGTGGGTCCACATTAGCAAAAGAAAACAGAGACATGGGCACACAGACGTGGACACACACAGACGTGGGCATGCACAGACATGGGCATGTGCAGATGTGAGCACACACAGGCATGGACACACCCTTTGAAAAAGAACACACAGATGTTGGTCCACATTAGCAATAACAAACAGAGACATGGGCAGGCAGACGTCGACACACACACACACAGACGTGGGCATGCACAGACATGGGCATGCGCGGATGTGGGCACAAACAGACGTGGGCATACACAGGCACGAGCACATGGTTCTCATCAAATAAAAGGCGAGCCAGTGTAAGGGAGTGGGTAGGCATCTGTGCAAATGAGCAACAGATGTGAATGGCTTAGGCTGCTACTTCTACACGTCCTTCTACGAGTCAACTTATGGAAGACCTATTCATATTATACACTCAATTTATACATTGGTCCAAAGAAGCAAGCCATGCCGTCCGCAGGGTGGGGTTATCAGGGTTGGCCAGAACCTTATATACACACCGTGTATGACTGTGTATATGGTAGTTTCCCTGCCAAAATACCGTACATACACATATGTATATGGCTCTGGCGTACCTTAGGGGTGATGTGTACAACTTCCGGCCTTGGCAGGGATTGCAAGCCAAGTATTTTATCTCTCCTGCCTTCTGTATGATTTCAACACACTTGTATGAGTTCAAAACATCTGTATGATTTCAACACATCTGCGTAGTTCCAACACATCTGTGTGATTTGAACACACCTGTGTATTTTTAACACACCTGAGAATAGCTCGAATGTGATTTCAACACACCTGTGTGATTTGCCTGCTTTCATGGTTGCCCCGGATGAGGGTGATTCTATCAGGGTACCTGACCTACAAGTGGTTTTGCGTGGACAAGTGTGTGTGTGTGTGTGTGTGTGTGTGTGTGTGTCTGTGCGTGTGTGTCCGTGTGTTTGGTGGGTTTGCGAGTTTGTGCGTGCAAGTACGTGCGTGTGTCCATGTTTGTATTAAGTGCGTGCGTGTGGATTTCCATATACATGGCAATGGCGCGACACTCTATGTGCAGCAAAGAAGCACTACAAATGTGTAGGGTTGGCCAGAATCGTATATATACACCGTATATGACCGTATATTTGGTGATTTCCCTGCCAAAAATACTGTATATACACCGTATATATACACGGTTCTGGCCAACCCTACAAATGTGGCACTACCGGTGCCAACAGATAGCAAAATTTTTCCAGGGTGCACTTCAAATGAGACATTTATTCAAGATGAGCCTTCTGCTAGTAGTAATAGTAGTGGGAAAAAAGCAGGCATGCGTAGTTTTATTTACAAGTGCATGTGAGCAGGTGTATGTGCACCTGTCTTGTATAATTTGTAGGTTGTGTTTAAACACACCCGCGTGTGTATGTACATGTGTGTGTATGCGCGTGTGAGCTTGCGTGTGTGTATGCGCGCGCGTGTGATTGTATGTACATGTGTGTTTGAACATGCATGTGTGCGTGTATGTGCATGACAATTGTATGGTGAGCATGACCCACCTTCAGCGCTATTAAGAGCAGGAATGTCTCGACGGAGTAGAAGCCTCGGTCCACAAAGTCGCCCATAAACAGGTAGTTTGTCTGCGGGCAGTCCCCGCCCACTTGGAACAGCTCCATCAGGTCGTAGAACTGGCCGTGTATGTCTCCGCCTATTGTTGGGTGCGCAGCAACAGCACAGGTGACTTCCTGTTTTGTTATGCAATACAGCACAAGCTGCAAGCGCCCCAAACACACACACACACACACACACTCACACACATATAAACACACACACTTACAGATGGTGACCGGTGAGTCCACCCTCTGCACATTGGACTCCTCCACCAGAACCTCCAAGGCCCTCTGGCACAGCTGCTTCACTTCATGCTCCTTCAGGGGCTCGCACTTTTTCAACTGCTCAATCCACCTGCGTGTCCAGTCGATGGTTGAGGCAGTGCATGCATGAAGCCATACAGTGGCAGGCATGAAGCCACTACAACAGTAGCTGTTGCTGAATGGCCAAGCATGTGTTTGTAGGTGTGTTTAGAATGGAGGCACTGCGAACTTGAATTGACCGGCTCACGGAAGCACGCACTTGTCTAGCTCCGAAGACATTGAATGTCCGAAGTCGAATGTCAGTGCTCTGCCGCTCAATTCTTCATCACTGGCATGCCATCGGGCCGGGTGTGCACGCAGCTGACAGCCTTTTAATTTATATATATACTTATGTATTAAATTGGACTGCCTATGCCCGTGTGTTCAATGGTTTTGAATACACATTGACTAGGAAGGAAAGATGGTGTTGGGTGAGGAGGACCCTATGCAAGTCCTGCAGCATGCCATGGACCAGGTTGTTACAGCTCCCATGCGCTTAAATCACAGTACGCACAAGTGCGATTGCATGTGTAGAATGTGAGAGCGTCACAACTAGAAACTAAAGAACGGACTTTTCTAGTGCAGGTGCTAGCTGTCCGTTCTGGCATCCAGCGGCTTGTACAGGAGGAAGCACCTGGTGACGCTGCCTTGCTCGTCCAGGTAGGGGCGTGTCAGCAAATGCTGCTGCTCAGACGTTTGCAAGCGTAGCCCAATGTTAACTATGAAATGCATTTATCAACGCAACATAGCATCACGCATCACGCATGCACGTCCTGCCCCTGCGGACATAGGCAAATACAAAAACACCTTGACACGAGCATCTGAACCTACTCTCTCTCTCTCTCTCTCTTTCTCTCTCTCTCTCTCTCTCTCTCTCTCTCTCTCTCTCTCTCTCTCACACACACACACAGACACACACACACGCACACACAAATACACACCTACACCTACACTCACAAGCACAAACACGCACACACATACACACTACACACACCCTTCTTCGCTACATTCACAAAGGATGTGAGCGGCAGGGTCCAGGAGCTGGAAAACTCCTGGAGTCAGGTTGTCCATGCTGCAACCAGTCCTCCAGAGATAGATACAGGTAAGAGTTGGCCCGCACAGTGTGAATTAGGATATTAGGATTCAATCCTAATTTCCCTTGGCTAGGTACAGTCTAATTCAGTGATCATGATGTCTGTCAAATGCACGGCAGAATGATTTTATCACATCGTTGTGTATGATCTATCGTATAAACGACAGTCCAGCGGCAATGGGCGGTGATGTGCATGCACCAACCGGTCTATGGCTATAATAATCTCAGCCAAGTACACTATGTGTGGTTTTAGATTTGTGCATTTATGTAGTCCTTTGTCAAGCTTGAATTTACTTGCGAATGTGACAATCTGAGAGCACCATGCGTATTCGTTGGCAGTAGTCATGCGCACTGCTGGTGGCGTGGTCCTGTGCAGCTGCACCTAGAGCACCAATTAATGCTTTGGCACCAGGAGCAGTAGCTCATTTAAAGCACTAACCTCCCTAGCAGATTGTAACGCAAGTGCACAGGGGAAGCGGCAATGAGTCCTCTGCAACAGTGTCTCAGCTCATGCAGGTGGCTGTTGTCTCTGCAGCATCCCAGCCGACATGGCACACACCTTCACAACAATGTGACAAGGCGCACACCTACACACCAACGTTACACACGTGCAGGTAGTCATGGTGGCCGAGCACTCAGCTGGTGGCAGGGACCTCTGCAGTTGCACCTAGAGCACCAGTTGATGAAGCAATACAATGCTCTGCCGCCTCCGCCCCCCCTCAGCCAGCCAGCCAGCATCCAACGTAAGTAAGGTAGTGTGCACACAAGTTTATGTATGTGTGTGTGATTTTGTGCGTGTATGTGCGCATGTTTGCAATCTGAAATCACAGTTCTGTGCTTGTTATAATGAGTGCAACAAGAGCTTGCGATGTGTTGAGCTAGCTTTACGTGAGGATCAGTTACAAGAAGGCAAATGAGAAGCGGATCAGTGACTTGAGAAATGCAATGCAAAGAAATCGACGATGCTTTGAAGGGCACAATGAAGCCATGATAAGATTCCAAGAAGTGCACAAATGATGGAGCTGTGCATAAATGTTGGCTTCATCATAATTTGTATGTGTGATTGCAGCCCACGGCTTTCCAGTGCTGGAAATGGTGATGAACTGACTGAGTCAATATATAGTATATAAAGGGTGCTTCTTCACACTTTCTTCGCGCATTTGACCACACAGCTCACGGCTCGACTGCGCTGAAGATGGTGCTGCACCAAATCATGACACGATGCCCAGATGTGAAGCTGCACGTATGCAGCTCAGCAGGCGCTTTTGGCATCTCAACCAGAGATGCAGCAGAGGTGTGCCCTTGTTGGCTTGTGTAAGTGTGTGTATGTGTGTGTATGTGAATGTGTGTGTGTGTGTCTCGTTCTGCCCTGCTGCCCTGGTGTGGTAGCCCAACTCTGCCGTGTGATCAGTATTTTACGACTAGGGTTGCCGCAGCAAGCACGTACTTTTGTGTTTAGTGTGCAAGACACAAACTGGGGAAGCGGTGCAGGAATGATGTCATGGCTCAAGCGCCAGACTTTCGTGCTCTGTGCAGCTAGGATGCTACACACGTATCTGAACTATAGTAGTCTAGTTTGGTTGCACAACAGTCTCCAGCGTTATACATAGGATTGGCCAGAGCCATGTATACACGGTGTATACTGTAGATCCTCGATTACTTTGGAAATTAAATAATTAAATAATAAATAATAATTGTGGAAATTTTTAATACCGTAGGTTCATGATCACTTAATAAAAATTATATAATTATTTGGCCTCCTCTAAGAGCCTATAAATTTCAAGTGATAAATTGAGTGTTTTTAGTGGTTTTGAGGGCACTTTCAAAAATGGCCTCCTATTGTGCCAGTGTGAACCCCTGGCCCATTCCCCTGCTGAGGGGCTAGTTGCTCAGAGGCCATGAGAAGCTGCATACTGCTCCAAAAGCAAGCCTCCTCCTCTCACAGGCCCTTCAGGCCCTTCTTCTGGGGCATCCTCACAGAGTGAGTGAAGATGGCAAGTGGGTAAGAGAAGGTTGCAGAGAGACCTCTGATTGAGGGAAGCACACGTGCAAGCTGTCGTTCTCCCCATGCAGCCAATGGTCAGTCTGCCCAGCAGCCTGCACAGCAGCAGCAGCCAACAGTGGAGGGCTCTCGAAATCACAAACTGATTACCGTACCAACGCTTGACCATTGCGCTTTAATAATCTTTTTTGGAGCAATGGAGACGCGCAATGAATATTTTGCTACAATTGAAATCAGGGTGCGCAATCAGGTGCGCAAGCGGGAAATTATTCCGGTGAGAGCCGGTGCGCAATTGTGCGCAATCGCAAAATTAATATTATATTTTCTGGGTAGGCAATGGTCCAGGTATGTGCGTGCCATCCCGCGGGAGAAGCGGGAGGACGATGCGCGAGCAGCAGCGTTCCAAGCATGCCATCCGGAATGCAAGCGTTGAGGCAGCTGGGCTGAAGCGCAAGCGTGAGGAGCAGTATGAGAAGGCCAAGCAGCAGCGCAAGCTGGAGGGAAAGGGACCCGGGCGACCTCCAGCTGTCAGAGGCCTTGTGAAGCAGCACAGCAGCAAGGAAAGAGAAGAGCAGGAGGAAGATGGGGCACAGCAGGAAGGGCAGCGCGCGTGTGCGTCCAGGACAGATGAAGCGCAACTGGTGGGCGCCCCACCTCATCAGTCAATGGCCATGCAAGCTTGCTGCTGGGGGTCTGCGCAATGGGGTCTGCGCAATGCCCCTGAGAAAGCTCTGCGCACCTCAACTGCTGCGCAATTGGGGGTGCGCAATGGCAGACTTTCCCCACTGAAAGGGGTGCGCAAACCCCGCGCAATGCACTCAAACATTTCATGAAAAATCAGGGTGCGTATTGGTCACGCGTTAGTACGGTATCAACAGGACCCTCACGAAGTCCCTTTGAACTCAAAACGAAGATTTAATTAATTTTAAGAAGTTTGTCACAAAGTGATCGTGGATCTACGGTATACGGTATTTGTAGCAGGAAAATCACCAAATATACGGTGTTTGTTTACGGTTCTGGCCAACTCTAGTTATACATCTTTGATGTCTGAAACTGGAAAGCTCTTAAAGTAACACAGAAATACTAATAATTACAACATGAAGCCTCACGGCTCAACCTGAGCGTGCTACAGCATTATTCATCATCAGCCGTTAGAATGTGGCTCGTATGCTTATGATAAATAAAACCAGCCAATCCCCTTGTTTGCTCAGATCTACTGTGCTATAAGTGCTAGCACACTTTTCTTGTGCTACCTGGAGGCATTAATCTCCTTATGAGAGGCATCATGGCCACCATGCACCACTCCATAAAAAGGCAGTATGGTCCTCACTTGCTGCGGAAGTATACGGGTGAATCACCACAGTGTAAGATTTCTTGCAAAGAGCTGTACTTCTGCAGCACTTGAACAACGGTCGCGGTATTTAGTTCAATGGCCGTAGGGCTTAGGTCAATGGTCGCAGTATTTAGGTCAGGGTCTAGAGTTTATCAGAGGGGGTCAACGGATGACTGAAAAGGGGGTGTTTTGGAAATGTTCCCAGAGTATGGGCACCCCAACTTGCACTTTTAAAGCTGAGCATCCAGAGGCAGCCCTTGCTCTGAGCTGCTGAGAACACCTCAGCTTGGGGCGCACGTGTCTAAATGGCCGTGGCGTGAACCCTACTTTTGGCATGCAACTCTTCACACCAGATCATCCACAGCACCAAACTAGGTGATTCTTGGTGATTCAGAGTTTATATAATAAACAATAAACAAACATCATTGCAAAAGAAATGGGGTGAAACGGCCCAGTGGTTGGTCAGGTGTCCATTTTCAGCCATTTCCCTTAGAGAAATTCCGCCAGAATGGGTGTCCAGAATGGTCAAAACTTGACCCCCCCAAACCTGGCTTTTAGTAATCACGATTGATTTATATTTAAATAAAAACACTTCCGTCATGTTTTAATGTAAAAATATTGTGTTGGTTGGGCGTGGTGAGTCATAAAGTGTGTAATCTCTGCCAAAATGAGGGAGAGCATGCCGACCCAGGCCACGCAGGCCACCCGGGTCAACCAAACTATCCCAAATTTCATACATAGCCTTGTTGTAGTAGATAAATACGATTGCATCAAGAAAGGAACATTTCTGGCCACTTCGCTCCGTTGACCCCCTCTGAGAGTTTATTAGGGTTTAGGGTTTGGGTCAATGGCTTGGCTACACAGAGCTATGCTTCCATAGTACGAAGGTCAATGGCTTCACACTTCTAAAGCCATACTACTTGTGTGCCAAGTGCAGGCTACTGTGCATATGTTCTTGTGCGCGTAGTCGTGTGCTGCGACATCTACAACAGTGTACGTACACACTCACAATTAATTAGCACACACACGCTAAACAAGACACAGACACACACATGGTCGACTGTTGGAGTGGCCAGAACCACTTATGTGCAGTGTATGTTGTAAGGTGTCCCTAGGATTACTAGCACGTACGTTTGTGGCATTGTCAAAACGAACGTAAACCCTAATTACTCAATTAGCTACCTTTGCGGCTCTGTGCTAATTTGCCCTCCAATTCTCCGAGTAAAACAGGATGAAATTTAAGAGTGGGGTAATTACCTTTACTATATAGGCGCGGCTGGCGAACCCTTCAGTGTTCTGAGTTTGATGCAAATGCATGAATGAGTGGGGTAACTGTCTTGACTGTACAGGTGCGATTGGCGTGCCCTCCAGTGTTCTGTGCAGGCATCGTGCTGGCACATGTGGGCAGTTCTATGATGTGAATACACCGTGTATCGCATACCTGCCCGACTGTACGGGTGCGGCTGGCTTGCCCTCCAGCGTTCTGTGCAAGCGTCGCGCAGGCACAAGTGGGCAGCCCTATAATCTATAAAATGAATGCCCCGTATAAATAATCCCCCCCTTTTCCTTGACAGGTGCGGCTGGCTTGCCCTCCAGTGTTTTGTGCAGGCATCGTGCTGGCACATGTGGGCAGCCCTGAGCCGCTCCGGGTGACTTTGGACGCGTACGACCAGGTAGCCGTGCTGTTCATGCACAGGCAGACGCATCGGACATGATTGTAGAATTTGCCCTTGTGTACGTTTGGTATACTTAAAATTGTCTTTGAGTAACTGAATAAATATGTTTGAGCAAAACTCTGGTCTTTTCAGGCTTTGGACATGTGCTTCCTGATTCAAGGTCTTTGTATGTATGGAAAGGTGTGAGGTGAGTGCTAGGGTACGCATGATTGGGCACGTCAATTAGGTGGACAAAGTTTGCACAACTCACATTGTGTGACTCATAGAGAAATGCTAGGATGTGTATGTTGCCGGTTTAATGCTTGGTTGTGTGCGATCAGGTGGATACTTATGATTTAGAATGTACAATCAGATGAGTGTTTGGAAATTGGAAACGAACGACCAGGTGGGCAAAGGTTGCACAACTCACACCGTGTGATCCCTAGGTGAATGCTAGGATGCGCTTGGTCAGGTCAGTGTTTGGATATGTGGTATGTGCAATGAGGAGGTTGTTCCAGTGTGTGCAAATGTTGTATTGTCTTTGGGTGGAAGTGGATGAAGCATGCCTTGCTGAGTTTTGTCTCAACAAATAGATCTTAAGAAACTCTGGTCTTCCGCTGGGTGCCTCTATGCTTTCTCTAATTTGCAGGCTAGGCGCTTGGACCCTTAATTCCTCTCCCTTCTTCACGCTTATGACTAGGTCTTATCCCTTGGTGGACAAAATTTCTCTGTCTGACTACCTCTACGCTTTCTCTGACTTGCAGGCTAGTCGCTTGGACCCCTGGTCCCTCTCCCCCCTCCACGTGTTTAAGGTCATCAGCTCCATCGCCATGTGCGCCCTCGCTTACTTCCAGCAGCGTGCAGCATGCCGTGTCGTACTGGGCACAAAGAAAGAGGCTTCTCCCCAAGGTAAGCTAACTCACCCTCCAACTCTGTATATAAACGTGCACTTACTTTCGTTAAGTAGCCAGCAGTTTTGTGTATGTGCTGGGGAGGAGTTGGCTAGATCTTATGATCTCCCACCTTGAGTTGTCTAAAATATTGTAAGGTTTGATTGTGTTCGTATGTACATGTGCGTGGCTTTGCGTGTGCGTGTGTTTGTGTGTGTGCATGTGTGTGTGTGTGCGTGTGTGTGCTAACGTGCTAACGTATATTTGTGCATGCTTGTGTATGGGCACATGCCTCTGGCAGTATACCAAGTGTGCTGTCTTATGTTGAGTGCCATGTACTAGCTAGGTCTGATAAAAAAAAGGGGGGAAAAGGATATTTTTTGCATCTTTGTGACTGTGTCATAAGATGATGGCAAGTGGAGAATTATGTTTTGAGACAATTGCAAGTGATGGCCGGGATGGATCAGGCCAAGAACAAAGGAAATAACCAACAAGCATACAAAAAGGGGCTAGCATGCCCCCTGCAGAGACTGGCAGACTGCTCCGTTCAAGTTTCCCCAGGCAGCAAATGCTCATACCACATTGCCGACACGCATAAATACTAAATACCCCATGTCGCACGTGCCTTGGAATGCAGCCGATGCCAGCAAGGTGGGCGCAGACGCTCTGGAGGATTTGTTGCTATGGCTCTTATCGTACCGCAACCTTTTCACCCAGCCTTGTACCATAGACGGCCAGCTGCTGGCTAACGAGCCTTCGTCACAGAATCCAGTGCCACCCTTGTTCCGTCCTTTCAGGTGCGACATTGGTGGCTGGGTGGGTGAGTGGGAGGGGTGTAGATATAGGGGGGGTGCGGGTGTGGTTGTAGGTGTGGGTGTCTGTGTGGATGGGAGGGTGAGTGAGAGGTTAAGGTTATCCCGAGGGGCGAGAAATGTATGGGTGTCGTCAGCGGTTAGCAATTTTTATATTTTCCCCTTTCCTATTAAGGTAGACCTTGCAGCTTCAGGATTGATGGTTTTTCCTGTTGCGCGAACATGTTTGATGCTAAAGCTGAGGCTTGTAAGTAAAAACCTCATAGCACTTGTTCATGATTCTTGTGCCAACCAAAGGGATTCATGTGTGGTTCTGGCCTAGCCATAAAGTTTCCTAGCTAGCAATGCAGGGCAAGTTGTTTGGGTTAGCCAGGTACGATGTATTGTAGCAGGGCAGATTGTTAGGGTCGGCCAGAGCCATGTGCATACAATATTTCTAGCATAGATACCTCTCCATTATATGGTCATACGTATATATATTTGCCATCTATTACCGTACCTTTTCAATATTATCCCGGGTAGATAATGTTTTTTCTCCTCCGGGGTGGTTCCGGTATCGTTAAATATATTTTTATTTTGAGGCTCCAGGGTTGCCCGGGATTGGCGAAAATAAAGTTTTGTGCGTGGGTTAACAGTGATGAGCGGAGAAGGCCCCGCCCCCGCCTTAGCCCCAGTAGCCCCAGCCCCAGCCCCAGCCCCAGCACCTGCAGCACCAGCCCCAGCACCTGCCCCAGCACCTGCAGCAGCCCTAGCACCTGCAGCACGACACACATGCGCCCCAGGTTTGAAGCACGACACTCCTGGACAACACCTGGAGCACGACACTCCTGGACAGCACCTGGAGCTCGACACACATGCGCCCCAGCACCACACACATACACACACACAAACACACACACACACATACACACACAGCACGACACACATGCGCACGCACACACGCACATGCACTGCCTGGGGTAAATGCCCCCCGTAATTTGTGCGGGAATGGCTAAAATATTTATTTTGAGGCTCCGGGGTTACCCGGGGTTACGTTTTATATTTATGAAATTTAGGCACCGGGATGGATCCGCAAAGGTACGGTATATGTTTACAGTGTCTGTAGCAGGGGAAAACTTCCAATATACTACAGAGAGGCAGATGTGTCTGAACGTTTCTACAAATCCAGATCTAATGAATGAAAGCTTGACATGCCATATCCCCAACTACAGGATTTCAAAGGAAGAGTTGAGGACGCAAGCAGCGCAAGGCAAGAGCGTTGCATATCACATGCAAAATGTGCCCACATTGTTGTGGGGTGAGGAACAATAGCAAAAAGTGCACGCGAGTTGCGAAAACGCCTCATAACTGATCAAGGACACGGAGACGGTCGCTGCTGAGCAGCTAAATACTTACGTTATCAGGCGGAATTTTTCTCTTGCTCTTTCATTTCACTACTGTGGAGGCGACACGGCTTGAAATCTTTAGTGTCAAGGCATCTTGCCTTGCAATGGTAATGAAGTACAAATTTGATGTCTGAAAGTCTACGTCTTCTTTTTTAAATAACTTCCTCACTGTTCTTCTATTTTGCATGCCAAACAAAGATGCTGCAGCAATGCCAAACAAAGATGCTGCAGCAATTGTCTTTTGTTGATTAGGTAAGGTAAGGTAAGGTAAGGTTACATCGCTATATATGCCTCTGGAGGGCATCTGAGCGGAAGCTTGGGAAAAAGCCTGTAACCAAACCAAAGAAAACGCTAGAAAAATCAAGGGAACAGGGCT
>Ga0307963_1001892_pt1 | contig 16304 bp, 14 predicted proteins | sample OrgLakmetagen594_FD_201829 | JGI IMG/M metagenome (GOLD analysis project Ga0307963, IMG submission 201829) | Saline water microbial communities from Organic Lake, Antarctica - #594 | ecosystem: Environmental > Aquatic > Non-marine Saline and Alkaline > Saline | place: Antarctica: Organic Lake...
GTTAGGGTTAGGGTTAGGATTAGGATTAGGGGGTTAGGGGACCAAAACTATGAGGTTGGATTTGAAACTATAGGAACTGTAACACAAAACTATGCAAACTTTGATTATAGCGGCTATTTCTCCATATGCTCCTTCCTGCTCTGCGCTGTCTCCCACAGCATGGACGCTATGAGCTTGCCGTATCATTTGCTGCAGGTGTGCGTGCAGGGGGTTGGCGTGGGGCAGGAAAGAGAGCCATCAACTTTGCAGCTGGCATTTCCCGCGCCACAAACACGCTTCTTAACCCATTAAAATGCCAATATATTTATAGAAACGCGCTCATCACACTCATAAACGCGCTTATGAGTTCCAAAAGCGCGCGTTTCTGACTCAAAAACGCGCGTTTATCAGCCGTTGTTAGCGTGCAGAGCGCGAGAGTTCAGAAACGCGTTTCTGAAACTCAGAAACGCGTTGATAACGCGAGCCTTTTTGACAGTGAACCAGTGTCGAAAATTGAAACTAAATCTGACACAAACTTGAGAAGTCTGTATGAGTCTTGATTCAGGAATGTATTGATCTCAAAATCATTGATACTGTGATGACAAGTTAAAAAAGGAATAAATTCAGAGCTCGAAGGAGCAAACACACGCAGAGTCTTAAACATTCCTTCAATGAGGCCTCTGTATCTCATGCGCAGCTCGCACACTTCAACACACTTGCAGAAGAAAAACACATGCTTCTCATCTTGAACTTCTCCACACTCACATCTATCATAAATGCTAGAACCACCATGCCATTTGCAAGACTCCACACTCAAATGGTGTGCACGCAATCTGAACCTGCTGAAATTCCTCAACACATGTTTGTCCAGATCCTTGTACAAGTAGGAGGGGGTAGAAAATGGAGAACCTCTAGGACCACTCTCAGAACTCCCACACCACTTGTGGTACGTTACTGCTTTCATGTTTACTGCGCGAGGACATGAAAAATCAGCTTCCCTCCATACCTTCAAATGTCTGAAACGCAAATCGCGAATGAACTCTTGCATGGGAACCTGTGTGGCAGTGGAAAAGGATATGTTTTTCATCCTGGACATGACCAGCCTCATGCATGCATGTCGCAAGTAGGGAAAGAGGTGGAGAGGATTTAGAAAGACACGATTCGTGAATTTAGTTTGGTTTCACCCAAAAAGAAACCCAACAAACACGTACCAAACTAGTACAGACCTGCCACCGATGCAAAAATAGATGCCTTCTCCTCCTTTGATGATCCTGTCCAGAATCCGCATTCCGTGACTATGAAACCAGAAAAGAAAAAGCTCCGCTGGTAGTGATGACACAGCCAGCATGATTAAGGGAGGAGGGGGTTACTTAGGTGCCCGCACCAGGCAACCCCCCACCACGCAAACAGTTAAAATGAAAATAATGTGGGTCAGGCAGGGGGGTTGGGTGCCGTAGCACCCAGACCAAATCCTTGACCTTTGTTGCTTGTGTTATGTTTATATTGCGGTGCATACCTTTTTTTATGAGTACAGATCATGTCTGATGGAGTGTTCATTCAGTTTGTGTGTCAATTTTTTCTTATGGTAATTCAGATTAAGGTATGCCAGAGGTTTGTCTGTATCGTCTATGTAGATAGTTCCCATAGCTCCAACACGGATCACGTGAAGCTTGACTTCCCTATATCCTTGTCTGTTTAGGTTGGCCATAAGCATGCTGTGCTGTGCTTTTGCTTTTGGAGCTAAAAATATGCAAGAGACTCCAAGAAACATCCAATTGGACAAAGCTACATAGGTAGCAGTACACGCCCTACATGCACGAAAGAGAAAAGAAAAACTACGCAGGCAGCAAAACGCTCCCTGCATCAATTGCGGAAAAGGAGACACCTTGGCTCGAAGTGCCGCGAGTCTCCCCCACCAAATGCACCTTATCCACAAATTGAATTGCTGATTCTGAAGCAAATTACCCTGAGTAACACCAGAGCTTAGCTTGCCCCATCTGCCCACATCAAGACAGTGCCCTACACCTATTCTCTAGGTGCCAACGCACACAAATGAGGAATATGATTGATGCGCAGCTTAACTTGGCATGCCGCAAACAGGCTCTTTATCCTTCTATCCTTTCATCCCCTCAATGGATAAAGAGAGCAAAAGAGAGCAGCAAACGGCTGGCAATGTATAACCTCCAGATTATGAGACATCTGGAACTAGGATCTCCAGAGTAGCGCATTCCAATCTGCTTCCATTCAAGAAGGAAAAAGATAGATAAGAAAAAGATCAAGAACATGAATATTGTAAACACTGCTGGCGTGGATTAGGAGATGATGTTGTTTTGTGTTCTGCATCACCCAATGGATGCAGAGGCACACTACATCCCACCCGGAGAATATAAATAAGAGGAGTATTTTAGTGGGGGGCAGGTGGTGGGGAGGCAGAAGCCTGCACACCACCAGGAGTATTGCTCATATATTTGTGGGGGTTGTATTCAATGTCTCGTCCGTGATTTAATTGCGGATCTGATTGCATGTAGGCTTTTTTTATGATTGCTTTGGCATGTATTTTCATGAGTGCTGTGGCATGTAGACCAGTAGCTCCGAGGCTGTGGAGTGGGTTCCTTGTATGGCTGCTGCAGACGGTGCCTGTTGCTCCTAGCAGGATGGTGTGAAGGGTTTTACGGTGTCCGAGTAAACGAGGCATTAGCAACTTATGTTGTTCTCTTGCCTTTTCTGCTTGTTGAGAACGTTGTTGAGTAGGGGAAGTGTCTATACAGCACTTAATTTTGATTAAATGTATGTCGTGTTTGTTTGGTTGTAGTATGTCTCTTGGCTGGTGGAGGAGCTTTACGGTACTTGATACCAACGTGGCTTCTTTTCCTTTATTAATGTGGGAAGTGGCTTTCACTGCCTGCGTAATTTCTCTTTTTATCTATTCTTGGCTGGTTTCATGGCCAGGGGAGGGGTATGGATTGGCAGCGCCATCTGCTAGTTATCAAGGGCAAGCCTTCTATCATTTCTTTCTCTTTGCCGTCTATTCAACAATCTTATTTTGCTTTGCTTCTCTATTTTCCCTTTACTTTCCCACACTGCAAACGTTTGAGATACCGCACCGCGTAACGGCCGTTACTGATATAAAAGGTGTTTTGCTGCTTCTTTTTCAGAGGATGCTGTAGTGATACCTCAAAAGCAGACCAGTCTTATCATCTAGACTGGAAACGGATTCACGCTATTAAGATGATAGCATGGTAAATATCTAAATGCACACTCACATGCAATCAGCACCAGTAAGGGCACTGATCAGGCCGTGCTGCTCCTGGTGGTGATGCGACACATGCAACTACGTTTGCACCAAAGTGTTTCATTCCTTTCATTGAAAATAATTTTCAGGTGATCGTCGGGGATAGGAAGCCTCTGCACCATCCTTTAGGAAGCCTCCGTAATAATCTCCGCACCATCCTTATGGGAGTGGGTGACCCCAAAGAAAAAAAATTGGAAAACTTCGCAGGTAGTGAAAAACGCGGTGGGGAAGTAAATGGTAACTCCTCCATTGTTGAGTGTAAGTGAATCATGTTAGTATAATACAAAGGTTACAGGTTAAGCCATCAGTCTAAACGCACGACTGCTAGGCTGCTGTCACGCCCAATTGTTAAACCGTTGACAGACGCTAGCGACAAATCGTGTGACAAGCAGTTAGTTGTTTGACAATTGATAGTTTTGTCACACGCTCTAGCTTTAACGCCTGAGTTGAATGCAAGCCCGGCAGTATCTGTACTATGTCTTGTCAGTAAGGTGGATGTGCAAGTCTTATTAAGAACCTTAGCTAGATAGCTCACAGAGGCATACACACCTAAACCAATGTGACCCACGCCCATGGAAATGCTGGCTTAACTTCAAAATAGTAGACTAAATTAAGGAGGGTGTAGGAAGCACAACCGGGATGTATGGGGGATGGCTCCGGTTTTTTCTCTGGGCCATTTCCTCGGAGTTTTGAATGTACCACCAGAGCCCTCAGTTCAAGCCCAGTCGATTGCCACCCTATTTGAGCAAGTTGGATAAAAGGGGGGGGGGGACATGTCCAAAAGTCAGTGGCACACGCGCTCGAGCTCGGGTGCAGGTAGGTTGATTACATGACTTACCCTGCGCCCTGTTGTGAGTCAAGCCAACGGTTAGCAGCTGCAGCAAATCGCTTCAAACTGCCAGGATCGTGCCAGCATGAGACAGTTAGAATTCCGAAACAATGGAAGCAATGCGGGGCTGTGCAAGCCAGTTGTGGGTGCCTGATAGGTTGTGTGTGCATGGGCGACTCAGTTTTGCCCCATAACCGCAACACGTACCATCAGGTTGCTTTCAAAAACAATGCATACATTTAAATTTTCAAGGTTGACGTGTGGAAAGTACACAGAATAAAAAGAACGGGTTTTGACCGCCTCCCCCTTAACGCATGTTAATCAGACCTATAATTTATTGCACTTTACATACCTGCATGGTATTCAGACGTACTATCCTTTTACAATAGAGCAGACATTGACCTGTTGGAATAGTTTATGAAATGGAGGTCGAAGACGTAGGGCTTCAGCTGCTCGACGTGAGTATTTCAAATGGTTTGACCGAACACACACACACACACACACACACACACACACACACACACACACACACACACACACACACACGCACACACACGCACACACACGCACACACACACACACACACACGCTCACCCACACGCACGCACGCACGCACGCACGCACGCACACACGCACACACACACACATACACACACACATATACACACACATACACATGCGCGCACACTCACACACACAAACACACACACATGCGCGCACACTCACACACACACAAACACACACACACACACCACGCACACACACACACGCACACACACACACACACGCACACACACACACACTCACACACACACACATTCACGGGTGCACTCAGGTGTTGGAGCAATCCCTGCAAGCCTATGAGGGTGGTACAATTCCTTCAGAGCTGTTTAAGGACCTCGTGTCTCACATTCAAGCTCTCCTGGCAAGCGTTTGTATCAGTGTTATGTCTGTTTTATTGAATCCTCTCAAGTTCTGATTAGGGTTTAGCCTAAACCCACACACGCACGCACACACACACACACACACACACACACACACATACACACACACACGCACACAAACTACCTACACTCTCATGCACTCATGCACGCGCACGCATGCTTGCCCTCTTAGGAACAAGATGGGTGCAAGGCAGAGCTCATTGCTAGCTTGCAAACCGAGCTTGAGGACACACGTGCATCCCTAAATACAGCAGGCAAAGTTATACAGCAGTGGAGCAGCAGCAGGTGAGTTGTTAACTGCTGTGATAGACATACGACATACACAGCGGCTGCACCTCAATTTTGTTATTCAAACTGTCAAAAGGAAAGCACCGCAACACAGTTTGTGAGCGCACAGATTGACGAGGAGTTGCATTCTTGCTTCGCGAGTGAACCCCTCGGCTGTATTTGTCCTGCAAGACACCAAACGTTAGCTCACCTATTCCATCCAGATCTCATCGTGCTTACAGCATCCTGTCCTACAGCCCTATCGTGTGTGTGTGTGCGTGTGTGTTTGTGTGTGTGTGTGTTTGTGTGTGTGTGTATGTGTGTGCTTACAGCATCCTGTCCTACAGCCCCAACGATGGCTGCCCTTGGAGGGTTGTGTCCGATCACTTTGCTGGCACCATCAAAACACAGGCATGCTGTTGTGCCCAACAACTCTTTCTCTGTCCCGTGCTGGTAACAGCGCACAGGCCCCCCCCAATGGCCCCCAGCCACTACACACGTCAGGGGGCGAACAAACGTTAAGGGGTAAAGCCAGCAGCTGCACTCCCACCTCCTCTGGGTTGACGCACCACACCAGCCCCACTTGCTCAGGCAGTCAAGGCAGCAGTGTTGGCGGGGAGGGGCAGTCGAATGCAGCGCTGTTTCAAAACCTGGCGGACTTGCAAGGGCAACGGCAACAACTCAAGCAGCAGGTGGGGAGGGGTAATGTGTCCCTGCTTGGGCCACCAGCACACGATCAGTCTAACCGCATTGAACCAAGGTTTTAGGGTTTCATAATACTAGGGAGGAAGTGGCCAGAGAGGTGTGTATGGCCGGATGGGCAAAGATGTCCTGTGTGTGTTGCAGGACTGTAGGTCATTGTAAAAACAATGCAAGGTAGGCGTTGGTGTACGCGTACACCTGTTCCGGCCTTGAAGGCTGGCTTACATGAAGGCCGGTCTCTGGTCAACTGCTAGTTCTTCTGTGCCTGCACATTCTGTACTTCCTGCTTTATGCTTATTTGTGTAGGCGTGCTCTGCCCAGCTTGTGCATCGGTAGGTGTACGCGTGCTTTACTAAGAAAAAATAACTATGCAGGCAGTGGAAACCACTCCCCACATTATTTAAGGAAAGGAAGCAACTTAAGAACCGGGTACAGTAAATTTCCTCTACCAAAATAATTAGGAAAAAGATCAATGGGGATCTGGAGGGTTGCAGGCTTTGACCTGAATTCGGGTTTGAAGAGATTTGAAATCAGTACTGGATAATATAGCACGTCTGGTGTGGACCAGTTTGGCAGCGTAATCGACAGAATGGACATGAAGCTCGGAAGCAAGTATCTTAACTCGTTGAGAATCAAGACCCAGCTCCTTAAAAGGCTCCAGCGTGTGACTGTTGTAGATGGTGCCACCCACTCCCAAAAGGATGGTGTGGAGAGTAATAGAGGCTCCTTGAAGGACGGTGCAAAGGACTTTATATGCTGTTCCTGCGCAGCGCTCATCTGGTTCTGCGGTCTAGTGTCCTCACAGTGATTGATCTTGATGAGGTAATTGATCTTGATGAGGTGAATGTCACGATGGAGAATGCTGAGATCTTTGGAACTGTGCTGTCTGGAGAAGGCGGATCTGTTGGTGGCGGCTGGCGGTGCTGTAGAGGTGCTCCCGGTCTCCCTCAGCTGCCCCCTGCCACTCCTAAGAACCCCCCCCCCCCACTCTGTTGCTTTTTTGTGTTTGCGGAGATTGGGCAACCAGTGCAGCATCCGGATGGCTGGAGGTAAACCTATTTTTGCCTGAGAAGCGGGGTGGAAAGAGCCACTTTGGTGAATCCTAGTTTCAGCTGTATCAGGGATCTGAATATTTTGCATAGCCAGCCTTTTGCTGTTGTCTATACCCATGACAAAGAAGGATCTGATTACTTTGCATAGCCAGCCGTATGCTGCTGTCTATACCCATGACAAAGCAGGATCCTAGGGAGCCTGTTTTGCTGATGGCTTTGGAGATGATGCCTGCTTGGTGCTTGCGTGCCTGTGTGCTTTACTGCCCAAGTGCCATGCACACACAAAAATGGAGGGGTGGAGCATTTTCCCACTCTACATGCTGCTCTTCCTACACCACTATACGCTTGCACTTGTTGTGAGTGCAAATACACCGTGCTCACAGGCAGAGCACCTCCAGCAGGAGCTTGGTGCGCAGCCATGTCAAGGCACAAGAGATGGATCTACCACAAACATTGGTTTCTTGGCTTGCTGCACATACCCACAGGCAGAGCACCTCTAGCAGCAGCTTATTGCACTTTCTCGTCAAGGCTCATGCAGGAGTTGGATGCAGGTATATCGTTTTGTAACCTCAATTCGCACACAGGTAGAGCACCTCCAGCAGGAGCTTGATGCGCTGTCCCGACAAGGCACAGAAGACGCGAGGCAGCTGGCAGGCAGTCATGCTCAACTTGTGGCTGCTGGGGAAGAGGCAAGGCGGCGGCTGGAGGAGGACAAGGCGTTGCTGGAGAAGGAGGTACGGCTGCAGAGTGCCTGCTGGGTTCACGTCGAGGCACACAAATGCAGAGTGCCTGCTGGGTTCACGTCAAGGCACACGAGGTGCAGAGCGCCTGCTTGGTTCATGTCAAGGCACACAAAATGCAGAGTGCCTGCTGGATTCATGTCAAGGCACACGACATGCAAAATGCCTGTTCATTGGTCAAGTGGAAAAGAAACACGAAGAAAAAACGATGTAGGCAGCGACAGCTACTCCTCGCATTAATTGTGAGGGTGGATATATAGTGTTGCAGGGATGTCATGCGTCACAAGCAGGAGAGGCATTGACGTTACCTGTAAAGCCCCTAACATAGGGTTGGCCAGAGCCATATAAGTATACACACAGCTGTATATTATTCAATTTCCCGTGTTTCTACGGTTAACAATTTTAAAGGGTATACGACATATAAGCATATATATGCAACTTGTACGCCAAATATATACGTATACAGAAATCCCACATACAGTCCTGGCCAAACTTTCTCTCGCATCATCATACCTGTGTCCGCCTGTCGCTCATGCAGATAGGTAAGGCTGCATTCGTGGCGCCCTGCCATTCTTTTGCTTCCCTTGCTTTGGGTAGCAAGGGAGATTGGGAATGTATTAAGAAGGTGCACATCCCATTATCAAGGGGTGCTGCAGCGTTTGCATGTGTGCATGCATGTTTGTGTACGACTCCGGACTTTGGATCTAGCCCACTCTTGCCCACTCGCACGAAGACAATGTTGAATATAATGTCTGTAGGTGGGACGATGGAAGGGTGCAGCCGAGCAAGCAGCGAATGTAGCGGAGGCAGCTCGTGCGCGTGCAGATCATCTGGGAGCGGAGTCTAGCCGGATGCATGCTCTGGTGAGTGGGCAGGGTTTTGCACTGTGCCAGGGGGTGCTTGTGATGGATGCCTACGAAAGGGCTGCCAAGTTGCTAGGGTTGCGGAGAGACTGCTGAGTGCTTGTGATGGATGCCTACGAAAGGGCTGCCAAGTTGCTAGGGTTGCAAGCTGCGCACGTTTGGCAATTATTTTGCACATTGCCTAGCTATCCTGTCTCTTATACCTTGAAACCATAGAGCCTTTTAGTCTTAAAACCTTTTTAACCTGAGCACCTGAACACCTACATGAACATCAAAGGCATCTTATTTACTACATCCTCACTAATCACTCCTTTGTCCTGACCATTCAAACCTGACCATTCAAACAAGCACTGTAGTGTAGCTCTGAGCAACTGCTTATCTGTCCTATGCTGTGTGGTAGGAACTTTGATGCATATTACGGTAGTAGTATCAACCCCTGCTGCTGAGGGTGATTAGTTGTGCTCTCAAGCTGTGGTGTGCCTGCAGCTGGAAGCATGTGAGGCTGAGCTAAAGCGTTGCACGCCTTCTTTAGCCTGGACCACACCCCCACATGCACAAACCATCTTGAAAAAGGTGTCAGACACAATTTCAAACCACACGCATTGCCTTATTGCAGCTGGAAGCTCATGAGACTGAGTCCAAGCGCTGAACAGCCTAACCACACACCCTCACACGCACGACTCTTCTTGCATATAATTAAAACAATAACTTCACACATTGCCTTATTGCAGCTGGAAGCGCACGAAACTGAGTCCAAGCGCTGCACATCTGCTTTAGCCTCGACCAAATTGGACTTGGAAAACGCACGTGCCTTGCTTAAAAAAAGGTAACAAGCCTTGCATGCAAGGCCTTGCTTTCTCCCTGCTGTAGAAACCGGCTTGAATGGATGATTCTGACATCCGGTTGCGCAATTCTTCCTTATCAACAAGAAGTACCCACGCCATTAGTCCAGTGCAAGTGCAGCATGCAAGAAGCGTGGTTCCTTATCAGCCACGTTGCAAATCGAAGGCAAAGTAAAGCTACTCTTAAAATCACGATGTCAGATTGGCTCATGCCCTGGTATGTGTTGATGCCACTTGTACATAATAATCAAGAAGGGCTCAGCAAATGGTAGGTAACTAGTAGGCATGGCAGCTACATGCGCATGTAGGGTCCCACCATAACCACAACCATAATTGAACGCTATATATATATATATATATGTGTGTGTCTACAAGGCTTTGAGCTTCGAGCAGCTCCTCCAAAGACACACCGCATGCGCCCAGACACATGCATGCAGAGCTTCTCTACGCTTGCACTGTTTCATACGGTGCCCATGATGCCTTCTCGTGCTGAATTTGAAGGGGGGATCTTTTTTTTGTGACCTCATACGGTGTGTGTCTCATGCCACCTGCGACTCACAGGGAAGAGGTCAGGAGTCAGTCGGATGCCTCCCTCATCCATCCTCTACTGTCTTGGTATGCTCAAGTAGGCTACCCACAAGAGCAAGAATTACAGCAACAGCAGCAGCAACAGCAGCAGCAGCAGCAGCAGCAGCAGCGCTTAGAGCCGCAGTACCCCTCCACTCCTCCCATCAGGGCCATCAACAAGCCTAACCCGCTCAAGCAGGGCACCGCCAACACAAGCACGGCAGCACGCACAGCCCAGCATACGCAGCATACGCAGCACAGGTGAGTGCATCCTTTTGTGCAAATCACACGTCAACTGAAACACATTACAGTGAAGGCAAACCGCCGTTTTTGGCATGTGTTGGTCGTGTGAGTACTTGGCTGCCCGGCAGTGCTGGCCGCCTTTATTTGTTTGATTAAAGCGCGAGGCATGATCTTCCATTGCTTTCATTACTCATGTCATGTTGAGGCTAGGTTCTGCCCTGAAAGCCTAGTGGTCCATAGTGAAAGTGGTCCATAGTCAGGCCATAGTGGTCCATAGTCAGGCCATAGTGGTCCTTAGTCAGGCCATAGTGGTCCATAGTCAGGCCATAGTGGTCCATAGTCAGGCCATAGTGGTCCATAGTCAGGCCATAATGGTCCATAGTGAAAGCCTAGTGGTCCATAGTCAGGCCATAGTGGTCCTTAGTCAGGCCATAGTCAGGCCATAGTGGTCCATAGTCAGGCCATAGTGGTCCATAGTGAAAGCCTAGTGGTCCATAGTCAGGCCAGAGACTGTTCAGGGTCGCGGGTTCAAATCCACGTGGTAGCATGAGTTCTACGCTAACCCAGACAGCAACGACTTTGTTTCCTTAACCCATGCTCAGGGTGTTATCACCGCTTGCGTATACGATTTTTTATGATGAATTTTTATGTCACGCACCATCATTGCAGCTCTACCATACTGCAAAATCCACTCACAAAAAGTTACCATCCTGCCAGAGCCTGGTCTTGTTGAAGCATGCTCACAAAGACTCCAGTAGCCCCACTTTTGTGTGTGTGTGTGTGTGTGTGTTTTGCAGCTCCACCACCGCAGCCCCTCGCCATTCGAAGGCAGCCACCCTTCTACCAGAGCCTGTTCCCTTGCATCCACTTCCGCCAAAGAGCGATGCATTCAAGGTGTGTGCAGCACAAATTCTGGGGCTGGCCTGATGCGTGCTTATAATGTGCAAAAAATGCCTTGCATCCACTTCCACATAAGAGCGATGCATTAAAGGTGTGTGCAGCACAAATGCTGGGGCTGGCCTGATTTGTGCTTATGATGTGCAAAACATGCCTTGCATCCACTTCCACATAAGAGCGATGCATTCAGGGTGTGTGCAGCACAAATGCTGGGGCTGGCCTGATGCGTGCGTATGATGTGCAAAAAATGCCTTGCATCCACTTCCACATAAGAGCGATGCATTCAAGGTGTGTGCAGCACAAATGCTGGGGCTGGCCTGATTTGTGCGTATGATGTGCAAAACATGCCTTGCATCCACTTCCACATAAGAGCGATGCATTCAAGGTCTTATGAAGTACAAAACATGATGTGCCCGCTGCACGTACGTGTGCGGTTCCAGACTTCCCTGCTAGTCGCTGACAGTGTGTGAACTCTGTACACTTATGGTTCTGCCCTTCAATTCCGAACGCCTTGCGAGAATTCAAGATTGTCGGGCAAATGCCTGTATTGTATTAGTCTACAAAGACGAGCCTTGCAGGGTTGGCACCTGTTCCATTCCTTTTAATCAACGTTGGGATCATCCGAGCACCCTGAATCCAAGGGGCATTGGATTGGAATTATGAGCAGCCTTATACAAAGCAGCACTTACCTCCACCTTGTTCCACCGTACTTGCTGCATGCTTTGCCTAGAATCATGCGAGAGCAAATCGAGCACGCTTGGAAGTATGTGCGCGGTTGACATATCACTCCTGCCTTGGCACAGGTGCTTGCAAGCCATGCTGGTACTGTGCTAGGCTCTGTGGCCTGTGAAGTGGACAGTGCTGCCGACCGACGCTTGAGAGTTGCATCTACCGCGGTGCAGGTATAGATTTAGGGGTGTGCAGAGAGTGGTACTGTGCGATTACTAGGCCCTGTGACTTGTGAGGTGGACTGTGCTTGCTGCTGGCCGACGCTTGGAAGTTGTAGCTGCTGCAGTGAGTTTGGGGATGTGCAGAGAGTGGTACCGTGCGATTACTAGGCCCTGTGACTTGTGAGGTGGACTGTGCTTGCTGCTGGCCGACGCTTGGAAGTTGCGACTGCTGCGGTGAGTTTGGGGATGTGCAGAGAGTGGTACCTTGCGATTACTAGGCCCTGTGACTTGTGAGGTGGACTGTGCTTGCTGCTGGCCGATGCTTGGAAGTTGTAGCTGCTGCGGTGAGTTTAAGGATGTTCAGAGAGTGGTACCGTGCAATTGCTAGGCCCTATGACTTGTGAGGTGGACTGTGCTTGCTGCCGACCGAAGCTTGGAAGTTGTAGCTGCTGCGGTGAGTTTTGGGATGTGCAGAGAGTGGTACCGTGCGATTACTAGGCCCTGTGACTTGTGAGGTGGACTGTGCTTGCTGCCAACCGAAGCTTGGCAGTTGTAGCTGCTGCGGTGAGTTTAAGGATGTGCAGAGAGTGGTACTGTGCGATTACTAGGCTCTGTGACTTGTGAGGTGGACTGTGCTTGCTGCTGGCCGATGCTTGGAAGTTGTAGCTGCTGCGGTGAGTTTGGGGATGTGCAGAGAGTGGTACTGTGAGATTACTAGGCCCTGTGACCTGTGAGGTGGACTGTGCTTGCTGCTGGCCGATGCTTGGAAGTTGCAACTGCTGCGGTGAGTTTGGGGATGTGCAGAGAGTGGTACCGTGCGATTACTAGGCCCTATGACTTGTGAGGTGGACTGTGCTTGCTGCCGGCCGACGCTTGGAAGTTGTAGCTGCCGCGGTGCAGGTAGTTTTGGGGATGTGCAGAGAGTGGTACCGTGCAAGAGAGTGATAGCGTGCAAGAACTGGACCTGCAGCGATAGTGTGTACAACGAGGAGATTTCCTCTCCTTGGCAAATGCCCATCTTGCATTTCACTGGAGTGTGGGGGTGTGCTGTGGTCATAACCAGTTGCCTCAGGACTCTCCTTTATTTTATGTCCTCGATCATGCATGAGGTACGAGACGTGCTTTGACGTTGATTGCCAGAAACTGTTTCTTTTGACATTTGTTCATACTTGATATGATAGTGACGGGTGCTCTGCGGTGCGTGCACATTCGCGCACCTGTTGTTGAGCAGGCTTGAGGCAGCAGATTCACAGTGACATACAACAATGTTCTTTTTAATGGTTACTATTATATCAGAGGGGGCTAACTGAGGCCCAAAATGGGCAAGTTTTTATATGCTCTTTGACTTATAAGCCCCAAAATTGGCAAGCTCCAAATTTAACATAATATGAATCTGTCCATAGATGTAAAATTTGGAGCTTCTCAATTTTGGGGCGTGTGCTTAATTTGCTGTAGCGTGCAGGCCATTTTTTACCACAAATTGTTCATACCAACTCACCAACTGCACCAATCTGGAATATTTAAAGGTGTAGAATGTTTTTTAGAAAAGAACATCCTTGCAACAAAAATGAAAGAAAACAGCTGAGTGGTTGGTGTTTTATGAGGATTTGAGTCATTTTCCCATGGAAATCCACATTAGGGTTCACATGCACCATGTGTGCTTAATCCAGTCAATCTCACGCAAAACGACCCACATAAAACTGGGCACACGCTCGGGTAGCTCTCAATGCCAGCTACACTTTGGTACTAAAATGGTGACGATCGGATGAAGTGGCTGTGAGTGGCTGCCTTATGAATGCAAAAATGAGCATTTTCAGGCATTTTTTTTTTGTTAGCCCCCTCTGCTATCATATTGCCGTTGTCCTTTGTAATGACTTCTTTGTGGCAATTGTAGATGTAATATTCAACACATATATGTCTATTATGTCTTTGCTCTTGGGTATACCCGTGCAGCTTCTCATCAAGGGCGTTGGCAGCCTTGTGGGCCTGAAAGCTGACATGCAGTCCCACATTGTCGCTGCGTCAGAGCGGTATCAACGCATGGAGGACGGGCTGCAGCTCAAGCACTCAACGGAAATATCCAGATTACAGGAGCAGCTCAAGGTGCGGGTGCGGACAGGCAAAGTCATCGATGTTTTGCTCTGTATCATATCACGCCCTGTGGTTTACGGCCAAGCAAACACCAACACCACTGTGCAGCAAAGTTCAGCCAATTGTATGCTCTATGTCATTGCGCCTTGTGCTTTATAGTCAAGTGATGGCTGCGGTGGGAGGCACTCGCTGTCTTCAGCTGTGTTGATGGCAGGCTATGCAATAGGGGGAATTTGATTTGGATGAAAATGGGCAAAACAAAGGGGAAAAGGAGAAAATCGTGATGAAATCGTGATGGAAACTGAGCTATTTTGTGTTATTACCTTCCTGTGACCTTGACTACTTTTCTCGAGCATCACAATGATAAATTGGCATGCTAATGTTATTAGATTACTAGTACTAATATTGGTAAGTGTACACCTCCATTCTCTGTGCTAGACAGGTTGCAGTGGTTGTTGAAAATGGTTGTTCAGTTCGGGGTTCGGGCCTTAACAGGTTTGCAAACTTTCACGCACTGTAATGAGTCTTTAGCAAACATTTCCTCTCAGAAAAACGACTAAAAAAGCTACCCTGGGTCTGTATTTCCATTTTGTCCGCGTTCAACTATTCGAGGGAATCTGCGTGAAAGAGCAACAGAGCAATAGAGCAATAGAGCAATAGAGCAATACCGCGTGCTGCTACGTCTTGCACGTATCCATGGCATGTCTGTGCTTCTGTGCGTGAGGTCAAATGTAGCAACGTAGAAGTCGTTAATCTAGGTCAGAGTGTAGTGGCGAGAGAATTATTGGGCTGCTTTCTTAACGAATAATCACGTGTGGAGTATTTAACACTGCTAACGTATAATCACGTGTGGAGTATTTAACACTGCTAACGTATAATCACGTGTGGAGTATTAACCACTGCCAACGTATAATCACGTGTGGAGTATTTACCACTGCTAACGTATAATCACGTGTGGAGTATTAACCACTGCTCCTCATCTTCTCACTTTGCATTCCGCCCCATCCCCTCTGTCGGGATGAACCTGCCCTTGCATCGATGCTTATGTACAATGCATAAGCAATCACGAGCACTGCACCCGTGTTGACAGGCACAGGCACCGCACCCGTGTTGACAGGCACAGGCCCCCCAATCACGGGCACTGCACCCGTGTTGACAGGCACAGGCACCGTGTTGACAGGCACCCGTGTTGACAGGCACAGGCTTACCACAGTGCAGACCGCACACCCGTATGACTGGCACAGGCACCACACTCGTGTGACTGGCACAGACACAACACCCGTATGACTGGCACAGGCACCGCACCTGTGACAGGCACAGGCACAACACCCGTGTGACTGGCACAGGCACCACACCCGTGTGACAGGCACAGGCACAACACCCGTGTGACAGTGCAGACCACACTCCCGTGTGATTGGCACAGGCACCACACCCGTGTGACTGGCACAGACACAACACCCGTGTGACAGTGCAGATCGCACACCCGTGTGACAGGCACAGGCACAACACCCGTGTGACTGGCACAGGCACAACACCCATGTGAGCCTTCAAAAGCTTAGATAAGTAGTGACAGAGGTGCCAAACTCGTTTTTTACTGTTACTCATACTGTCACTTATGGGCTTAGCAACTTGCTGTTCCTCTTCGTCGCCTTTTGCAGGCAAGCTGTCTGAGCCTTGCAGATGCGCAACGCAAAGCGGCGCTGCTGCAGGTAAACAGGTTGTTGCTAGCTCGTCTTCGTATCATAGACCCCTTCAATTCCTATTTTTTGCATGTCTGTATGTCATGTTGCATGAGCTCCTCCTTCTTTGCCAAAAGCTTTCAGAACGTTCAGATCCCAGAACACATCTTCTCCTACTCTACTGAAGTCGGTGATGATTACGTTAGTTGCGTCGTTAGTTGCGTCGTAGCTCATGCCTGGAATCCATGTTTAGCTGAAACACATCTTCTCCTCCTGAAGTCGGTGATAATTACGTTGGTTGCGTCGTAGCTCATGCCTGGAATCCATGTTTAGCTGAAACACATCTTCTCCTCCTGAAGTCGGTGATAATTACGTTAGTTGCGTCGTAGCTCATGCCTGGAATCCATGTTTAGCTGAAACACATCTA
>Ga0307963_1001895_pt1 | contig 16298 bp, 15 predicted proteins | sample OrgLakmetagen594_FD_201829 | JGI IMG/M metagenome (GOLD analysis project Ga0307963, IMG submission 201829) | Saline water microbial communities from Organic Lake, Antarctica - #594 | ecosystem: Environmental > Aquatic > Non-marine Saline and Alkaline > Saline | place: Antarctica: Organic Lake...
CTGAACCAAGGACAGCAGACACGTGGTCAGGTCACTTGCCATTGTTTCCAGTGAACGGCCACATACAATGGGGTCACTTGCAATCGTTTCCAGTGAACGGCCACATACAATGGGGTCACTTGCAATTGTTTTCAGTGAACGGCTACATACCACAATGGTTAAAAAGGTTATAATGGTTATAGTGGTTACAATGGGGGGTGACCTTCAGCCAGGTTGTTTGGCTGATCGGCTGCTGACTGGTCTCGGCCAGCCACAAATAAATCCATAAGCTCAAAAAGAAAGAAAAAAAGTCTGTGAACGTCCACATCCTGCCAGCATGCACTTCCCGTCTACTCCTTGCCTGGACTTAATCCTGCTGCTGCCTGCAAAATTCATACTCTTACGCAGGATTCCATATGTCTCTGGTGCCGACGCTGACATGCTTTCGGACACCCTGCTCGGCATGGGCGCCCAGTCGGTTGTGTGAGTGGCATCCGGCGTTGATGATGGAAGGTGTAGTGTACGTTGCTTTAGAACAATGTTTGGTACACAGTGCCCTGAGAGGTAGTTACCAAGTCGCTCATGACACGCCCTGAATTTGTGAGTGGCTAAGTTGGTATTGTACGTTGCTTACAGTTGATGTGTGCTATGCACGGCCCTGAGAGTTATTTAGCAAGTCACTCATGACACGCCCCGAATTTGTGAGTGCCTAAGTTGGTATCATGGGCTCATATCATGGGAGTTGGTATCGTGTTATCATGGGCTCATTGCATGGGAGTTGGTATCGTGGGAGACCCCTGGCTGGTCGAACGCTGAAGGTTGATGTGTGCTATGCACTGCCCTGAGAGTTAGTTATCAAACCAAGTGACACTCCCTGTGGGGGGTGTGGCAATCTGCTGCTGTCTGTAGCCGCTAGTTATGCTTCAGTGTGTGTCTTGTACATACTATGAAATTTCGTTTTTTTTTGCTAACAATGATGATCTGATTTGCCATAAAAGACGTAGAGTTGCAGAGCATATCACACACACACACACACACACAGTGTTCAAGAACATAGGCCGCCTGGCTCTGTAGAGCAGCCCATTTTTGATGAAAATCCTGGCTCTAACGGTTCGCCTTCCAATTTGTGGGACGCGTGCGAGGTCATAGCTTACTTTGCTCTAGAGGTGAGGATGCAACCTACAGGTTTAGGTTTACTTGGGGGGACCTTCAGCCAGATTGTTCGGCTGATCGGCCTGTGACTGGTCCTCGCCAGTCAACAATACATCTATCAGCTCAGAAACAAAAGGCTTGATGTAGACCGGTAGGTCATCCTAGAATTGTTGCAACAGCCCACTTTGCTCTAGAGGAGAGGATACAGACTACTGCTATTGAGGCATGCTATAGGGGTTGGCCAGAGATCCTAGTGTTGTTCTCAACAGACTCAAAGGAACAAACGTTTCATGCGTGGTGGAGCGTGTATCAGGGTGGCGCTTACTTTCTTTACAGGGAAGATAGGCTCAGGTTTGTAGGGTTGGCCAGAACCGTATAATGCACCGTATATGACCGTGTATTTGGTTATTTCCCTGCCAGAAATACCGTATATACACCGTATATATATGGTTCTGGCCCACCCTATTTTTTGTTATATGATCGTGAGCTGCGCAGATCTGCAAAGGTTGGAACTGTTTGAAAATGAGCGCTGCAGCAGACAGGTGAGGTTACATTACCGCTATATATGCCTCAGGGGGCATCAGTAGACAGGCTTCCTTTTTTGTCAAATATGGCGCGGCATCTATTACGACGAGGTAGGAGTTCGGAGCGTGTAGGCTGGAGAGTTATGAGTTATAAGTAGAGTTTGGCCAGAACCATATATATACGGTATATATACGGTAATTTTGGCAGGAAAACCACCAAATATACGGTAATATACGGTGCATATGTACGGTTATGGCCAACCCTAGTTATAAGGTATGACCACAGCATGTGTGTACACTTGGTTGTATCCATCTGGAGAGTTCTGAGTCATAAGGTATGACCACAGCATGTGTGTACACTTAGTTGTATCCATCTGGAGAGTTATGAGTTATGAGGTATGACCACAGCATGTGTGTACACTTAGTTGTATCCATCTGGAGAGTTATAAGGTATGACCACTGCATGAGTGTACGCTTGGTTGTATCCATCTGGAGATGCCACCTCTATGTGTACAATTGGCCACAGCCATATATACATAGAGTTGGCCAGAACCATATATATACGGTATATATACGGTAATTTTGGCAGGAAAACCATCAAGTATACGGTAATATACGGTGTATATATGGTTCTGGCCAACTCTATGTATACACGGTGCATATACGTTATTTTTGGGCAGGGACATCACCAAATATGCGTCCATATACGTTGCATATACACAGTACATATACGTTATTTTTGGGCAGGGACATCACCAAATATGCGTCCATGTACGTTGCATATACATGGTGCATATACGTTATTTTTGGGCAGGGACATCACCAAATATGCGTCCATATACGTTGCATATACACGGCTCCGGCCAACCCTACCCATGCGCCTATGTGCTTGTGTGACGCATCATCTACTCCTTGCTCATAGCATGACGTGGCATCCACCCTTGGATTGGCGCTGGGAGCGTGCGGACTGGAAAGCTACGACCCCTCTGCTTTGGTATTGGAGCCGGTGGCAAACGAGCAGTGGGTCGAGCAAATTAAGGTGAGGGACACGTGAGGTTGATGAGCAAGTGGCAGCAAGTGGCATTGTTACGTTAAAAGACCTCACACACACATACAATACATACACACTCTGGTATCGGAGCCAGTGGCAAACAAGGAGTGGGTCGAGAAGATTACAAGTGAGTTAGGTGTGTGTGTGTTTGTGTGTGTGTGTGTGTGTGTTTGTGTGTGTGTGCGTGTGCGTGTGCGTCTGTGTGTGTGTGTGTCTGTGTGTGTGTGTGTGTGTGTGTGTGTGTGTGTGTGTGTGTGTGTGTGTGTGTGTGTGTGTGTGTGTGTGTGAAATGCAGCAAAACAGCAGCACGGCCGCTGCACGTTGCAATGTTTTAAGGCCCAGAAGCGGGCACATCTTCCTTCCAATACCTTCCAATTCTTTGCAGAAATAGGCATCATGGTTGAATGTGAGCCTCCCAATCTGCACAGTTACTTTGCACATACATGGGGTTGGCCAGAACCATATGCTATATACCCATGGTTTATGTTCGTTGATTTTGGCAGGGAAATCACCAAGTGTACGGTGATTTTGGCAGGGAAATCGCCAAATACCTATACGGTCATGTACGGTGTATATATATACGGTTCTGGCCAACTCTACATGACGTACACGCTCACTTCACCATACGTGCACCCCCACAAGCAGGCCTCCTACGTGCCTCTGAGGTTGAGCCCAAAGCTATGCATTGTACCGGAGTGGAGTGAGCCTCCCGACGAGCCTGGTGTACATAACATCATACTTCAGCCAGGAGTTGCTTTCGGCACCGGTGCGTAATAAGTAGGGTTGGCCAGAACCACATATATACGGTGTATACAGGGCACTTTTGGCGGGGACATTGCCAAATATACGGTCATATACGGTGCATTTATACGGTTCTGGCCAACCCTAGTAATAAGCCTGGTTTTGTTTGAAGTAGGGTTGCCTGTGACTCTCAGTGTGGTCTGATCCTCTATCACGTGGTGCTGAATATGTTCTAAGTATGTTCTTTTTCACTTTCCTGCACAAGCTTTTGTTTGAAGTAGGGTTGCCTGTGACTCTCAGTGTGGTCTGATCCTCTATCACGTGGTGCTGAATACCGGTATGTTATAATTATATTCTTTTTTTACTTTCCTGCACATGCTTTTGCTCCTGCGGAGAAAAACATGCGTACATGTCTCACAGTCTTACACATGATTGTCAGCGATAAGAAACTTGCAACCCACAGTACACAGCTGTCCATAAGCAATCAGAACCTTATAGAGTGGGTTAGGGTTTTAGGGTCTGTGTTCATTCATCCGTATTAAACAACCAGCCGTACACAACCGTATTACACAGCCCACAGTACACAGCTGTCCGTGCGCAATCAGAACCTTATAGAGTGGGTTAGGGTTTTAGGGTCTGTGTTCATTTATTCGTATTACACAGCCAGCCGTACACAACCGTATTACACAGCCCACAGTACACAACTGTCCATGAGCAATCAGAACCTTGTAGGGTGGGCTAGGGTTTTAGGGTCTGTGTTCATTCATCCGTATTACACAACCGTATCATACATCCGTCCTTGAGCAATAGGAACCTTGCAAACCATAAAGGCACACCTGTGCCTGGTATGCATGGTTTTGCTCAAGGACGGATGCATAATACGGTTGTGGCTGTGTAATACGGATGAATGAACACAGACCCTAAAACCCTAACCTACTCTATAAGGTTCTGATTGCTCATGGACAGTTGTGTACTGTGGGTTGTGTAATACGGTTGTGTACGGCTGGTTGTTTATTACGGATGAATGAACATAGACCCTAAAACCCTAACCCACTCAAAACCATAGTACACACCTGTGCCTAGTACACATGCTATTGCTCTTGCACAAACAAACACTGACAAGCACCCCACCACCCACATGTGCACTTGCTGACAATGAAAAGGTTGCAGAATATCGTACACAACTGGTGATTGCAATTTTCCTTTTTGTACAAACACAGGTGAGCATCATTGTTCCCTTTGTACACATCATTTTCCCCTTTTTTCACATCATTGTTTCCCTTTGCACACATCATTTTTCCCTTTTGTTCAAACACAGGTGAGCACCCCACCACCCGGATGTGTTTGCTAGCATTGGAAGGCCTCTCTGGGCCTGAAGGACCTTTGCAAGGAGCGAGCGTGATGGATTACGGAGCAGGTAGAGACTGACACACACGCACACACATACATAAACTCACAAACACACACACATACTTTCATAAACACACACGGTTGCTTCTTAATTATGTAGGCATTCAGTATATTTTAATTTGAACAAAGAGTTCACGCATTTTGCATGGTCCTCTGCTTTGTTTGACCAGAAAAACCCCTCGCGCTTTCCTGTCTTGTCTTCTGTAGTGAGGGGGTTTCACAGTGAAAGTGATTTACGATGGCCAACTGCTCTGAATCCTATGTCTTACAAACAGTGCTGTGCACATACGGCGTCATTAAAAAATGGCACCGTAAATAACGATCGTAAATAACGCCTTTACCGTCACTAAACTCTGACGATTGACGGCGTAATTTACTATTTCCACCGTCAATTTGACATAAATTACGCCGTCAGCGTCATTTACCATTGACGCCGTCAAGCGTCAGGTGCACAACACTGCTTACAAACCGATATAGTCGAAGGGCCTTGTGGAACTGGGGTGCAGACAATTGCAATGGCATCGCTCACTTGCCTGCCACATGTCACAGTTAACATCAAAAATGTAATAGATACCGCTAGGTATAGGTAAGTCGATATAGTTGAAGGGCCTTGTGGATCTGGGGTGTAGACAATTGTAATGGCATCGCTCACTTGCCTACTGTAGTGAGGGGCTTTCACAGTGAAAGTGATCTACGATGGCCGACTGCTCTGTGTCCTATGTCTTACAGACCGATATAGTTGAAGGGCCTTGTGGAACTGGGGTGCAGACAATTGCAATGGCATCGCTCACTTGCCTGTCACATGTCACATGTGGTATACTTGTAGGGTTGGCCAGAACTGTAAATATACACCGTATATGACCGTATATATGGTGAATTCCCTGCCAAAAATACTGTATACACACACTATATATATAGTTCTGGCCAACCCTATATACTTGTAATAGGTATTTAAGTTAACATCAACAATGTAATAGGCACTAATAGGTATAGGTGAGTTTAACGTCAACAATGTGCTGTATACTATTTACGTCATTTCAAACAGCGATCAATGGTTCTGCTCTCTTTACACATGGGTAGGTTGGCCAGAACTGTGTATGTTTATGGGTTTATCATATGAGAGAACTGCATGTATGCATGTATGTACTTTTCCTGTAGAAAATATCGTTTACCCACCGTATCTAGTATATACTAGACACGCATATATGTAGGGTTGGCCAGAACCATACATTTATAGGTATGTACGGTGTATTTACGGTATTTTTGGCAGGGAAATCACCATACATACGGTCATATACGGTGTGTATATACAGTTCTGGCCAACCCTACATATTTATATGTATGGTTCTAGACCACCTGACTCATGTGCCTTGCAGGGTTTTGGGGGGGCTTGCAATGATAAAAAGAGGCCCAATGGATTGGCCCACCCCACACATGTGCCTTGCAGGGTCTGGGGTACTTGCATTAGCAGCGCTGAAGTTGGGCGCCTCGAAGGCTGTAGGCACAGATGTCGACCCTCTTGCGGTAAGCAAGCACAACCGCTTGTTGTTTGCAATTGATTAAAGAAAATGTTGAAATATTAGCATTCAGAGCATTTAAAGAGTGCCTCTCTCGCGCCTTTAGACCGTATACAGACCCTTTAGCAATAAGCAAGCGCAACCGCTTGTTTGCGAATAATTAAAGAGGAATTTAAATAATGGCATTGGAAGCACTTAAAGTGCCTCTCTCGCGCCTTTGGACTGTATACAGACCCTTTAGCAGTAAGCGCAACTGCTCTTTTGCCAATGAATGAACAAATGGAGTTAAGAAAAGTACCAGGGAGCAGTTGAAGTGCCTCTCTCATACCAGTGGCTGATTTTATATCCTCTAGCGGTAAGCAAGCCAAAATGCTGGAAATCAGCTGCCCATAAAGGAATGAGTTGCACTAAGTAGCACTAAAATGCCTCTCTCGCACCTGCGGGCCTAAAATGTAAATTCTCTAGTGGGCCTAAATCGTAATCCTCTGGTGGGCCTGCACTGTAAATTCTCTGGTGGGCTTGCACTGTAGACCCTCTGCTGGGTCTAAATCGTAAACCTCTGGTGGGCCTGCACTGTAAACACTCTGCTGGCATGCTGGTGTCAGACAACAAAAAGCTGGGGTTGCCTAAAAGAAAAACATTGTACCCCAGCTGTTCCTACCATACACACACGTGTGGTCCTGGTCTTAGAATAAAAAAATATTGGAAGGGAATCGGAATGTTCCAGGTCTCTCTCTCTCACACACACACTCTCTCTCTCTCTCTCTCTCCCTCTCTCTCTTTCTCTATCTCTCTCTCTCTCTCTCTCTCTCCCTCTCTCTCTCTCTCTCTCTCTTTCTCTCTCTCACACACACACTCTCTCTCTTTTTCTCTCTTTCTCTCCCTCTCTCTCTCTCTCTCTCTCTCTCTCTCTCTCTCTCTCTCTCTCTCACACACACACACACCTTCATTTGCACAGGTCCGGTCTGCTAAACGCAATGCGGAGCTAAATGGGTATAGCGAGGACAGGTTTTTGGTGCTTCTGTGCGGGCAGAGTGTTGATGATGCTGAGCCCGTTCAGCAGGTAGATAAAAGTATCTATTGATGATGCATGTGCAGCAAGTGCCTAGATTATTAATGTTATTGATGATGCATGTGCAGCAAGTGCCTAGATTATTAATGCTATTGATGATGCATGTGCAGCAAGTGTCTAGATTATTAATGTTACTGAGCTGCTGCGGCAAGTTGACGTAGTATCAGTGATGCAAAGCTTGTGCATTAGGGAATTAGGGCATTGATGATGCTGGGCCTGTGCAGGAGTCAGTTACATATCAAATACAAAATGATGAAACTCAGCCTGTGAACTTCAGTGTGAAGTAAATGATATGTATGAGCTTGTATAGTTGGTAAACGACAGATAGATAGGGTTGGCCAGAAAGCTTCAGTCCCAATTCTACGTTGCATGTATGACAACAGAGAGTCGCACATACAAAGCCACTCTGTGCCTTGACCGATAAACGCAGTATAAAAAACACACTGCAGGCTTCCACCAGTACTGCCCCCCCCCCCAAATTCGACATAGTATGTGCAAACATTCTGAGAGGGCCGCTCTTTGAACTAGCTCCCAGACTGCTAGGCTACACGCGCCCTGGTGGTCTACTGCTGCTGTCAGGCCTCTTAGAAGAGCAGGTGTGTCCTGTCATCTACTCTCCCTTTGTCAGGACTTTTTCAAACACACACACACACCTATTCTTGCTTCTCTCCTTTGCTTCGCTGACAGAGCTTCAGACCCAAAAAACAGTAAAACCTTTATGTGTTCTGCATGTAATATATGCCTTACTCCTTAGACAGGGTGGCTATCAGGACTAAAGTGCTGCCTTTTTGCTTGTTAGGGATTTAGAAAAGGGTTAAGTGCAGCTGCACTCGCCTTTGCTATACACGCCTTTCTATGCACGCCTTTCTGTGCACGCCTCGTCTTTTTATGCACGCCTCATCTTTCTATGCACACCTCGTCTTTGCTATGCACGCCTCGTCTTTCTATGCACGCCTCGTCTTTCTATGCACACCTCGTCTTTCTATGCACCCCTCGTCTTTGCTATGCACGCCTTGTCTTCCTATGCACGCCTCGCCTTTCTATGCACGTCTTTGCTATGCACGCCTTGTGTTTCTATGCACGCCTCGTCTTTCTGTGCAGGCCTCGCCCCTATATGCATGCCTCGTCTTTTTACGCACGCCTCGTCTTTCCATGCACGCCTCGCCTTTCTATGCACGCTTTGTGACGCTGTCTTGCAGGTTGTTGCGTCTCTATTAATGTGATCTGAAATTTGTGTGGAAGCTGCTTTGCAGATCATTATGTCTATTGTGTGATATAAAACGAATAGAAAATGAAACCATCTCAGCAAGGGCATGCTCATCTGAGTCTCTACCTCTTCAAAGAGGTTTTGTCAAGGGCTGATGCTCGTTGCCTTGTGTTAAAAATTGGCCATAACCGTATATATGCACCATATATTTGGTGATGTGCCTGCCAAAAATACCGTATATGCACTGTATACACATGGTAATGGCCGACCCTACTAATGTTTGATAGGGAACGAAAAACGGAACTCAAGGTCCCAATTTGTTCCAACAAATTGTTGCTGGATTTAACAAATTGTTGCTGGATCCAACAAATGAGAGAGAGAGGTTTGAACGCGAGCGGTGGCAAACCATTGATTAAGGAAATAGAGACTGTTGCTGCCAGGCTTTTTAACACTCACATCACAGTTATTGATAATGCACGTGTGCACCCCAAAGAGTCTAGCCTGACCATGGACACTAGGCCATACACCGGTATGGACAGCTACCCAGGCCAGAGGTGCTCTGCCTTGGTCGCAGTAATCTCAATGGAGAATGGCCTTCAGCCAGGTTGTTTGCTGCCCCAGTCTATGCCAGCTGTAGAGAAACCCATCCAAGCAGCGGATATGGAAATTGGGTTCTTCTGGCATGGTGAAAAAGGAGTTTGGAATGTCTCATTTTTGATAGGGGTGTCATAAAAAAAGTCTCATATTTTTATTCCTCGTCTTGAACTCTGCTTTTCGAATGCATGCACTCAGGCGCGCTCAACTGTATGCACTCAGGCGTGTTAAATTGTATGCACTCAGGCGTGTTAAATTGTATGCACTCAGACGCGTTCAATTGTATGCACTCAGGCGCATTCAACTGTATGCACTCAGGCGTGTTATATTGTGTGCACTCAGGCGTGTTTAATTGTATGCACTCAGGCGCGTTAAATTGTATATACTCAGGCGCGTTAAATTGTATGCACTCAGGCGCATTCAACTGTATGCACTCAGGCGCGTTCAATTGTATGCACTCAGGCGCGTTCAACTGTATGCACTCAGGCGTGTTAAATTGTATGCACTCAGGCGTGTTAAATTGTATGCACTCAGGCGTGTTAAATTGTATGCACTCAGGCGCGTTCAATTGTATGCACTCAGGCGCGTTCAACTGTATGCACTCAGGCGTGTTAGATTGTATGCACTCAGGCGTGTTAAATTGTATGCACTCAGGCGCGTCCCTGTGAGCAGGGCTAAACATAGCACTGCAGGCTGAAATCCAAGGCCCGTACTCTGGGAGCATGCACAAATCATGCCTCTGTTGGGCCTCAGATCATGCATTAGATCATGCATCAGATCATGCCTAGAGGTGTGTACTGTAGAGGGGGTTATCTGAGGCCTCAGATCATGCCTAGAGCATGCCTCTGTTGGGCCTCAGATAACCCCCTCTACAGTACACCCCTCAGCCCGTGCTTTGCTATGTGTACCTCCTGTTTCATATGTACCTGTTTTATGTGGTGTACCTATTAACAAACATGACTGTTTTATATGGTGCACCTATCAACAAACAGGAATGTTTCATGTGTGCATGTGCCCTCCTGTTTCATGTGTACCTATGCCCTCCTGTTTCATGTGTTCCCATACCCTCTTGTTTCATGTGTGCATGTGCCCTCCTGTTTCATGAGTGACCATGCCCTCCTGTTTCATGTGTTCCCATACCCTCTTGTTTCATGTGTACATGTGCCCTCCTGTTTTATGAGTGACCATGCCCTCCTGTTTCATTGTACCTTGTACCTACGTGCTCAGGTACCTATGCCCTCCTATTGTATGAGTGCCCATGCCCTCCTGTTTCATTTGTACCTTGTACCTACGTGCCCGGGTCCCTGATGTCCTCTATTCTTACAGAGCTTACAGAGTTTACAGATAAAGCCATCAGTAAACACGTGCGACTGCTAGGCTGCGAATGTAAAACGTGTAAAAGCTGTAATAATTGTTGTTGTACCTATGTGCCCAGGTCCCTGGTGTCCTCGCTGCTTACAACTCGTACGTATTGGATGTCAAAGTCTGCACTGATGGACCCTGGGCTTGCGTAACAGCAACGAGACGCTGAAGCGGTCCATGCCTGTTTCCTGACACAAGCCAGCTACACGTCGATGGATTTCTTCATTATTGTTGGAAGACACAAGAAAGGTTTACAAGGAAAAGGCCTTCAGTCAAGAAGCATGACTGCTGACTTGCTGGAAGATACAGTCAGATCGGTCTGGGTGCGAGCTCAAGTGTAGGTGGCGGGTTGGTCTGCGCTAGTTTCTGCTCTTATAGCTACCAGCTGAGTGATAATTTGCTGGCTTCTTCCTGCTGGCAGCCAGCAACTCCCTTGTACAACGTCTGCTGGAAACACACGGAGATGCTGCGCAATGTGGATCAGTGGCTGGGCGGCAGAGGCCTGCATTATTCAGATAATTTCAGTGTTTAGTGTTGTGGTTCTCGTTTGGGTGTCCTAGGTTAACAAAATTCTACTTCTTTAAACTTCTTCAAAGTTGCAGACAATGCACTAGGAATTATGTGCAACCGCTGTTAACAAAACCCATTAATAGGAGAGAAGGTGTTGCTGCAACTCATTTTATTTACCCAGACATTATCAACAAATGAGTGATAAGAATAGGAGGCTAGCAATCGGCAACACTGGAAGCGCCACTAGTAGGCACAGCGAGCATACTTAAGGGAAGAGGTTGTGGTGGGCGCGCACTCTGGGGAGATCAATGCTAGCCTAAGATACAATAAAGGAAAAGAACAGAATCTGCTGACAAAGATTTTAATTGCTCGTTATTACAAAGACATCCTTCGGTGCTTCATGCACAGCTCCTGTCAATCACTCTCCTCATTTTTCCACTCTTGCTTGCTAGCTCCTGTCCCAGCCTCTACACCACTCTTGCTGACAGAGTTTTCAACTGCTCGTTATTACAAAGACATCCTTCGGTGTTTGATGCACAGTTCATGTCAATCACTCTCCTCATCGTTCCACTTTTGTTTAGTTTAGTTTGTTCCACTCTTGCTTGCTAGCTCCTCTCTCCCAGCCTCTACACCACTCTTGCTGGTACTCCCTGGCTGAGACCAGTTCCTTTTAACAACCTTATGTTTACTTTACGCTGGCTGATCCAGCAATGCCTATTAGCCCAACAATGTGGCTGCCGGTTACCCCCTTTGTAAACCCTTTGCTGGTACTCCCGCTCCCTCTCCCGCCCTTGCACAAACCACCGCACATGACGTCTAGTTCTCGTCAATCACTTCCGCTCCCACTCTTGTCCGTCCCTTCCCTTCCCTGGCCTCTGCACCGCTCCAGCTAAATTCCCCGTTCCTTCTTCCTCCGGCCCTTGCACTCTCTACTCCTTGCCTCTTTTTGATGGGCCTTTTTTTGTGAGTGCTGGCTTGCCCTTTGCGGGGGGCCACCCCAACCTCACAGGCAACAGCATCGGCATCGTGGCTGGTGTTTCAGGAGCAAGAAGGGGTAGGCACCACTGCACAGTGAAGGGCAGTATGGACACAGCTTCAAGTGTACACATACACAATAGACACGGCCGCTTCAAGTGTGCACATACACACAGCCGCTTCAAGTGTGCACATACACAATAGACACAGCTGCCTCAAGTGTGCACATACACACAGCAGCTTCAAGTGTGCACATACACAATAGACACAGCAGCAACAGCTGCTTGGATGCAGCTTTTTTAGGAGAGTAGCGTCAATGAAAACCCTCCCCATGGTTTTACAGAGAGTCACAAAACAACTTAGATCTGCGAGAAAGAAGAATGTGTGAGAAAGAAGATCTGCAAAAACGTGTTCACTGCGTGCGTAGGTTTTCTTTTGTTTTCTTTTGATCTGCGTGTATCTTGCATGGCAGAGACACGTCCTCATGCTGTAGCATCCCACCTGTGCCCCTCACAAACGGCATCACATCCCTCCCTGCACCCCATCGGTGGATGGCCTATCATGCTTGTTGTTTATAGTAAGTGCCTGCATCCTATTTCTCCCTGCACCCCATCGGTGGATGACTCCATCTTGCTTGCTGTTTATTGGGTGACTACATCCCATCTGTCCCTGCACCTCATCTGTGGATGACCACCTCGTTCTCCTTGCCACGAGCACACAAAAAAAAACGTTTTTCCCCCCTACCGCACCTGCATCCCATCTGTATATGGCCCCTTCTTCATTACAGGCCAGCACGGTACGAGCATCGCGAGAGATCGCAGTCTGACGGATCTGCATGGGATTAATTTTGAATGAGCCATTAACGACACGGAAGTCTTTCAAAACAATTGTGTGTTTGTAGGTGTGTAAGTGTGTATATGTATGTTTGTACGCATGTGTATTTGAGGTGCGTACCTATGTGCATGTGTGTTTGTAAGTATACAAGTGTGCACAACTGTAAGTGTACGCGTGTGAGTGAAAGCGTGTGTTAGGGCGATTGTGTCTATGTAGATCAAAACTAAAACACAGGAAGAAAAGCATCTGGCTGTGCTGGTTGCCGTAAAGTGTTTGCTTTAAAGGAGCAAGCTGATGCACCAGATTCAATTGGTATAAGGATCCAGCATGATTCGATTATAATATAAGGATATGATAATAATATAAGGATTCGTATTATGATAACAAATTGAGGATATGATGATATGATAGGGCCTGGTAGCAGGTTAACGATGCAGCCGGGTCTGTTTAGCAAGCCCCTTGAAACAGGGAGCTCACAGGGACGCAGCCCTAAAGGAAGATATGGTTTAAAAGGAAGAACAGCTAAACACACAGCCTAATCAAACAGGGAAAGTACACCATTTATGTAAGGTTGGCCAGAACCGTATATATACGCCGTATATGACCGTATATTTGTTAAAATCCCTGCAAAAAATGCCGTATATACACCGTATATATATGGTTCTGGCCAACCCTACATTTATGTGAATTGGCGGCCCTGAATATGCATACAAATGGAGGTTGGAACCTAGGCCGTATTTAGAAACTAGTGGATGTTTGAAACTAGTGGATGTTTGTAACTAGCGGATTTTGGAACTAGTGGATGTTTGGAACTAGTGGATTTTGGAACTCGTGGATGTTTGGAACTCGTGGATGTTTGGAACTCGTGGATGTTTGAAATTAGTGGATGTCTGGAACTAGTGGATTTTAGAACCAGAGGATGTTTGTCAGTGCAAACGCAATTGCTTGCCGGTGGTGTCTAAGTCCTCCCATGTATACCTCAACAAACAGGTATGGAAGAAAAGGGCGTTTGCCTGCCCTCATCCAATCTCCACGGCGGTGGTGCCATCATGATCATAAATAGGGTTGGCCAGAACCGTATATATGCACCGTCTATGACCGTATATTTGGTGATTTCCCTGCCAAATATACCGTACATTCTCCGTATATATATGTTTCTGGCCAACCCTGATCATAAACCATGAACATATATTAATATCAAGCAAACCATTCCTTTCTCTCCTCTCCGTACACTTCCCCCCCACCCCTTGGTGGACCCTGATATTGAAACTTTGCTTTCGCATTCAAGCCAGATGATTTGACGAAATGAGTTGAATAAGCAATGGTTATAGAAGTGCCAAATGCTGAAAGTAGCCGATGGTAGGTTTGTACAAAGAGTTGTAGCACAACCCCCCTAAGGTGGACCCTGCGCAAACAAAAAATGAAACGCACATTTCAAACAAAATGAAACGCACATTGCAAACAAAATGAAATGCACATTGCAAACAAAATGAAACGCACATTGCAACCATCAGTTCTGTGTTCTCACCACTCTCTTTGATGGCGGTGCCTTTAGCTCGTGAAGCAAAGTCGGGGGAACCAGGCTGGGATCCCAAAGAAATACCTGCATGTGTGTGTATGTGTATGTGTGTGTGTGTGCGTGCATGTGTGTGTGTGTGTGTGTGTGTGTGTGTGTGTGTGTGGGTGTGTGGGTGTGTGTGTGGGTGTGTATGTGTGTGTGTGTGTGTGGTTGAGTGTGTGTGTGTGTGTGTGTGTGTGTGTGTGTGTGTGTGTGTGTGTGTGTGTGTGTGTGTGTGTGTGTCGGGGTAAACTGGCTGGGGTCCCAAAAGAAAAAATGCGAGGTGCTCAGACGGATAGATAGATAGTTCTATGTGAATGAAAAAGTTTAAGACAAGTACTGCAGGAGTATTAAGACTCACAGAATGCAAGGTGCTCAATTATGGCTCAATCATGGCTCAATTATGGCATAATGAAACACAAATTGCAAGTTTGTCGTCATAATGTGATGATGTGTGTGAAATGTGTATAAATAATACACACGATGTCTTTTTCATAGACAATAAAGTGGGGGTCAGGTATACAGGTAGGCTGAAATATGTGTATTATCTGAGAGGGGCTCACTGACAACTTTTGAGAGCGTGGCTTACTGAAGTATACTGAACAGCAGGCATAAGAAAAGTAGGCGTATTGCCTTTTGCTAATAAGCTTGCTTGCAACCACTACGCGAAAAAAGTGTATGCTACAGCCTTCTTAGTCTGTTCAAGCTAAGGGCTCGGATACATTGAATCACAGAACCCCGTCAAAGACTTTTGGGGAGTTCAACTACTCTTGGCCTTGTTGGGCAACATACCACAACCATTGCCATGTGCATGCTTTAAAACTTAACTTTGGCCACAAAGGCATAATTACGCTACTCAGCTGCCTTAACTACTATCATGGGAAGTGGCAGTGTCCATAGCCTGCATGTCACATCTTTGTGCACGGCTCAAAGCATCAGAATGGCTCCTTTCTCACAATTACTTTCATGATTATTTTCTTGATTATTTTCTTTTTTAATGTTTTTAAATTGCCGCATCTTTGTACACAACTCATAGCACCAGAATGGATCCTTTTTCATACCTATTTCTTAACTATTGTCGTATTGTCTTTTGTTGTTTTTTAATATTGCACAGACGTTCTAACCCCTGTGCAATATGCCCTCTGTTCGTTCTCTTCAGCAGCCCATTGAAAGCTATGGAAAACACTGTCACATGTAAATGGTGGCTGCGATGATAAGCTATGGAAAACACTGTCACATGTAAATGGTGGCTGCGATGATAAGCTATGGAAAACACTGTCACATGTAAATGGTGGCTGCGATGATAAGCTCTGGAAAACACTGTCACGTCTAATTGGTGGCTGCCATGATAAGATGGTGTGCCAATTTTAGTATTTTCTTGTGATGGTGATTGACCTGACAACACGGCACACCTTGCCACCATGGCCATCATTTATTTCATTATTGCAGAGCTTCAATTTCCTTGGTCATTCCATTTTAATAATTTCTTAATAAATTGACCTGACAACACGGCACACCTTGCCAACACGGTTCCCACAAGCCAGCAATGACAAGGAGGCATCCAGAGAGAAACGGACGAACCACACATGGCTGTCAGGCAAGCGGAATTCCTGCGAGGGTGATGACACAGAGTGATACGATACACATAATGACACACATGACATGACAGACATACACATACACATAATGACACATACACATACACATACACATACACATACGCATACGCATACGCATACGCATACGCATACGCATACGCATACGCATACGCATACGCATACGCATACGCATACGCATACGCATACGCATACG
>Ga0307963_1001896_pt1 | contig 16297 bp, 20 predicted proteins | sample OrgLakmetagen594_FD_201829 | JGI IMG/M metagenome (GOLD analysis project Ga0307963, IMG submission 201829) | Saline water microbial communities from Organic Lake, Antarctica - #594 | ecosystem: Environmental > Aquatic > Non-marine Saline and Alkaline > Saline | place: Antarctica: Organic Lake...
GATGTCACCTGCACGCAGGAAGTTGGAGTGCAAGCATTGTGTAAACGAGTGATCCATTTCAGGGATGTCACCTGCACGCAGGAAGTTGGAGTGCAAGCATTGTGTAAACGAGTTGGTCTATTCCACCTAGTTCTTTGCACCCCGCCCCAGACTCCAGACCTGGCCTTGGCTAATGCTCCAGGAGTGTGATGAGTGTGAACAATTAAGTTGAAGTGGACGCAACTCACTCTTTGCTCAATTGCTTTTAGGCTGAGTGAATACAGGGACATACTAGCACTGGCGCGCAGCTGCACCTTCATATTTCCATTCACGCAAATGGGCGTGTGTTAAGAAAGTTGTATGACTTCAATTTCTCTACAAGGCACAGTTGAAGAGCAGTCTGTAAGACCCAGCTTGCACTCCATTTCCATTACTGCTCACCCAACAATCCTTAAGATTGTGGGGAGCAAGTGGCAAGCAGGACTTTCAATTCAGTCTCAACCTCTTCATGCATGCAAAGTTGCTGCACACATTGCATCCTTACCACTTCCATCAAACCATGGTGTCACGTGGGCAGGATGGGTTACAATAAGGCCTAAGGCCAATGGCCTATGCCTCCTTCAGTCTGTCAATCCCAACATGATTTTTGACCTACGTCACCCCCATGCATTGTCAATATTCCCTTCTATCCGTCATTGACACACTTGTTTCCATTCCCTATCGCCAGACCTTGCCCCTCAACTCCTGTCTATCATTCTTGTTTGTCAACCCCTCCCCTGCCTGCATGTCACCCATTTCATTGCCTTACCAATGCACCCATACTGCTCCAGGATGTCTGGGGGGTGGGGGGCTCCGTACACGTCCTGGTTCTTTTTGGCACTGCCGTAGTCAAAGAGCCGGAACTTGCCGCTGCGTGCGATCTGAGCCATGTGAATGCCTGTGGGGAACGGCGTGTGCAAGTGTGTGTGTGTGTGTGTTTGCGTGCGTGTGTATGTTTGTGTGTGTGTATGTGCATGCGTGCATGTGTGTATGTGTGTGTGTTTGTGCGTGTGTGTGTGTGTGTGCGCGTTTGCGCGTGTGTGTGTGCATGTGTGTCTGTGTGTCTGTGTGAGTGTGAGTGTGAGTGTGTGTGCGTTTTTGTGTGTATGTGCCTGAATCGGTAGGAAAAGTATACAGCAAAAATTTTCTAACTAGCTAGCATATGACAATGGGACTATAAGATGTATGAGGAGAGCACGGCTGCATTAGGTGCCTGCCAACGTTTGAAGTCAGAAGATTGAAAGTCACAAGCGTCTTCATATCCATGGGTACTACCAGGTTTGACTTCGAAATTGTTACAGTTATAAAGAAGCGCATGGAAGCACACGGCAATCTGGACTCAAGCAATCCTGCCATCATAATAGTGGTGAGGCAGTTAGGCAGACTGAGTGTTTACAGCCAGCCTGTCATGGCAGCCAGCTACTGCTATGCTGCTCTTTTGTGCTGACATAAAGACAATGCTATAGCAAGTAGGTGTGAAATGTAGGCACTCACATTGGTTCAAGGAGCACGCAGGCATGGCCTTTGCCCCGTAGTGCGGCATCTGCAGCGCACGATCCCATTGGCTGGCGTCCCCACTCAGCAAGCCCTGCAAGAGCGAGAGTTTAGTGTGGTGAGTGTCACGATGCAAGCTTCAGCGTTGAGCTAGGCGTGCACAGTTCTTGAGGTGCTGCGCAAGGGTATATTCTCTGTAAAGGCAGGAGTTTAAACGCGTTGTAGATGCAAGCGTGATTGAAAATTGGCTGTGCCCAAATACGGTGTAGGTGGCATATACAACTAATTCCAACAATGGACTCCTGGAAGCCAAATGAGGTATTTGTTTTCAATGACTGGCCCACATGGATCTGCCACCAATGCACATCAATGATGATGTGGTGGTGTGGTGATGCAAGTGCGCTCTACACCTGCGATTTCTGTAAGCAAGCTCGAGAAAGGGCAAGGCTAGCGGTTGAAACCTAACAGTAAACTACGGGCCTGCCTTGCTCCTGCGTCCAGCTTTCTGTGCTTGAGGTCATAGCATAATCGATCTGACTCGCTGCTGTCAGCGCTAATAATAATCGAAATAAAAAATACTTATCAAGCTCAGCACCATCGATTCATATTTTGCGGTACATCACTCTAATCCATGCATAATTAAATCATAGCTGCCACGCGCCTGTGTCTGCCCACATCAGGACAAACAATTATACAGCTCCATCGCAAACAGGAGCAGTGTGCGGGGTCACCCCAAAGAATGCATCCAGACAACGCAAGCACGCACCCTGATCGCTAAATTAAGCAGCTCTGCCAGGGAGGGTATAGCACGCAGGTCAGCCATGAGCTTAAAAGTCAGGCCCCGCGCGAGGGTGGTGGGGATGTACACAGGGGCAGCCAGGCTAGGCCAAAATAGGCGAGCAAGCCACACCAGAGGAGGTAGGAGGAAGGCAATGGGGTGGGCCACCTGTCATGTGTTGTGGAGTTGCGTGTGGGTAACTTAACATGGATGGATGCGTCATTGTGTTTGTGTATGCGCAAAGCGTAGCACTCGAATTACTTGTGTGATTCAGCAGATATATGAAGCCCGTGCAGGACATGATGCTGGCACATATTCAGGATCTTGCCAGGCCAAATGATTTCTTCTTCAGTGACAATTGTTGTAAAGAGCCTTTGAAGAGGCTTTGGACATTTAGGTAAAGAGCAGCTTTTGCTCATGATCTACTTTACTTTAGTCCAGTGATGTTCATAAACCACTCACTCACATGAAACGCACACAGCTGCAGATACGTAAAGTCTAGTGGACCATCGTTCTAGGAGCACAATATCCCTTTTAATTACGTCAATCATCCAGGAGAAAGTTATGCAGGCACTGACACCAAAACGAATCACTAATCAGTAGTGCCAACATCACTCCTTCACTGCAGGGAAGGAAGGAACACGCATCCAGATCAGGAGGGTGCCAATTAAGTATAATGTGTCACTCGTCAGGGGCCAAAGCAGAAATGCTAAGGCTAAGGCTAAGGCGAAGCATCTGCCACAGCACATTAGAAAAGCTCGCAAATTGCCCTTGAGTGGAAGTTGGTACATTTTAATCACCCACAAATGCTGGCACCAACTCCCCCTGCCCCATTCTACCCCATCCACATCCGCTCAATAACAAACGCACGAGCATGTGAAGACGGCAAGCCAGGTGAATCCCCACTTTGCTCCGGCTCCCCTTCACCAACAAACAATCGCGTAGGGTTGGCCAGAGCCATATATATATGCGGTGCATATACGGCACTTTTGGCAGGGAAGTCACCAAATATACGGTCATATACGGTGTGTATAGGTATATGGTTCTGGCCAACCCTACAAACGCGTGTAGGCAGCTTTTGAGCTCCATCATCCACACCCTCCTCTTGCCTGTTCACTTTCTCTCAGCAGTAACAACACACAAGTCGCATCGTCATCTCCCCTGCTTCCTTCCTCCATCCACCTCACATCAGCCCCCTTACCCTTGGAAGCTGAACGTACACCCCTGCTGGCGTGAACAGTATCAGTACATCAGCCCCCTTACCCTTGGAAGCTGAACGTGCACCCCTGCTGGCGTGAACAGTATCAGGACATCAGCCCCCTTACCCTTGGAAGCTGAACGTGCACCCCTGCTGGCGTGAACAGTATCAGGCGGTGCATCCTGCTTGGCCTGCCCTGCGAGCGTGCCACCACAGCATGCATGAGCAAGCTCATGCCTCCTAGGCTGTGGCCCACAGCGCGAAGGCGGTACGGCTCTGGCTCCCAGCTGCAGGTATGTGTGTGTTATTTTGTGTGTGCGCATGTATGTTTGTGCATGTATGTGTGTGTGCATGCGTGTGTGCGTGTGTGTGTGTTTGTGTGTGTGTGTGTGTGTGTGCATGCGTGCGTGCGTGCGTGCGTGCGTGTGTGTGTATGTGTGTGTGTATGTGTGTGTGTGTGAGTTTATGTGTATTGTGTAGGGAAGAGCTGTTCTGAGTAAAAGCAAGGCAAAGAGAAAGCCAAGTTCCAATGCACCAACCCCTGAAAGCAAGACTTCAAAATCGAAACACTAGTTCTGCCCCCTCCTGTTATCTCAGCGCCTGTTACACCTAAATTTCAGCACAAGAAACACACACACACAGACACATAGGAATCTCTGCGCCTGTTACAGCCTATATCTCAGCACAAGCAACACACACACACGCATAGGAACATACAACCACACACACAGACACAAACAGCACAGTTATCTCTGCGCCTGTTACAGCCTATATTTCAGCACAAGCAACACACACACACGCATACACGCATAGGAACATACAACCACACACAGACACACACAGCACACAAACACACACGTACGTGCTTGCTTGTTCCAGGCTGGTCCTCTTGCTGAAAGTAGCGCCAGCTGCAGCCACGGTGGCATTGCTCAGCTCCAAAGAGGGAGTGGTATGGCCGGTGGCAGCTGTCGCAGCTGCTGCTGCTGCTCCCCTACGCACGGCTGCGCCGGTTGACCCCAGTGCGTGGCCAAGGTGGTCTAAGCCGGTTCCTCTGGCTGCAGGGTGATGAGGAGAATCGAAATGCTGAGCAAGGAGCAAGGTGTGTAAATCACAACACAGATCAGGCTGCTCGCCTGCGCACGGCTGTGCCCAGTCAGTCCGGGGCAGTGCCTGGTTGGTCAAAGCCAGGCTGCCGGTGGGACTTCCTTTTTAAGTTGCTGTTGTCAAGATGAGAATTGAATTGATGCTGAATCAGCTGGTTGAAGCTGACACAAGAGTGGTGCTCAGGTATGAGGTAGTATATAACGGTTGGAAGGCACAGGAAGGCCAAGGCGGAGGAGAGGCACGTGCACCCATTCTGCTGATATACAGCACAGCACAGCACATCACAGCACAGCACAGCACATCACAGCACAGCACAGCAGTCGTATATAATTTGCTCGCCATCTTTGCTAGGACTTTTTTATAATTACTCCTGCACACATACGAAAGGCGTATACACAAACGGCACGGCAAAGCTACTTGTCGCACGCTTATTTTCCTCCCACTTGTGTGTTGCATGGCAAGAACACTCCCACTAGTGTGTTGCATGGCAAGAACACTCCCACCTGTGTGCTGCATGGCAAGAACATTCCCACCTGTGTGCTGCATGGCAAGAACATTCCCACCTGTGTGCTGCATGGCAAGAACACTCCCACCTGTGTGCTGCATGGCAAGAACACTCCCACTAGTGTGCTGCATGACAGGGACACATATACACGAAAAAGCGCGCTCACCTATGCCTCCCAGCAGTGTGCTGCGCCAGGAGGGCAGAAAGGAGGAGGCCTCACGCGCGATCTGGGGCGAAATGTCTTTGCTGCCTTCCTCTTTTGCCTTTCCTCCCTTGCCGCTCCTGCTTTTGCTGCCGTCCTTGCCTTGTCGAGCAACACCACCACCAGCACTACCTTGTTGAGCAACACTACCAGCACTGCCTTGTTGAGCACCACCAGCAGCACTGCCGTCCTTGCCTTGTTGAGCACCACCACCAGCACTGCCTGCCTGGCCTTGTTGAGCACCACCACCGTGTTGAGCACCAGCACTGCCTTGTTGAGCACCACCACCAGCACTGCCTTGTTGAGCACTGCCTTGTTGAGTACCACCACCAGCACTGCCTGCCTTCTCAGCCTTGTCATGCGGCACCAAATCCACAGCACCAATCACTGTCTGTGGCATCTGAGCTCCTCTGTTATTCTGATGTGGGGGGGGACGGCCTCTGACACATGCATGATTACCCTGGCTGGTCGCGCGGCCAAGCTCCTGTGTGAGGTTGTGGGCGTGAGGGTGTGTGGTTTAGCCAAGAGAGTGCGGATTGAGTCAGAGGAGCACAAACTATGCAGGAGCCTGTGTTTTAGGGGGGGTCTCAGGGGCAAGAGAAAGCGGAACTGTGGTTGGGAGTAGGTTATTGGTAATAATAAACAAAGCATGGCTGGCTGTTACTTCTGCACTGGTCTGGTAGCCTGGCAGGCACCCTGCGTAGAAGGGGTACATTGAAGCAAAGGCGAGCGCGCTTGCTTGCTTGCATGTTTGTTGTTGTTATGCAAAACATCTTTGCAACAAGGTTTAGCCATCGTCAGCAAGGGACCCTCGCAACAGGAGAGGCTCTCTCAAGACTGCTTTATCAACAAAAGGGGGGTCTTGCAACAAATGGAAACAGTGTGGTGACGGTGCTAGCGATGGCTTTGTACTAGCACAGAGACGAGAAGTCATGATCGTAGGACCATGCACACATCTTTGCATTTGTACTAGCTCAGAGATGAGAAGTCATGATTGTAGGACCATGCACACGTCTTTGCATTTGCACTAGCTCAGAGACAAGAAGTCATGATCGTAGGACCATGCACACATCTTTGCACGAAGTTTGTGAATGGAAATGGACTGAGAAGACCCCAAATATAATTGATAACGTCTGCCATCCGAAATCATACCCCACCAATCATCTGATGCCATCACTTTCAAGATCGGCATTGGATTGCATGCACTGCACACCTCATGATGAGGGCTTTTAAAGCATGATTAACCACACATTAAGCAAAACACAGATCAAACGTGTGTGTGGCTTTCTTGATAATACTAAAATAAGCAGACAGGTTTTCTGGCTCAAAAACCCAGCCAATTTTGATGCCCTACCACACGGCGCATGCCAAATTCAACCTCATGCCCATTTTTTTCACTCTTTCAGTTCATCACACGGCCCGGATAACCAGACAGTTGCGTACAAGCAAAAACGTATGTGTGCTCCCCTCTTTCGCACCTCCACAACACGACCCTACCATCAATCCATCACACCCCCACCACACACATTCAGCCTGTATCCACCAGCTCCCTTTCCTTCACACCCCCCAATAACCCACACCTGCCACCTCCATGCCCAGTCCTTGCATTTTCCTTACACCTCACAACACTCCCCTGCCTCCTCCGTGCCAAATCCATGCATGGGCTCCTCACACCCCACACCACTCACCCCTGCCACCTCCGTGTCCAGTCCTTGCATGGGCTCAGTTCCTCCTGATGCAAAGGGGGAGGGTGCAGGAAGGGGAGCCAGCGTGGCAGATTGGGGTACAACAGAAGGCTGGGGGCGAACAAATGAAGAGGCAACAGGCGTGGATATGGAGGGCAGAGGGGAGGGAGAGGACGAGGGGGAGAGGGATGGGGAGATGGTGGGCAGATGGAAGGACGTAGGGGGGGCAGGGGTATGGAGGGAAGCACGCCCTGCCAAATGGCCTGGACGACCGCTGCTGCTGTTGCTGCTGCTGCTGCTAGTGTTGCTGTTAGTGTTGCTGTTGTTGGTGTCGTTGCTGGTGTTGTTAAGCCTCCCTTTGCTGTTCTGCGCCCGGTCTTGGTGCACTGCTTCCCCTTTTTTTGCCTGCTCCTCCACTTCCTCAGCACCTGATGCGACCTGCTCGTGTGCGTGTGCATACGCGTGCAATGTGTGACTGTGCGTGTGTGCACGTGCGTGTTTGCCTGGGTGCGCATTCAAGCGTGCACTGAAGTGCAGGTTGTGTACAATTCCCACACAGGTGCAGGGCACACAAGCAAGGAGTGATCGTCTGAGCTTGCTTTAAAACAGTCTGACTAGTCTGAGCGTGCACACTAGAAACAGCACACACACCCCACACAGGTGCAGGGCACATAAGCAAGGAGCGATCGTCTGAGCTAGCTATAAAACAGTCTGACTAGTCTGAGCGTGCACACTAGAAACAGCACACACACCCCACAGGTGCAGGGCACACATGCACGGAGCAAAACGTCTGAGCTAGCTTTAAAACAGTCTGACTAGTCTGAGCGTGCAGACTAGAAACAGCACACACACCACGCACCAATGGGACAGGATGACAACAGCTCACACTCAGCACACACACAAAACATTAACCCACCATCAAAACACATACATACACACATACATGCACACGCAAACACACACAAAACATTAACCCACTATCAAAACATACACACATGCACACATACACACATACCTCAAAACATTAACACACACACAAAACATCAACCCACCATCAAAACAGGATGGCAGTAGCCCGCACTCAGCACACACACACACATGCACACACACATAAATACACACATACATGCACACACACACAAAACATTAACCCACCACCAAAACAGGATGGCTGAAGTCACCACACAGCTAATGCGTTGCACCATCATGTCGGAATGGCTGGAGATCACTCATAGCACACACACACACACGCACATACACACACATACACGCACACACACGCACACACGCACACACACACACGCACGCAAACACACATGCACCATCATGACAGGGATGGATGGAGGCACCACACAGCACAAGCGTGTGCACAATCGGAAACAGATGACTGCAGATAACACACACATCACACGCATGACACACCATTGGGCCAGGATGGCTGGAGATGCGGCGCAGAGGGATTGTCTTGTGAGCTGAGGACTGTGAGTGAATGGAGGGGGGATGGCTGCTACCTCCGACGTTGTCTTGCTGCTGCTGCTGCTGCTGCTGCTGTTCAGGGGTGTTGTTATTGCTCTGTTCAGTTTGGATGTGAGAGTTGAGAGGGAATGAAGCTGCTTTGTTTGAGAGAGCATTTGGGGGAGCACCAACGCTGTTCTTGCCTCCTCCCCCCTTGATGCTGCTGCTGCTACTGTTTCTAGTGGGCATGCTCTTTCGGGGCGAAGGGGTTGCGGTGTGTTGCATGTTGAGGGGGGAGGCACGTGTGGGTACAGTGAAGTCAGGCAGCAAACGAGAAGCCAGGGGCCCTAGGTGGTCCAGCTCCAAGTCCACCTGTGTGTATTGGTGTTTGTGTGTTTGTGTGGGTGTGTATTTGTCTTCAAGTATATTTGAGTCCGGTTTGAAGAAGGGACGATTTGTAGCACCTCGTGCTGAATTTGACAGTCATGTTCAACAACAACAGCGTAAGAGAGAAATCTGAGACCAACTGTTGTGCCTAAGGATCTTGACAACGCCAGCATCAGCAGCAGCTGCACAGCTCCCAATCTCAAAATCAAAGGCAGACAGCAATCAGTAAAGGTAAACGTCCAAAACTTTTATCAAACAAGAACATTGATGACAGATCCAGCTTCATCTGAGACCAGGCTGATTAAAAGCCCGAGTTTCTTTCTCATCAGAAGGTTCAAATGTAAAGTGCTGTAAGCAAAGCAAACACTAGGCATGTCCGCGCGTGTGGACATGCTAGCATGTGTGTGTCCTCAGATGGACCTGTCACAGCTCAGTATTTGAACTAGCGTGTAGAACGTTCACGCTCATGTTTTATATGCACTTGACACTATACAAGAACACACACAGAAGCACTCATTCGACACCCACACGTCACCGCGCACTTGAACTCCAACACATAATACACACACGTAGATGCAGAACCAGTGACAGAAAACTCACAAGACTCCCTCCCAGCTTTGAGCTTGATGCCTTGCACGCCATCCCAGCACGATCACCACGACTCGCACACATTCAAATGCTTAATGAAAACATTCCCACCTGACCACCTCCCAGTTCCGTGCACTTGACGTTGTGCAGCCGCTCAAGCTGTGCAGACACATCGTGCGTGCCTAACTCGTTGCAGCTGTAGCGCCAGTAGGCAACACGCGTGGAGGCCTTACGCGGATCTGTGCGCGTGTGTGTGTGTGTAAGTGTGTGTGTGCGTGTGTGTGTGTGTGTGTTTATGAATGTGTGATTGAGCATGTGCATGTATGTGTACGTGTTGTTAAGTCCAGCACAGACAGACAACATGTTTGGATGCCTTGTGTGGGTCTGTATCTTTTCAGCGAGGGGCCCTGGAGGGGCAGTAAATTTGTAGTGTTGGAAATTTCTGTACGCAACATACAATTTGAAAATGGGCGCTTTGACCTGACAGCATGTACGTATGATCTGGCCAGATTGATAAGTGTATAATGCATACTGGTTAACACATTTTTTGTGAAGTGACATTTGAAATGCAGTGCAAAACAGTACACAGCACGCTGAAAGGAGTATGTACCTACAGTGTTTGTGTTGCAGTTAGTGTACGACTCACTGATACAAGCACACTCACTATAACGCCTGCACAAACATTGACACACACACACACGCATTCACACACGCACACACACATATACACACACACATACCTTGGTGCAGACGGGGGGCATTGCAGCGAGAGTTCCCAAGCCACACGTCATAGCCTGCATCCCACGTGGCAAAGGCCTGGGACCCAGTCACACCTGCTCCAATAGCAAGGACACAAGTACACGACAAAAAGGCAGACAGTGAAAAGGCAGACAAAAAGGCTGACAGTGACAGTGGCAGGCAAAGGCCTGGGACCCAGTCTCACCTGCTCCAATAGCAAGGACACAAGTACACGACAGTGGGATCATGCAATACACGGCACTGAAAAGGTAGCACACAGTAGGAAGGATGAAAGGATCAGCATAAGCATGTTGGCCATGCTATACACGGCATAAGTAGGGTTGGCCAGGACCGTATATATACACCATAAATGACTGTATGTTTGATGATTTCCGTACCAAAAATATCGTAAATATACCGTAAATATATGGTTCTGGCCAACCCTAGGCATAAGCATATCGATCATGCAATACACAGCACTGAAATGGTGGCAACTGGTCAGTCCTCAACAGGGCTGTGCAATGACGGTGTGATGGTACAGTCCGTCAAAATACCGTCTGACGGTCGACGCCGTAAATGACGGTGTCAAACCGTCATCTCGGAGTTTGGGGACCATCATGACGGTATGGTTGACTGTACGGACCAAAAATCGCAAAAGGCCAAAAAAAGGCATTTTGACCCCAAAATGACCATTTCGGCTCTTTTCTCCTCATTTTTGCATGTGTGTTATTTATACAAATAATCAAATAATAATCAATTGATGTAATAATGAAAGGAAAAGGAAAGGAAAAGGATGGCAAAAAGTTTGTGTCTTGACCAGGATTCAAACCCTGGTCTCAACTTTTCACAGCAGAAAAGCACTTAATGGCTTTACACAGTACTTACGGTGGACGGTCCCATCGACCGTCTGGACGATCGACACCGTCATTTCTGAAACACCGAATACTGACGTTCTGACGGTATGGTGCCATTGCACAGCCCTGATCCTCATGCTGGTCACAGAAAATGAAGAAAATCTATAGTGGTGACGAAACAGCATGTGATCGCGCTTAACAAGGCATCAGTAACCCTTTCGTCGCTACAACCATACAGATGCTTTTCCATGATTCGGTGTTGAAGTGATACACCACACACCCAACTGCAGGGGTCCAGCCATCCCTAGGTCACAGGACACAAGCAGCGATTTACAAGTCAAAGTTGAGGGCACGCACTGACCACACACACACACACACACACACACACACACACACACACACACACGCACACACACACACACGCACACAAACGTGTGACACAGGACAAGCCCCCCTGCTACACGAAACAGGCAGACGCACGGGTGTACAGCTGTCGACACAAATGAAAAGTGTAAAACTGTCGTGCCTGCTGGCTAAGTTTAAAAGCACCAGGCTTCATTAGATAGCTGTCATGCAAAACCCAGCTCTCAGCTTTAAGCCGCAGCAATAGCAGGGATGACCAAACAAGCAACCGTTCAAGACCGCCTATACCGAGCCTGTTCATTTTAGGAGCTCTTCTTTTCGCACAGAAAAAGGTGTTCATCGATACAGGAATTAAGCATTCACAAGGTCGTACCATGATAACCTCAAGGCATGACATGACTAGGGTTGGCCAGAACCGTATATATACACACCGTATATGACCGTATATCTGGTGATTTCCCTGCCAAAAATACCGTATACACACCGTATATATATGGTTCTGGCCAACTCTAGACATGACTGTAAACGACCACAAACCCCTGTCAGCACCAAAACAAATCAAATCACACACATACACCTGTCAGCCTATCCTAAATGTAATGGAATTACATACACCACTCACATTATACCTATGTAATCCTATATGAAATTGAATCACACATACACTTGTCAGCCTGTCATCTCCAGCCCTTTGCAGACCCACTTGCAACCCAGCGCAATCGTACAGTGTGCAGTATACACTGCAACCCTTCTCTACTTTGCAGACCCACTTGCAACCCAGCGCAATCGTACAGTGTGCAGTATACACTGCAACCCTTCTCTACTTTGCAGACCCACTTGCAACCCAGCGCAATCGTACAGTGTGCAGTATACATTGTGACCCTTTGCTACTTTTCAGACCCACTCGCAACCCAGCGCAATCGTACAGTGTGCAGTATACACTGCAACCCTTCTCTACTTTGCAGACCCCCTCGCAACCCAACGCAATCGTACAGTGTGCAGTATACACTGCAGCCCTTCTCTACTTTGCAGACCACCTTGCAACCCAGCGCAATCGTACAGTGTGCAGTACACACTGTGACCCTTCGCTACTTTGCAGACCCACTCGCAACCCAGCGCAATCGTACAGTGTGCAGTATACACTGTGATTTCTCTCGGTGCCTTTGACAATCATAAACCCCTTTAAGCAGTGGTGTGCAGCTGCAGTAGAGATGGCTGGCCATGGTGCACCTGAAACCTTTGGAAAGCGACAAAGACCAGGCCTTAATCTGCAGACGCACCCAATTATATCCATCACCTGCCTGCAGCTACACCCCCGACTGTATCCAATGTAACCATTACCTGCAGACAACCATTGTACCTCAACTGCTACCCCCTACCATAACACTGTAACACACTTTGTAACCATTACCTGCAGACACCCACGCCATGGATGTGTCCAGCACCCCATGCATGAAGAACACGGCGTCACGGGACCCAGGGCGAGGGATGCGCTCCATGCGGAGGATATACCTGAGAGGGTATGTGTACAAATTGAGGTGGACATGCTGTGGAGTACTGCCTATACCATGGGTATCCTCTTGTCATTATTGCCCAGTACCATGAAAAGATGTGCCTGAGAGATTTTGTGGTGTGCGGATGAGAAAAGTGGATTGTGGTGTGGATGTTGCAATTTGTGTATGGGGAAAGCAGGGTAAGAGGAAGATGTTGCAGTCTGTGTGTGGAACAAGTGGGGTATGGTGTAAGCAAGGGTGGGCGAGGACAGCAATGTAGTAAGCTTGGGGGTGACAGATGCAGGTCACCTTCTTTTCGTGTACACGGCTTTTTGTGAGCTTGTGCATGCCTGGAAAGTTGCATGAGGAGAGGGGCCGTGGTTCATTGTTTGGCATGGCAATTTGTGTAGATGATACAAGCAGAAAGCGATTCTGTGTGGCCTAGAAAGGATAGGATACAGTTGTGTGATAGTAAATTGTTGACAATTAAAGACAGAGACAAGGATAAGGATAAGGACTTAGAAAGGAAAATTGCAACAGGAGGAAAAGGCAGCAAAAACGTCATGAGGTTTGACACGGGGAGGACTTGGAATAGGCAGGTACGCCTCATGCCAAATGTGTTTATTGCACGCTTATGCGACAAACAATGAAGAGGAAAGAGGCTGCTCCATTTTGTAGCTGCACCCTCTGACATTGTTACCCACACATCTCCAGCTGGAGTTTCTGACTGCTTTGCTGTAGCTCCCTTTGCTCCCTTGTGTGTATGTTAAAGAATCACGACTTTTGATGCTCAGTCTTCTGAATTGCCACACAATGGCCGATAAGCCGGAAAGGTTTCTTACCACAGCCAGATGTTGACTGAGGGCCTCCAAGAACAATACCTAGTGAAGCCAAGTGCGAAACAGTATGCCCTTGCTACCCATGATCAAAAGGGGCGATAGGAAGTGGTCAGGGGCAGCTCTCCAGTCATTCTTCTATACTCCTCTCATACCGTATAGCATCAGACAAGCATATGAAAAAACAAATCCCTCATCAGGACTGGCACCATATCCTCTCTCATGACGCCCATGAGAAGGAAACCCAGTCTTTCCACCTTATCGCGCATGGTGGTAATGGCATCACAATTCATTAGGTGTACGAATAAATAAAAAACTGTATCCCTTCATCCATCATCAGTGGCGACACCTGAAACATTGTTCATCTTCACTTCAGGCATGTACACGAAGGAAAAAAAGTCCTTCCAACCCTCAGCAGTGAAGGCGGCAGCTCACATCATCTTGCATTCATAGCAGAAAACGCACAAGGTGTAGGCACAAACATATATAAGCCTACCCACCCGTCATCAGTGGGGGCATTGAGTGGATCTGCAAGAGGCAGCTTGCAAATCACATTCCTTCTCAGCATAAGGCACACATAAGTACCCAATTATTACACCCATCATCAGGTAACGTCCCACCGCACAAGTGGTGCAACACAATATAGGTGGATTTGTGGTAATGAGATGCATCTTTAAATGGAGCTAAACAGGAAGGACTCCAAGTCCTTTCACCAAATTTGCGTGTATCTCAAGCCCGCTGACCGTGTCATTGGCAGGGGCATTAAGTGCAACTTGAGGAGGCAGGTGTAAACACCACAATCGGCTATCATCTACTTTGCTCAGGCCTTTGCCTAGCAAGGGGGGTTGTGCTACAACTCCTTGTACAGACCTACCATTGGCTACTTCCAGCATTTTGGCACTTCTATAACCAACGCTTATTCAACTCATTTCGTCAAGTCATCTGGCTTGAATGCGAAAGCAAAGTTTCAATATTGACAGGAGGCACTCACGATCATTATTTGACAGGAGGCACTCACGATCATTATTGACAGAAGGCACTCACGATCATTTCTAACAGGAGGCACTCACAATCGTTATTGACAGGAGGCACTCACGATCATTATTTGACAGGAGGCACTCACGATCCCTGTCCATCCCCACACGATCCCTGTCGATAGGAGGCACACACAACGAAGCACAAATGTCCTCACCCGTCATCAGTGGTGACGTTGTGGATCTCCAGGGGGTAGCCCGCTAATCGTATCACGTCTCCTGCAGGAAGGGCAGTTGCCGTATTCGGAAGTCGGGCACCTCTCAGTCCAGATCTCATCATAGCACTTCAGCACGCAGCACTCAAACAACTTCTATACGTAGCGTGTATCAATGACCAATGACACTTCTGCTGCAGGCTTGCCCCGTGGGGCTGAATGTTTCGGTGTAGCACTGATGCATTTGTGGATGGTATAACACCAAGGCCTGAACAGCAGTAAGATTGTTTCGTTTGTCCTCTGCACACATGTCCTACTCCTGCGTGTTTCTCAACAGTATCGCCTTCAACAGCAAGAGTCCTTCATTCCTTTTATGCACACATGTCCTGCTCCTGTATGTCTCTCAACAGTAACGCCTTCCACAGCAAGAGTCCTTCATTCCTCTTATGCACACATATCCTAGTCCCGCGTGTTTCTCAACAGTATCGCCTTCAGCAGCAAGAGTCCTTTTCTCCCACACATGCCCTAATCCCGCGTGCTTCGCTCACCTGCGGAGGTGACTTGACTGAGGTGCTGGCACACAGACTCCATGGCCCCAAAGCTGGCGCTGCGCTTCAGCATACCGCTGGTGTGGACGGGGGAGGGGGAGGGCATGGCAACGCCGGGGATGCTGGCCCCTACAGGTGTGCGTGAGTTGTTGGAAGTGTGCGTCCAGTTGCACTTGATAGAGATGATGTACCTAGGTACTTATACCAGTGTAACGCTACCAAATTACGCTACCAATGTTATGCTACCGGTACTCATGAACAAAATGGCAGGCTCCTTAACACGTTCCTGGTTACAGGATCACTAGTGTACGTGCCTTTTCACAAGTGCCTATGTGTCATTGCACATTCATACCCCATGTAGTGTTGGCAGCGATGATTGTGACAGGTCATAATAACGCAGTTGGCACTCTTACGCAGATAAGCTCAAGCATAGTTCAGCAGTACACACAGGACACGCGCACCTAGCAGCACGCGGTGACTGGATGCCTCTGGGCAAGAAAGCACACCAATGGGGTTGCAAAGTTATGCCTTGCATTCTAATCTATCAAAATGGACAAAAGGGAACTTGCTGGAACGTCGAGCCAAGGTCCAGGGCAGGCAACACCACAGATACATCTACGCACTCGCAATACGACCATGGCTTCTTTTTCCCTTTCTCCTTGCCCTACACGCTTATTCCCCTCCATCCAAACCTCGCACACAGGTGAAAGCAGCTTGCCTCAATTCTCACGGTTATACCCTTGCTATTTCTTGCGCGCACCTGCACCTGCAGCGGCGGCAGCTCCCCTGCGCCTTGTGCGTGGGTGTTGCTGCTGTGCCTGCTGTTGCTGTGTGGGGAGGGGGGGCGCAGAAGGGGTGGAGG
>Ga0307963_1001897_pt1:2500-16295 | contig 16295 bp, 10 predicted proteins | sample OrgLakmetagen594_FD_201829 | JGI IMG/M metagenome (GOLD analysis project Ga0307963, IMG submission 201829) | Saline water microbial communities from Organic Lake, Antarctica - #594 | ecosystem: Environmental > Aquatic > Non-marine Saline and Alkaline > Saline | place: Antarctica...
ATGCGTGGGTCGCATGTATGTATCTACCAGCTCGTTTCCTGTGTTTTGCTTTCATGGCAGAACCTCACTCAAATTTCCTCCACGTTCCTCCTCTCGCAGTTATGTGTCTGCTAGACTGCTGGGGGTGGAACCAGATGATGAGATGTGCAAAAGGGGAAGGGCCTGGGTAAGAGTGTGGCGCTTACATGTAACAGAGGAGGAACAGAAAGGGCTTGCATATTACCAATTTGACATAAGAAACAAGTGCATCCAGTGCCTCTCGCAGTCAATCCAGCCTGTATGAATCAGTCCACATGTGCACTCGTACACCTTTATATTACCCGTATGTCTAGGTTTTATTATTTGTTGTTTGCACGTTGCAGCATTGGGGTGACACTCACGCCTGCCAGCGCACAAGCGACTGACGTTGACATTTTTAAGCCTTGACCACGTGCTCCACCTTGCTTTGCAGATCCATGCACGTGGCGGCGCGCACTGGGTGACCTCTTGGGGCAAGTTTTGGCTGGCTGTGCTGGGCGTGCACTCCTGGGATGGGCTGAACCCAATGCCCCCAGAGATGTGGCTGTTGCCCTTCTCCAAGCTGTCCGGCATCGGGTACATGCACCCTGGCCGCTTCTGGTGCCACTGCCGCATGGTGGGTGTGACAGTGGCCTTGCCCATGTATGCGTGGGTTGTAACCAGTGATGTGCCACTACGGTGTACGGTACGGTACGGAAATACGGCGTACAGCCGTATTTATTTGGTTTTAGACCGTATCTACGGTAAAATACAGTACGGCGTACGGTACGGTCCAAACTTTGAAAGCATCAGTAAAAAAATTAAAATTGAGCTTTGTTTCAGCTCTGCAAATAGCTAAGTAAGCCCACACTGTTTCGAAGGCTCTACCCTTGCCTGCTTCTGAATCTGGCCCACTTGAAGGCCTGCTGCAAGGGGGTATGCAGGGGCCCTCAGCAGGCTTTGGGGGTCAGGCAGGCTGGCCTCCCCCAAAGCCTGCCTTTGCCTCTTTTGTGTTGGGCCTCTATTCATCTTTGTTTCATTCCTTAACTATAAGTATAATATAATGATAGTTGTTGGGACGGAAATTTTCGAGTGGCGGGTGGGCACGCGCCTCAGACCGGGTGGCCATGCAAGCTTGTACGGTTGACCGGTTTCCCGTACCGTACCGGAACCGTACCGTATTTTCATTTTGACCGTATTATACGGTTTTGGACCGTACCGTACCGTAACCGTACCGTATATACGGTCTGAAAATGGAGATACGGCGTATAAGCACAACACTGGTTGTAATTGAACTGCACTCAGTCCATCCACCATTGTGGTAGTTAAACTGCTGGCTGGCTGGCCTTTGCAGCATGGTGGGTGGCCCCTGACAAAATGCTCAAATGCAGAATTTGTTGGTGGAAGACTCAGTGGAAAACTCACTCCACATTTGGGCAGTTTAGGTTTGAGATATGAGTCGGTTGTTTTGTTGTGCGCAAACTAGCCACGTATTCTCAATGTTTTGCAGCCACAAGATCACCCCAAGCAACAAATACAGGAATAAGAAGTATTAACTCGTGATAAGCTGCTGTCAAACTGCATGTGACACAGTCATGCCTTGCTCCTGATGCGTGTCCCCACGCCCCACCTGCTGCTGCCACTGCATGTGTTACTGTATGCCCCCATGTGTTCCCCTAGGACAACGATGCTGATTGTACCGCATGTTTAAAGTCTGTACAATGCAATCCACAAACTCCCGTGAACGCTGATAGCATCACAGGTGTATCTGCATGTGTCTTACATGTATAACAATGCTTTCATTAAAAACACTACTGACGCACCTGCAGGTGTATCTGCCTATGTCCTACGTGTATGGCAAGCGCGGCACATGCAAAGAGACGCCTTTGACGGCTGCCATCAGGTATGGCCTGGGTCGGCCAGGTGTGTCAATTTTGTTCAGGCTCTGTGAAAGCACGAATGAGTGCACATGTGTTCTCGTGCGTTTGTGTATTGCTACAATGGATATCCATGTCCGTGTTGCCAATTATGTGTCCATGTTCAATCCATGCATGCTTGCATGCCAAAATGTGTATTTACCGTTGTGGCCAGCATGGTGGGTGCAGCTTGGCTCCCTTTAGTAGGAAAGAGTGCAAAAGGCAGCATAATTTAGTTGCAGCATGCCAGCACACACATGACACATGACACATGACACACACACATGCACACACACACATACACACACCACAGAAAGGAGCTCTACCCTGTGCCCTATGACAGCATCGATTGGAATGCAGCCCGCAACCAAGTGGCCAAGGAGGACCTGTACTACCCACACCCTTTAATTCAGGTGAGAGCGTGCTGAGGCTCTGTGTAACAGACCCCCCCCCCATTTTGATCCAGAGTTATCATCACGCATGTTTGCAAGCAGGTGTGTGTGTGTGTGTGCCAGCAATGATGGTGCGCCTTTGTGCGTGCATGATACATATTTGGGGCAGGCTTGGCGCTGTTGTGAGCAAGCAAGCTTCTGGGAAGCTCGTTGCTAGACCTGGTGCAGTTCTGGTCAATGGAGCAGGCACAGCATAATCAAGTTGCAGGCTCATCAAACCTGTGCTCTGTGACGCCTTGTGAACCATTACGCGTGCAACTGAGCTTGTGCAGGTCACAGTAATTATTAAGGAATCTAATTAGGCCCCGTGTCACTACGTTGCAGCTCGTGCTCTTTTTGTAGCGAACAATAATGCTGGAAGCACGCATACCGCTGAACGATGGCACTTGAGTTGGTGCAATTGATCAGACCCCATGATACGTTATTGCATGTGTGCAGGATGTGCTGTGGTGGACCCTGTACAAGGCAGAGAACCTGCTGCTGGGGTCATGGCTGAGAAAGAAGGCACTAGCAGAGTGCATGAAGCACATACATTACGAGGTGAGGAAAGGAAAGGTTGAAGGTTCCAGGCTTGTGTGTACCTCGCACATGTATGAATGAAAGTCTGCAAATTGCTTACACAACCACTGCCATTAAGAGAGGTGCAGGGCAAGGAAAGGGTACGGCCCTCCACTTGCTAAGATCTCTCATTGCAACGCTGGCATGCTAGCTTTCACTTGTAGCTGTGCTGAAAGGTTCTCTTGGTGCGCCATTAGCATGCAGAGTAATAAGCACTCTCACATGCAGCTGTAGCCATGATGTTAAGCCCTCACAATGTGCCATGATATGCTGTAGCCATGATGTTAAGTCCTCACAATGCGCGACTTGCATTCAAGCATGTAGTTGCAACCATTTCCCGCCCAAGGCTCGCGGCTAAAATGTAGTGCCGGACGAATGCTGTCACTCTTGCAGGACAGGAACACCCGATACGTGGACATTGGGCCTGTCAACAAAGCCATCAACATGCTGGCATGCTGGATGGACAACCCGACTTCTGAGGAGTTTGAGAGGTGGGGATTGGGGGCAGAGCTTACCCGTAACGTGCAATTACTGTTCACACCTGTAGTAACCCATTGAAGTGTACTGTTATGCAGTCCCTGTCACACAGTCCGCAAGCATAGCAAGCGTATCGAGTAGAACTGGCGAACCCTGTGATGTTTGTATTTGACAAGGTTCAAGGTATCAGACGCAGCATCATTATAACAAGTCTCAAGTCTATGCTTTATAATTGTGTGCATATCAGAAACAACAGGCTTACGCGCATTGCCCATTTGTGTGGTCTGAGCTTGGTGTGTGCACAAAAGACATCGTCGACCTTCAGCGCGTAATACAGATGCACACTGCACACTGCATGCAAGTGCCTTTGTAAACCATACATGTGCGTGTATGCTCCCCCTCTGCACGCATGCAGGCACATACCTCGCATCTACGACTATTTGTGGGTAGCCGAGGATGGTTTAAAGATGCAGGGCTACAACGGCTCTCAGCTGTGGGACACCTCCTTTGCAGCACAGGTATGGCTGTGTCTACGCTAGATGTGTATGGCGTTTGCTTGTCGACAGATGGTACACCCTGATGGAACATCCAAGGCTTTTAATTTGTTTATGACATCTACATCCTTGGGTGTGCAAGCCTAAGCCTGGGCCTCTCCTGCTCTCACCCCTCCCCTCCACGTGTGTGAGGCAAACATTTAAAACGTACATTGTCTGCTGCAGGCCATCATCAATACAGGCATGCTAGACATCTCGGCTGCCTGCCTCAAGAAGGCGCACAAGTACATCCACAACACGCAGGTGGGTGCGTAGCTGAGTGGGTGCTTTTGTCAGGGCAAAGGAGCACAGCGCTGCTAGTAGGCAGACGTGAATCCTCAGGACTTACCAATTACTTGCGTGTTACAATATAAAGGCAGGCTCCCCACTCCTACTCCCCCTATTTACTTCCAACCTCAAAAGTATGCGCACCCTAGTCTCCTTTGTTACTGACTATGAATGTTGCAGTGCTGTATATGCGGCCAGAAAAAGGATCCACACCGCGCTACTTAAAACTAAATTTGCGCAATTTGGATTAGAGAGAGAAATGCAGAAACAGTCAAAAATCAAGAAGAGGAGCGCATGTCGTTTGCTTTGCTCTGTCGTTGAATGCTGTAAAGCGTGTTGAGTTGTGAAACAAGAGCAAATCCCTGGAGCCTAGAGCGGGGGAAACCTCTGTTGCTGATCATGAGAATTTTGACCTTAAAATTGAAGCCAGCCCTCTGGGTATGTGCAGGTGGTCGAGGAAGCACAGCAGCCCCTTTCTAAGTACTACCGCCACATCAGCAAGGGGGCGTGGCCTTTCTCCTCACGCGATCACGGCTGGCCCATCAGCGATTGCTCCTCTGAGGGCCTGAAAGCCGCACTGAGCCTTGCAAAGCTGCCACCAAACATGGTAGGGGTGTGGGGGACGTTTGGAGCAAAAGGCATGCATGGCTTCCAGCTTGCCAACTTGCGGCCATCAGTCATCACAATGTAAGGTTGAAAGCAGTTTGGTTCCACTGTCGCTGCTGCTTGTGTAAAGCCTCTCTTATGCCAACCACGAATTTCTGCCATTCATACAAACTCCCCACCTCAAGAATGATCTCTGTAGGCGATTGCACCACGGTGTTTTATGAATGCTCCTTAAATGCCTTCTGCAGGTTGGAGCCGGAGTGTTCAAGGAGCAGCTGTACGATTGTGTCACCGTCATCCTCTCTTACCAGGTCAGACGCTTGAACATCATTGTTCTCAGACGACATTGTTTTCAATTGACAGCTTGTAATTTTTATCACAGTTATACGCCGCAAAAGTGTCCATCAGACATTTTGCAAACAGTCGAGGAAACGTTTATTTGATCACTTCCTTTCCTCATGATCCGTCAAAGCTCTAAAATCTGTATCAAATCTTGTTCCAACGTGTCGCTCTTGCCGCTCAGAATTTTGATGGTGGCATGGCAACGTACGAGAACACACGGTCCTTCCATGCCTTGGAGGTACGTGCAAAGCACAAGTGTCTGTATCTGTCTTCAGCATGGTAAAGTGCCAGCAAATACAGTCTCTGGAGTTTGAAGCTGCAATGACATAGCTACACCAAGACCTGGGCACAGAAGTCCATTCATCACCTGCGAGATCAATTAATTAGTAAGTGTTTAGGTAGGAATGTCACAGATGCAAAAAAGCTAACGTACTGCTCCAAGGAGTAAATATTTGGCTACCTTAATATGTCATTTACAAAGACAAAATAAATATTATTTTGAGCAGCCTATTTTTGGCTGGGTCCTGCAGGTCTTGGATTCAACTTCCTGCCAAAATGCACTTGTTGGAAAAACCCCAACTTCTTTGCTGTAGTAAGTTCAAGCATCAAAGGAAACTTACAGCCCCTATTGGATGTGAGCACTATATAATATCAGTGCAGATCACACAAAAACACACATAATCTGCAAAAGCTCGCAAATCATTCGCTAAACACCACAACTCATACAGACCAAACAATTAGCACTTTGCAAAAATTATTTTATTGGGCACCTCGCAATCATTTAGACACGCAAACCTTATGGAGCAGTACGGTAGTTTGCACGAGGAACACTCATACACATATACGCAATAAGAGTTTACACTATAAAGATGAGTACCGTACCTTTCTTATATCACCCCGGGTAAATATCGTTTTTTGCCCTCCGGATTGATGCCGGCATCGTAAAATATATTTATTCATAGGATCCGGGTTAGCGAAAATAAAGTTTGGTGGGTGAGTGAACAGTGATGAGCAGAGAAAGCCCCTCCGCCTCCCCCCGCTACCCTCCCAGGCCCCGCCTCACCTCGGCCCCAGCAACAACACCAGCCCCAGCGTTAGCAGCACCGGTTGCGCCCAAAGATGTGTTCCAGCGGACGCTGCAGCGGACGTTTGGCAGCTTTTTCATCAAGTCGGCAGCGACAGCAGAGGAAAAAGCAGCGTTGCAGCAGCAAAAGGAGGATCAACAGAAAGCCGACCAGACTGCAGCAGGCAAAAGAGGAGAGGGCTCAGCGTGAAGCAGCGTCAGCACACATGCAGACGCACAAACTCGCATGCGCACACACACACACACACACACACACACACACAAACTCGCATGTGCATACACACATGCGCATACACAAACTCGCATGCGCGCACACACACACACGCATACACACACATTCACACACACACACTTGTACGCACAACACGCACGCACATGCACACGCACACGCACAAGAAGCGAGAAACGAAAACACACATGCACACGCACAAGCGCGCATGTGCACGCATACACACGCTTGTACAGGCACTGGCTGGGCTAAATTCCCACCGGGGTTGGTGCGGGGAAGGCTAAAGTATTTATTTACAGGGTCCAGGGTTACCCGGGGTTACATTTAATATTCCTGAAATTTGGGCACCGGGGGGAGTACGGTAAGGTACGGTATACAATAAAGATGAGTATACACAATAAAGACGAGTATACAAGAAGGATGAGCACAAACATAGAAATACTAATACATGCAAGCAGTTAGTAGCACACCTATGTAACTACACGTAAGCACGCGTGTGCCTGACTGCAGGTGCTGAACCCCAGTGAGACATTTGGCAACATCATAGTTGACTACTCCTACGTGGAGTGCACGAGTGCATGCATCACAGCTCTCGCGGCCTTTAGAAAGTCATACCCAAACCACAGGTGACATACATTTGATTGCGAGCAACTTGCACAGCGCTCACGCTTTTAAATCATGGATGCACGCACCCACTATTGCCCGTGCAGTGCAAGTCAGGACCCAAACGAAATCACAGCCATAAATGCATTAATTTAGGAGGCTGCAGCACACAAAAATGTAATGCCAAGCTTTTGTTCTCGGTCATACTTAATGTGTGTTGTTTTGGACGTAGAGGGTCATGGCTGCCCTAGACAAGCAAAGATCACTGCTTGTCAATTGCGCTTGACGGACACATGGAGATATGCACACTTTGCTGCACAGGCCCCAGGAAATCGTGGCTGCCCTTGACAAAGCTGAGGCCTTCATCCGGAGCATCCAGCGGCCTGACGGTTCTTGGTAGGGTTTGGTGGTGATGGTATGATTTGCTTCAACTGCCAAGCCTTGTTGCGTATTTTATTATTTCTGTAAGCAATCGAGCTTTGCTGCAGGCAACTCGACAATGCCGTGCGCACAAGAGCATTCAAATTTGTGGGGGTATTCTACTTTTGAGTTTCAGCAAGGCTTTTCATTTTGGAAAGGGGCACTGAACTGTTCCAATGAGTTGGTCTGGACAGTTGCTTCGCTCGTCGTCGTACTTTGTGCTCTTTTTCATGTGCCAGGCTATTACCAACCAGTGTTCATCTTCCAGACTGCTACAGCGTAAATCATGCGCTATCATCCTTGTTGCAGGTATGGCTGCTGGGCCGTGTGTTTCATGTATGCCTGCTGGTTTGGCGTCAGTGGACTTGTAGCTCGTGGCTATGCTTGGGACACAGATGAGGTGCGTGGTGCTGGTGTAGTTGCGTCTATGTGTGCGTATGTATGTGTCTGCGTATGCCAGCGTGTATCTGGGTGCAGCTGTTGCCTGCTGTATATTGCTACCGTATTTTGTTTTGTGTCAGACAGGAGTGTGCCTATGCTTTTTGACGGCTAGTGGTTGCCCATTGCAAAAAGTGAGTTTGTTTACCTACCTCATGCAATGAAGACAAACATTGGCATCCGCTGCTGCATCCTATGAAAATTGATCAAAGCGAAAGTGGATGCCTGTTCGCTCCATTTTTTAAGGTCTTGTCTTTCCGCCTCTCTCATCTTATACCTCTACAGGCCATCCTCCGGACATGCGAGTTTGTGCTAAAGCACCAGCAAGACGATGGTGGCTGGGGCGAGAGCTATCTGTCTTGTCAGAACAAGGTGTGTGGTGCGCGTGCGTGCATATGTGCATGCGTGTGTGTATTGTGTGTGTATGTGTGTGCGTGTGTGTGTGTGAGTGAAAGTGTGTGTGCTGGTTGTGCGTACAGAGCACTCGTGAAACATTACGAAGTAGCTTCTGCATGTCTGGAGGCAAGCTGGTTTTGCATAAAGCACATTGCCACCGTAAGCTAATCAGTCGCAATTAAATAAAGAGTATGCACGAAGCTCATTCTTTTTGTCCAGTCTGGTGCAAATAAAAATACGTTGTTACCAATCAGGTCTACAGTCAACTACCTGGACCATCTCACGTGGTGAATACAGCATGGGGCATGCTGACGCTCATAGAGGCTGGCTACCATAAAAAGGATGCTGCACCCTTGCACAGGTGACTGCTCCCTGAGGGGGGCAGCGTTTGTCGTAACACAGCGCATTTGTTCGAACTTATTTCTGGTAATTGCAATACAATCCTATTTTGCTAACTGTGGATTAATGCCAGCCGGTTTCTTTCTGCATGGCATTGATATGCTGTAAATAAGGTCTTAAAAACCTGGTCCGCTTGTTTTTTGCATGCTACCTTATAAACCTGGAAACACTCATGATTCTTAGGGGCGCAGGCCGCATTCAGTGCACTTACAATGAGACTCTTTGTCTGTGGCTAGAAGGTGGATTTAAGTTCTTACTTTACACATGGCTGCAACTTCTGTAATTTTGTGCTCTTTCGGCACTCATGCAGGGCTGCAAAGCATTTGATGTCCATGCAACAGGCCAATGGTGACTGGCCGCAGCAAACCTTCAGTGGTGTGTTCAACCACAACTGCATGATCACTTATGCGAACTACAGGTGGGTGGTTTGTTTGGTACTGCTCTCCCACGTGCCGTACGTAGCTTGCAGGAGATTTTGCTTGATCTGTGAGTGTGTGTGTGTGTGTGCTTTGAGCAAACAATGTAGAGGGAACTGTCAAGCTCCATAAGATCCGCAAAGAAGAGATGACACACTTTGCATTCGATTTGCAGTACAGATGGTCTCCAGCTGATCAGACTCTTGCCATGTAATTCTGTTAAAATAGATTTTTCTCCTCTAACATCTGCAGAAACATCTTCCCCACTTGGGCTTTAGGGCTGTACCGTCGCGCAGTCCTATTGGAAGAAGACGTTTAGACTCAGTACACGCAAAGATCCTGAACAATTGCAATGATACCTTGAAGTGAAGGTTGACTCCAAACTAGACTGGAGTCCTGTCTAGTTGTACTGATGCCGCTTATAAATTCCCTCTAGAGCGTTCCAGTGTTGTCCTCTTGTGTTTGGTGGAAGAACTCCATGGTAGTTACTAAGGTTATATTGTTATATTTCATTGAAAAGGCTATGCAATGGGGATTGCATTGGGCGATTCAAATTAGACAACGGTTTCAGTGTGACTGGAGTCTTGACTGGCACGATGGCACGCCTAATTGGTGGCAATGACGAATTGTGTGCGACCTGGAAGGGGCGTTGGTTGCGTGCTGAGTATGGCTATTAGGTAGTTATGAGGTTTAATTAGTAGGAAGGTTTGGGAGTGGGATTGTGTGCACGTAAAAACAGGCAGTGTAGTATATGGGCCAGGTATGCCATGTGTCATGCCACAGGTAACAGACGCATCCTGAGCAGGCAGTGAAATCACTCCCCACATTTATTAAGGAAAAGGAGCCACATTAATTTACTGGCTCATAAAAAACAATTAGTTCATGGAGGAATAATTGAAGCTTGTTATTATTCTGGCTTAAGACATTGAAACACATCGTGAGCTCCTGTTGGGGGAAACAGAGATGCATATAGTCTGCGGAGAGAAATCATGTGGGGATTGGCGCAGTAGAAAAAACGTGCTGCAAAGGTTTGTAAGGTTTACAAGTGTGCAAGGTTTACAACGCTTTTGTAATCACGGCACGTTGCGTCATACCAAGAAGGGGTTATGGGAAGGCCCAGCTGCATTTTGCACGACATTTGTCTTGCTGTCATACCAGTGGCATCAGCAGCAAGCGTAATGGATCTAGGAAGTGTTGAAAGTTTGTAGCAGGATAGAGTTACAGAGTTACTGATAAAGCCATCAGCCAAAAAGTGTGACTGCTAGGCTGCGTTTGTAAAACGCGTAAAAAGAAAAATATCAATGATTTAGCACCAAGTACACATCCCACGAAAATATTCAGGTGTAAGTGGTAGTTAATATCTAAAGCGTAGACAAAAAGTAGACAAAAGTGTGTACCTGCCAAACATGAGACACACGAAAGGCAATGATATAAAGGAAAGAAAAGAAAAACTACGCAGGCAGTGAAAACCACTCCCCACATTAATTATGGAAAAGGAGCCACTTTGGTATCGAGTATCGTAAAGCTCCTCCACTGTGGGCAATGATAAAATAAAGCAGGGCGAGTCTAAAAGTGCACTTTAAGCACAAGGACTCCTCGGAGATGTAGTACGAAGTAGAAAACGACCCCTTCTTTACAAACTCCCCGGTTTAGCAGAGGGAAAACGGAAACATGGGGCGCTTGTAGTATTAGGATTGAAGTTCTTGATTGCGTTTAGAGTTCCGAAAAGATTGGAGGACAGTCTCGTTTCAAGCATGTGTGAAACAAACGCGTCTTTGTGCTCACCCCTCCAAACCATATGTGGCTGGTTCAAACTATATTCCATGACTCCATTCCCAGAAGCAAAATATGGGACCACCTTCGTAAGAACCAAACCTGTCAATAATCCTTGAAAACTTGTATAAAGCTGATGAACACACTGTTGGATGGGGATAAATCAGCGGCTTTTTGGTGTGAAACCGTTTGTGACAAGGTGCCCCCTCTCCCCCCTGCTGTTTTCCAATTACTTGAACAACATTGACAGCAAAGACTTATGGGGCACAGGGTGCGCTCACAATGTTTTGCTGTGAAAAAAATGCTGTTTGCTGATGACCTTTCCCTCCCTTCCCAATGAACACGCAAATCTGCAGACCATGCTAAGCAAGCTGAGAGTATACGCTGAGAAGAACAAGTCTCTCACTGTCAACACACAGCCAGAAGTCAGAGGTAATGTGCTTCAATTCCAACTCTGAATACCTGCCCCCCCCCCCTGTACTTTGACGGTGTATGCTTCCTTACACGGACTCAGTCAAATATTTGGGCATGGTGTGCAACAAGTAGATCAATCCGAATATCGCGGCTGACGCAACACTTTGCCCATTCACAGCAGGCACGTTCAGAGCCAAAGAGTTTGTTCAGAAACATAACCTTATTTCTAACAGGTTACACGCGTATATATGGCTTTTCAAGACATACGCCATTCCGGCTGGTATGTATGCGAGTCAGATTTGGGCCACTCCTTACTTACAACAAGGCAAAGAGATGGACAGTCCCCTAGCCTTCAGAAGTGGCTGTTGGCAGTGTTGAAAAGGATGTTGGGAGTCAGAGACACCACGCCTTCATGGTGTGTCATGCGAGAGTGTGGATTGGAACCCCTACAGTTGATTGTTTTCGCGCGGCAATGTGGCTGTACAATTATTTGACTAAACTTAACAGCTACACAATGAAATAGGTCTTACATGCTGACTTCCAATTGAGTACACGGTCTAATGATCGCTGGTCAGCCCATATTCTTTCTGCCATGGATGGTCTGACCCAACCGTATATCTTCAAACAGAAGCTGCAAAACTGTGAGCATGGGCCATTGATCTCAGTCGTTTTGTCGTAGACCTCAGGGAGAGACACTTGGAGTACTGGACACCTCATTCTAAAACTCATCCGAGAAAACACAACAGCAAACACTCTAGCTACTTATCACCAAGAATGGTGTGCTCTTCCTACAAGAAGGGCTCAAGTCACTCATTCGCCTTACATCCTTCCCAAATACATGTTTCTCAACCTGCCTCGTGATGACATCCGTAGTTAAGCTCGTTTCAGACTTCGTGTTCACACCCTATGTTTTGAGACAGCGACATGGAGTCAAAGCATTTCCCCCACCTGTGTCCTATGTGATACTGATGATGTCCAAGATGAGCAGCATGTTCTTTTCCACTGCGCCAAGACACATGATTTCTCTCCGCAGGCAGTATGCACCTCTGTTTCCCCCAACTCACGATGTGTTACTTTCTTATGCCAGAACAATAACAAGCAAAAAAAATTCCATGAACTAATTGCGTTTCATGAGTAGGCTAGCAGTCGCACTTCTTGACTGAAGGCCTTTTTTGTAAACCTTGCAAACTTCTGGGCTGGCTGTGTGTCGTGGTGCCTTTGCTTGCTGTGAGTTGCACCTCTAGGGTGAAAAAACTCTGTGGTGTTTGTTGGCTAGCTTGCTGTGGCTTGAACATCACGGGAGTGTGGACTGAGATGGTTGAGTTTCTATGTAGTGCAACAACCAGCTAGGCCAGAATGGGGTTCAAACAATTTAACAACTTGAGGCGAAGGTTTTTCCTTCCAACACTCTTCTGTGCTTTCTTAGAACGTACATGCATGCTGGTGCACTGTTGTAAGTCGATTGTCAAATTTGAAGGTATGAACAGAACTGCCGATGCCTTTGTCTGTCCGAGTCTCGCTGTTATGACGTGCCTGGTCTCCAAATTTTTGGGTAAGATGATTGCCTCTTCTTCTTTACCTGGTTTTGAAGAATTCTCAGCTCCTTTTTTGAAGTACGCTTACCCAGGTGATGAGAAAGATAAAAATGTGATTGTCCCTTACCTGGCCAACCTCTTTCACGTTGCTTTGAGTAAGAAACGTATTCCTGCTTGTTAGAAAGAAGCCAAGATCGTCCCCCTTTCTAAGAAAGACTCTAAGCTTGATCCCAACAACTACCGCATGTTGGCTGTGAGCGGGACTTTGTATAGACTCCACGCCAACATTTTGAGAGAACTAGTGACCAAGTGGTGTGTTGAGAACCAAAAAGTTCCTGACACGCAATTTGGCTTCTAATTAGATCGTAGCACGATCCAGCCTAGGTTTATTTTAAGGCACTTAGTCCACGCTGCCAAGCAGATTAGACCAAAGGGTTGTTCCCACCTTCACACGGCCTTTACTGAATTTAAACAAGCGTATGACACTATCGACAGACCAAACCTTTGGGATCATTTAATTAATATCAGGATGCCCACTCACCTTGTCAATGTTATCAAACAAAGGTACGATGGAGACGAGTATGTTTTGATTGATGTTGCCAAAACTACCAGTACCGGTAATTCCACTGTGCCTTAAAGAGGTGTAAAACAAGGTTGTCCTTTATCTCCTCTCCTCTTTTCCCTTTTTATCAATGATGTGGATGATGAGTTTGGGACTGGCTTTATGGGTGCTGTTACTGGCACTGAGGGGCTCCTCAGGGTAACACACATGCTCTATGCTGACGACCTGACCCTGACAGCTAATGACCCAGTCCAATTGCAGAAAATGTTGAGACGACTTGAAGCGTATGCTGCCAGGAATGGACTTACAGTAAAGGTGCGGAAATCCTACATAGTTAATTTTAATGCGTACCGAAAT
>Ga0307963_1001898_pt1 | contig 16293 bp, 19 predicted proteins | sample OrgLakmetagen594_FD_201829 | JGI IMG/M metagenome (GOLD analysis project Ga0307963, IMG submission 201829) | Saline water microbial communities from Organic Lake, Antarctica - #594 | ecosystem: Environmental > Aquatic > Non-marine Saline and Alkaline > Saline | place: Antarctica: Organic Lake...
GAGATGGCTCAGACAAGTCTGAGAAAAGAGCGAGTTTGTTACAAGAGGACCATCTAAACTGGCCAAACAACCAAATAACCATAAAACCGTTGCTCACATTATAAATCCAGGGAAATTCACACGATTCGTCCATGCCATTGATTTAGCATGACATACAGCTGTCACGACGGCTATATATAGCTCATACTTGCAATCCATGCTTAAGCTGGTACCGTGATTCGTCGTGACATAGGCAGGGAAAACCACATCCCATATTGGTTGGGGAAAGTAGCCACTTTGCTACCAAGAACCAAAAACTCCTCCACCGAGATGAATAGGAAAAAGATCAATGGGGGTATCCTTATTAGAAAAGAAAAGAAAAGAGGACTTTGCTAAGAAAAAAAAGAAACGAAAAGACTCCGCTGGTAGTGATGACACAGCCAGCATGATTAAGGTAGGGATTTACTTAGGTGCCCGCACCAGGCAACCCCCCCACCGCGCAAACAGTTGAAAAGAAATCAATGTGGGTCAGGGTGGTTGTGTGCCGTAGCACCCGGACCCAATCCTTGACTGTTGTTGCTTGTGTTATATTGCAGTGTATACCTTGTTTTTATGAGTGCAGATGCATGTCTGATGGAGTGTTCGTTCAGTTTGTGTGTCAATTTTTTAATCTTATGGTAATCCAGATTAATGTCTGCCAGAGGTTTGTCTGTATAGTCTTTTCAGCCAGCCACCTGATCCTTAGGATAATAGTAAAACAGTACACAGGCAGCAAAAACCACTCCCCGCATTAGTTAAGGAAAAGGAGCCACTTCTGTACCGGGAACCATAAACTCCTCCACCGAAAAGAATAGGAAAAAGATCAATGGAGGGATCCTCATTAGAAAAGAGAAGAAGAGAGGACTCTGCTAGTAGTGATGACACATTATCCAGAATGATTAAGGGAGGGGTTTACCCATTCGCAGTCAACAAAAAAGGAATAAAACGATGGAAATTACCAGAGGTGGTTAACTGGGGAAATGTCCAAATATGTGCCTTTTATGCACTCAGAAGCCGGTCATCTACTGCCCTTTAATCCGATTGGGACCATTTTTGCTTCAAATCGAAGCTGACATTCTTGTGAGTTACACGAGGATGTGCTTGGATTCATGTAGGTCAATCTGTATTCAAATTTGCTGGCCTGAAAGCCCACAGTGACCACCAAAAACCTAATAGGGTGGTTTTGCATGGGCTAACAGCCTGTGTTGGCCTACATCCCCAAGTACTTGATCGTTTCACTCCATTTTTCGCAATGCTATTTATTTGTTACAAGGATTCCATAACACCAATAAACATCATGTGATTTGGTGCAGGGGGTGGTCAGATCTGGCACACGGGTGGCTGAAAAGTACTGAGTTTGACAGTTGCCAATGAAGGGGCCCACTGGGAACATTTGAAAAACACCCCCATTTTGTGTTTTGTGGCGTGCGCCACAGCCGATTAAGCATGGGCCCCCTCATTGGCAACAGTCAAACTCAACTGCTATGGAGCCTACCATTCGGAACTGAGTTTGACAGTTGCCAATGAAGGGGCCCACTGGGAACATTTGAAAAACACCCCCATTTGGTGGGTCAGTCGCCCCCCTCTGGGAAATTACGGTCAAATTGGCCAAACATGAAATCACGGTAGGTAACGGGTTCCACCTGGCTTTGTATTCTCCACGTGGGACATTGCGCTCTTCCCTTTTGCTAGACCCACCCAACAGACTACAATAAACCCAGACTCCAGACTCTTCAAGGCAGAAGGTTTCTGGCGTTATTGGCAATGTTTCTTAGTCAGGTCAAGACCTTGTTCTAATAGTTGCGCAATCAATACAGGAGTAGACACTAAAAGCGCAGAAGCTGGCAAGGCCGATAGGGCGGTTTGCATTGGAGGGAAAGCTATGCCAAAGGACAATGCTACTAGTCCGTTAGTTGCATCCTGTATTTCCCATAACTTGTTAAATTAAAACAACGTTGATCAATAAAACGAAGATGAATAAAAGTATAATCTGGGCAGGTCAGGGGATAGAGGACATCTGTGTTAACATCGGCATGGTCTTGAGCAGAACGCAGAGGCCATCAATTTCTACTCGTGCCTCTACAACAGGCAGGGTTTCTTCTACTTCTACTTCTTCCTCTTCTTCTTTTTCTTCTTCTCATCATCTGCCAGCTCACGTAACACACTGCAACAAAGAGCAATCAGAATATCTTTGCATGGCCTTGGCTGAAATAAATTATCTGATCCTGCGGTAAATCATAGGAGCACGACGCTGTGCATGCTGTGTACTTTCAACCCAAATCTCGGCAGCGCAGGCCCTAGCCTTGTGCTCTTGCGTTGTCACTCGACCTGTTTTTTGGCTGTCCCTCCGTGTGACCTGCAGCGATGAGTGGCAGAGACTAAATAGTGGGTTTTGGCCTATCATGCCAGTTGCAGAAGTGAGGCTGGACAGCTGTGTGTGTATACCACTGACTTTTCACCACAATCTACCTGCAGCAGCTTATGTTGTAGGGTGTGTTGTGCAAAGGCGCATCCAGTGCGCTTCTGTCTCTGTAATAAGAATTTATGCAAGCGCTTGAAAGCTAAAAATTTACACTTCACACCATCCTTCTTGGTGTGGGAGGATGAACCTATACCTCTAACACTTTGCATCATCTAAAAGAGCTCAGCCTCAATTCACAGAGGGCCCACAAGACTGCCCTTAAATTGCATGCTCACTCTGTGCATTATGCGCACAAACTGACTACCAGACGCGCACTTGAAAAAACTAACTGCTCTCAAGGTCTCGGTCTGGAGCAGGGGGCTGCCAGCCACCCTCCAGATCCCCACCAGTTTTCTTTTTTCCTTTGGTGGGGGAGACTCACGGCACTTCGGGCCAATGTGTCTCCCTCCTTTTCCTTAATTGATGCAGGGAGTGTTTTGCTGCCTGCGTAGTTGTTCTTTTTCTCTGTTTTTTTTTCGTGGTGATGAGGGAAAGGTGCGAATTGAAAGCCACATTACCCCTGGAACAACATGGAAGAAAACACATTTCGGTATTGTGCACCTGGTCTTTCTTTCTTACAAATTAATGTAAACCTTTGCTCTAAGACTATATAATATTGAGTCCTGTTTCCCATACTCAGTTTACTTGCATTCCATGCTTTACAGAAAAAACACACACATTCTGACACAACACACACACAGACAGAATCCTGAATTGTGTACAATCATTTAAACGCTGGTCTGCTGATGCAAGCTGATGCAAGGTGAGTGCTGAGATAGCACAAAATGTGCAAAAGGGTGCCATTTGAGACATGGCAGCGCAAAGTAAGCTACATCTGATAGCAGGGGCAAAGCCCCCTATGCCTCATCTGAATGCAGGATGCTTAAGGTTAGATCTAAATCATTCTGGGGGGTTCTGTGGGGCCCTTTGCGAATTTTGCGCCCACTTTGGCAGGGAAAACGTTAAATACTGAACTTACACCGATCAACCTTTGCTTCAGGATATAAGCATTATAAATGTCATAAAACAATGCTGCAATGTCGAATTTGGGGCAGGGGTACTGGGAATGCCAGTGAGTGGGAGGCACTCGCACGAGGGACACAGGGGCAAAAGACAGAAAATCTGTCGCTCCACACCTGCTGCGAATTTCAGTCCAGTTTTGGTTACCAGAGTTGCAGACAAAATAATCAAGCATACTAATTAAAATTTAGCTATCCAATGCAACTTTTAAGTCCCAAAATGGTGAAGGGAAAGGGAAGATAGAGCCAAAATTGGCTTATTGGGATTGTTTTGGCTTGCAAAGGGGTGGACCGTTCATGGGGGCAGCCTACAACAAAACATGGGGTAAGGCCTGCACTATGCGGCCATCGCTACTATGCGGGCCAATCTCGATTCCTTTTTGAACCTAGCTAACGTTTAAAGGTAATGTTCACCCCCATGCCACCAGTAGAGCCACCAACCCCAGACAGCACCGATCTAAAGACCTCAGCAAAACTCGGCGTGACATCCACCTCGTCGAGATCAAGTATTGTGAAGACACCAGACCTCAGAACCAGCTGAATGCCGCAAAGGAACAGCACAAAGATCTCTGCAACATTCTCCAAGGAGCCTCCGTTACACTTCACATCATCCTTTTGGGTGTGGACGGCACCATCTACAACACTCACACTCTGAAGCCTTTCAAGGAACTGGGTCTTGATTCTCAAAGAGTTAAAATGCTTGCCTCCAAGCTCCATGTGCACTCTGTGAACTTCGCTGCTAAACTTGTCCATACCAGACGTGCCCTTTCCAGTACTGCTATCAACTCTCATCAGGAGCCAATTTCAGGCCAAGCCTGCAACCCTCTTGATCCCCATTGATTTGTCCTATCCTTTTCGCGGTGGAGGAGCTTTACGGTACTCGGTACCAAAGTGGCTCCTTTTCCTTAATTAATGTGGGGAGTGGCTTTCACTGCCTGCGTAGTTTTTTCTTTTCTTTTCTTTTCACCCCCATAATTACATGCATGGTGTACACTTGATGCGAAGCCCATTCACGGGAGAAATAAACGGCAGTTGCTATATCATCAACAGCTGCACTTACCATTGCTACTTTGCTGCCGTTCAATGACCTCTGCCAAACTTGCATTGAGGCCTTCTTTGCAGGTATGATTTGAATCCCCATTCGTCGAAAGCTTTCTACTTGCAGCTGGGACATCCTTTTGGCAAGGAGCGTGTGGCCTGTTTCAAGAAGGAAGAACAAAAGCAGGTGGATCTTCCAAACAGGCTAAAATACACCTCATTCCCTTTTAGTGTGATTTATAGTTTAAAGTATAGTATGACAGAAGAAATGAGACATCTAAAAAACAAGGCCGAAGCGGTAAGTTTTGATCACTTACCCTAAAAATACCCTACAACCTGCAACTGACATTTTCTTTGTTACGACCCACCTCCCAACACCAAAGTCAAGTGCACGCCCTCGCCTAGTGCAGGAACCGGGTACTCTGAACAGCAAACATGTGTGTTGAGTTTTTAGTAAGGGTGAAGGAATTAGCGGGCGGGTACTCCAAAGTAATGGTGGTGGTGGATTACTTTTCAGTGATCTGTTGCTTATTTTGGAAGAGGCATGTTGTCACCTTTTATCAGACGCTTCCTCTCGTATTCTTCATGTGCCTCCAACCAATAATTCTGAGCAACTTGTTTGAGCAGACGTAAGTCAGGGAACGTCAGTAGAAAATTGTTGGCATCTTTGAGAGAAGTGATGCTGCCTGTTTGACCTCCAAGGTCCTCGATCGCTCTGAGTTTGATAGGAAGATAGCGAAGGACTTGTTGGATGTTCTTCCTTTCCCAGTCATCTCCAGCTTCACGCGCACCAGACCCCACAAGCACTGTGCGCATTGTAGTGAGTTTGCGTTATGTGCCTGTTGAAAAAGTGGTGTACTACGGGAGTGCGAGCGGACATTTGCGAAAGTTTTGGAGTCCGTCCACCCCTGACTTTACAATGCACACTGTACAAGACATTAAAACCTACTCCAAGGACATCCTGTGGCTCCTGAATTTGTGCAGATTCAGGCTGATCTCCTGGGGTGCAAGCTGAGTGCAGAACTTGCAAAATGAAGGCAAAACCATCCAAAACAGGCCACACACGCACACACACGCTCCTTGGGGGCGAAAACATGGGGTGACATCCGTGCTACACGTCCATTGCGTCTGTGCAGGAGTTCTGAACATCGTGCTGTGCGTGCTGTAAATGCTGCTTGGTGCTCGATACACACACACAGGACACAGGACACCACCAATTGGTACGAAACCGACGCTGTGTGTGTGTGTGTTCCTGGTAACCAACACACATAACATAGGACGAGTGGGAGGTGCTGGAATGGGCAATTTAGGGGTCCCCATCATGCAAGCATGTCCGGACGTCGGATCCGACAATGCGAAAGTGAGTGCCGATAGGTAAATCGACCAGGTGCTCGTCGCGCACACACACACACACACACACACACACACACACAGCACACACACACACAGCCTGCACAGCACACACACACACAGCCAGCACAGCACACACACGCACACAGACAAACAGCACACACAGCACACACACAGCACACACACACACACAGCCAGCACAGCACACACACACACAGCCAGCACAGCACACACTCACACACACACAGCACACGCAAACACACACACAGCACACACATATACACACACAGCCAGCACAGCACACACACACAAACACAGCACACAAACATACAGCACAGTAGCAGCGCATATACACACAGCGCTACATGTATATGCTGCACACACAAACGCATGCACGCACGCACGCGATTTGCTCCGGTGCAGTAATGGTAAGGACTGACGTGTGGGTGAGCACCTCGCCCTCCCAGAAAAATATGGCGAGGTCTGCCGGAGATGGGAAATAGGCCTGGGAGGACAGAGATTCAACGAATGAAGCAGCGTATCGGCACAATAACGTCCCATCTTCATTTCTGCGCACGTGTGTGCCTGCGCGCACCTGACGGGTGACCTGTTCAATACTGATGGTGTTGAGAGCATTCTAGTCGGTTTGGTGCACTCCTGTGTTATTGACAAAGCGAGGAGCAGCCAATGAAGAAACAGGGCAGCTGGACAGGATGTGCACGCCCCAGGGGCAATGCTGGAAGATCTTGCAGACGAATTTATGCGTGTGCTAGGCATGACGAAGGCTGGCCATAATAAAGTTTCCCTGATGAAACACACATGCAAGTCCAATGCATGATGGACAGCTCACATTTGATGCAAGCGTGCTGCAAGCGTGCTCGTGACCGGTCATGCATGTCAAAGGAGCGGAACACGTAGCGTTGGGACACAAGAAAAAGCAGATGCGGACACTCACACGTGCAGAAACCTTTTGTGCTGTGCTGGAAGAGTGAACCCTAGTGTTATAATATTAAGTCACCCTTGAATTAGCAGATTTGCTCTGTTATGGCTCCAAGGAGAGAAAAGAGAGAGTTTATTACCCCAACAAACTTTTTTGTTTCAGCTGTCACTCAGTTGTGTGCTCCCAGTGACTATAGGCAATAACATTTTAAGATGCAATTAAGTGGGTCAGCACACTCTGCTTGCCTTCCGGGGAGCAGGCGAGCCCAAAATGATGTGCAGGGCAACAAGTGTTTCAAGGCTGTCTCTGGCTTTTGCCGCCCTGTGCCCTCTCAACTAGCTCAATCAGTATCTGTCCCGGCCAGAAAACGTTGCACACGTGAGGGGGCGCGCTGTCGTGCCCTTTCCAAGGTACGTTCAACTTCTTTCGACACGCGCACGCGCACGCGCGCGCACATACACACACACTCACACACACTCACACATGCACACACGCATGCACGCATGCACACTTACACACACGCACACACAATATTTACACACACAAAACATACATGCCACATAACACACAGTCACACACACACACAAACACACACACACACATACACACACAAACACACACACACACAGTACATACACACACACACGTCACACATACACACACACATGTCACACATACACACATTTCACAGATGCAAATGCGCACACGCACACTCACATACACGCTCACACACACATACACGCATACACACATACACGCACATAAACATACGCGCATCCACACATATTCACTTACACATACACACACAAACACACACATACACGCACACACGCACGAGCATACACATATACACACTCACAGCCGGTCGTGGCTGCTGCCTTGGCGATCGAGCAAACAGAGTCCGCCTTTGATGAGCTGTCCAAGGGCACGGACCGCAAGTACATAATGATTTCAGGGAAGGGGGGAGTGGGCAAGACCAGCTTGTCTGCCTCCCTGGCCATAAAGCTAGCAGCTGCAGGCCACACCACACTCGTGGTTTCTACGGACCCTGCACACTCGCTGAGCGACTCCTTGTCCCAGGTAAGCACGTGAAAAGTCGCGGTCATAAGTGCTCATGTCAAATGTGCCCGTGTCACGCCTGACAAGTAAATCCCCTTTTGTTCATGCTGTGGGCTCCAGCACATGCTAGGAACTTGCGCTCGCAAAAGGATTCTACTTATAGACGCGTTGCTCGTGAACACAAAGGTATACACACGCGCACACACACACACACACACACACACGCACACACGCGCACACACACACACACACACACGTGCATGTGACATGACACAGGACGTCAGTGGAGGAAAGCCGGTGCCTTTGGAGGGCACAGACCTGCCCCTCTGGGGCTTGGAGGTTGACCCCGACGAAGCAACCAAGGAGTTCCGAACCTACAGCCAGCAATCAAACACAGGTGCAGGCCACTCACTGTTTTGGCACAAAAGAGGCAGGATCCTGAACATCATGGTGCGTGTATTTGTATGTGTGTGTGCGCTCTCTCTCTCGCTCTCTCTCTCTCTCTCTCTCTCTCTCTCTCTCTCTCTCTCTCTCACACACACACACACACACATACACACACATACACACATACACACCCTTCTATGTAGCTTAATCGGTTGCGTGCCACACACATTTGCAGGGGAGCAGGTGCAGGATTTCATGAGGGGCATAGGCATGGGTATGATAGCCAATCAGCTGGCAGACCTCAAGCTGGGTGAGCTCCTGGACACACCTCCCCCGGGCCTAGACGAAGCAGTGGCCACCGCCAAGGTGGGTGTGCGTGTTTTTGTTTGTGGTGTAATGCTTATGTGTGTATATGTATGCCTGTGTATGAGTGCTGATGTGTGTGTGAGTGTGTGTGTGTGCTTCAAAGCACATGTCACGCCTAGCACGCCCTATTCAGCCCTCAGCATTATGCTGCATTGTAAACCACCTTCATCTACCTTCCCCCCCCGCTCCTCCCCCCCTCCAGGTGGTCCAGTTTGCAGAGTCAGCTGAGTACGCACGCTTCTCTCGTATTGTGTTTGACACAGCCCCCACCGGCCACACGCTCCGCCTGCTGAGCCTGCCGGACTTTGTGGAGTCCTCACTGGGCAAGATCATTAGGTGTGTTTGGTTGAGAGCGTGTGAACTTGTGTGTGTTCATGTTTGCATCCTTTTGGGTTCTAAGCGCAATTGCCTTGTGCTCTCGCTGGTCAGCATTCATCTCGCTGAGCTTGCCAGAATCTGTGGAGTCTTCACTGACCAAGGCCTATGACTCACACGCAAGACCACCTGATTTGTGCGTGTGCATGTGCATGTGTGTGAGTACATGTGTGTGTGCGCATGTGTGTGAGTACATGTGTGTGTGCGCATGTGTGTGCATGAGTATTTGTGTGCTCTGTGTGTTGCACGTTCCACGCCATCACATGCACTGTCCACAGTAAACCAAGTATGTAACACGAAGGAGGAGGAAATTAGGAAAGTACTGGCTGTAGCTCATATTATGAAATGAATACCTCTTTATTCTGTAAAGCAGCATCAAAGATGTGAGCATCAACCCTGTCTTGACACAGGCTTGCACGTAAGCAGGATGCGTGCACCTTTACGTGCAGGTTACGCAAAAAGCTGGCTGGCGCGACCTCTGTGGTGCGCTCCCTTTTTGGTACATCAGAGAAGCAGGTGAAAAGAGGGAAAGCCGCCTGACAAGGATGCTCACGTGCTTTTATTGTTTGCTTCCAATAGTGCCAAGGAGGCTCACGTGCTTACCCCAAGCTTTTGTTCCAATTGTGACAAGGAGGCCCACGTGCTTATTGTTTGCTTCCAAAAGTGGGGCTGTTTCCTTCCAAAGGTGGGGTCGGCTAGGATTCGATGCATGCAACATGCGCATACAGGGGTACAGGGATACATGAACATACAGGGATCTGTGCAGCGCTTGCAAATAAGGTGGTGGTGAATGAACCTTTGGCCTCATAAAAGTTTGTGCGGCATGAAAGTGCATGCTCGCATACTCGCACACACACACACACACTCACTCACTCACATACTCACATGTTCAGACGTGTGAAAAGATATGCACGCAAACACACCTGTAGACATGCACATACATGTACATTTGTGCACCATTCATATGCGCACACAAACACACTCGCACACACACACACGCTCCCATACGTACTCTCTCTCACACATACACACACACACATATACACATACGCTTACGCACACACAAATGCGCACACATACACACACACATACACCATTCGGCAAAATTGCAACATAGGACGAGACAGTGGCCAAGCTGGAGGTGCTGCAGCAGCGAATTCGAATTGTCAAGGACTTGTTCAGGAATAAAGAGGTGGGTGCACAAATCACAGGGCTTGGGCATCATGCTCTACATACCGTTCGCAAAGTTCAAATTGTTATCAGGCCTACACATGACAATGAATTGTCTCTGCAGGTGAAAAGAGCTTTACTGTGCATGTGAAAATGTAGCCTCGTGTACGGCATAATATTCGAACTAACCACACAAGAAGAAGAAGCTTGATGTCTATGAACAGAGCAGCTGGCAATTTGGTTGTCCAAAGGCCCAGTCAAAGCCTTGCACATTGATTTTTCATAATACAATTTGATAGAGGGAGTGACCAACACACACATACACACACAAGCACAAACACGGGCAGGCACAATAAAAGTTGATGCACATGCACAAAACACACACTCAAACACACACACACACTTCTTGTCCACGTCTTTGTTTCAGATGACGGAGTTTATCATTGCCACCATCCCCACATATATGGCGGTGGATGAAAGTGCTCGGCTCCTGAAGGCGCTGCGCAAGGACAACATCCCCTGCAAGCGCATTGTGGTGAACCAGGTAATCTTGTATTTTCAGCTCTTCTACATTTATGAATGAAGTCAGGATGAAAGCCCTTACCTGAAAGCCCTGTGCAAAAAGCGATATGCCCTGTGAGCGCGTGATGAACTAAGTGACCTATTTTTCCTATTTTTCCTGGAGATGCCTTCTGCAGAATATTTAATGTCAACGAGCTTTTAAGGCACTGCGTGCGGACATCATTCCTTGCAAAGACATCGTGGTGAACTATTTTTGCTATCTCTCAGCCTGTGAGGTTTGGTACATGACGAGAGCACTCTCTGAAAGCATGTGCAAGTTCAAATGAGTTGCCGCGTACCCGTCATCCAGTCCTAATCAAAATACCGTGAAAGTGTGACGAGGGTGCTTAGTTTTTAAGGCATCACGCAAGGACATATATCCGCGCAATGTTCATTCACGAAAGCCCGACCAGCTTGACCTCCCTTTTTCTTTTGCTTTGCTGCCCAAACTACGTCCTCTGTCGGCTCCCTATCGCCCTTCTGCTGCTTTACTCTTCTACGCATAGCATAGCCTTCTTCTCGTACGTGTCTCAGAGCGTGTGTATGGCTTGCGGATGAGGTCGTGTACCTGAGATGCTGTTGCACATCCTCCGTGCCTCTCCGCTACCTCCTGCAAACAAGTGAGGAGAATTGGCACACACAGCAGGGCAGGTAAAAATATGGCAGGTGCTGGTGCCTTTGTGCTCTTTAGAGCAGCCAGGCACAGAGGTCTAGCGTGGTGAAGTGTGTTAGAGAATAATTCAATTGGGGTTCATAGTGGAAATATTCTAGTTTCAGCTTAACCGTAGTGGCAATATATCACGCCGCAAAAATATTATTTTTGGGGGTGCGGCCAACTCACCCCCCCTGAAATAATTATATATTTGAGGGGGTGCGGATTACTGCAGACTGGGTTATAGTTATTATTTTCGAGTTTTTGACGGGTCATAAGTGGAAAAGAGCCCCCGAGAGCCTTAGTGGGGCGTGTCCAGACAGGGATGGCCAGCTTCTGCAAGGCCCCCCCATCCACTGAGCAGCTTGAGCAGCAAAAGCGAGAAAGCCAGAAGGAGGGATGGGAAAGATGATGATGAGGGCTTGAGTTAGGAACTTAGGAAAGACTGGCATTTTTTTTTTGTAAACCAGTTGCCAGCTGACATGGATGACTGAGCAGAACCACACTCATTTTGATTTCTCAGTGCTTTTCTGTTATGGAATGCACCTTTGAGTCTCTTGGTGCCTTTCTAGTCGCTTGGTGCAGTTCTGAGGGCATTTTGCCCCTGCGAATTGGTGCGGCAAGCACTAAATGTATATTGAGAGGGGTTCGGTTTGGTGCGGACAGGGTAGCATATCTTTTTTAGGCGTGCGTATTGAGTACATGTCACTACGGTTTTGTGTTTTAGATCTTTCATTGTGCGTGCGTAACACGTGTGATCTGTGGTTTTCTGACGCTGACATTCCTGAGGATCGTGTGATTTACCTAATATTGGCGTACGCAAGGCTGACCAAGCCAAATGCTCAAAGACATACACCCGATCCTGTGGCTCCTCTCTTTTTCTTCAGCTTTGCCGTCTGGGTTCCCTGTTTCCCACTCAGAGACTTTCACTTTTTGAGGGTTTCCTCTCAGCTTTGCCGTCTGCGTCTTACTCAGGTGGTCGGTGAGAATGCTGGGGACACGTATGTACGCATGAAGCTTAAGGACCAGCAGCAGTCCATGCAATTCCTGCAAGATGACCCTTCGCTAAGCCAGCTCAAAAAGGTGTGGCTGTGTGTGTGCACCTGTATGTATATGCTTTATGTGCTTTCACGGTTGTGTGTGCTCCGGTATGTATGTGTGTGCACCTGTATGTTTGTGTTTTGTGTGCTTACACGGTTATGTGCATACATGTTTCTACATGCTTGTGTACCACAGCATGCTTTGCATCTCAGTCGATACTGCTTGTACATCAGTTTACCACCGCAGAGAAGCCTAACCATTGCATGATGAGCAGCTTGCAGGGTTGCCTGATGCTGTAGGGATTTGTACCAAAACAATATATTTGGACAACTTCCTGCCATAACTTGTATCAGTGTATGTTTCTTTGTGCCCAACCCTAAGTGTTAGGTAGCCTGAGCCTAGCGTTGCAATGTAGGGTTTACTCTCAACTATTGCTTTTGGGTATTTGGCCTGTAAGGGCGTTGCTTCTGGAAGGACTGCAACCTAAAACCTAAAGCCTTGCCTGCCCGCAGTTCTCACACACACACGTGTGCTTTCAGCTGCTCACACAGCCTTTACTGACTCATCGCCTTCCATCTCATAGCTCCCTACACCTTGCCTAAGATCAAGGGTGTGACATGCAAATGCGAGGTCTCTGTTCAAGAAACGTACATTCTTATATCAGCGCAGTGTGGACAGTAAAAGAATAAGGAGAAAAACAACACTTGCAGTTACACCCATCCCCACAGTTATTAAGGGTGACAGTCGAACAGCGAGGTCATTTGAAACAGTTAGGGTTGGCCAGAACCGTGTATATACACCGTATGTGATCGTATATCTGGCGATTTTCCTGCCAAAATACCGTATATGCACCGTATATATATGGTTTTGGTCAACCCTAGAAATAGTACAATTGCCCACCCTCAGATTGAAGCCCCTGTCATCGACTTGGAGGTCAGAAGCGTGCCTGCGCTGTCCTACTTTGGCAACATCGTTTGGCCAGAGGTGTACGACAGCATGAATGCAGGTGTGAGTGAGCAAATGAGTGAAGGCGTGCATACGTGCATGCGTGTTTGTGCGTGTGATGGCTATCCCCCTCAAGGTAGTGGATGCGTGCAAACCTGCAAGTGTGTGTGTGTGTTGGCTATCCTCCCAAGGTCAGACCCGTTGTAAATTGCGCTCTTGCTCCCTAGTGTGCCCCTGATCTACAACAGGTGCTTGCTACCAAATGACTTATGCTTCACCCAACCGTATGATCCTATGATGCTGCCATGGACTTGCAAATTTGTTCATCTTGTACAGTGCCTTCAATGTTCATATCGTGTGTGTGTGTGTTTGTGTGTGTGTGCGCGTGTGTGTGTGCCACGCTCCAGGTGCTGACCGGAAATTCTTCTTGCTAGGGGGCAAGGGGGGCGTGGGCAAGACCAGCTGTGCGGCCTCTCTGGCCGTCAAATTTGCCAACGATGGCTACCCCACGCTCATTGTGTCAACTGACCCAGCGCATTCATTGGGTGATTCCTTGGCCCAGGTGTGGGTTTGTGTTATCGCTTTAATCATTGGGTGCCCCTGTGGCCTAGGTGTGGGTTGGTGTGTATGCTCTTGTGAAAAATAACGAGAGGGCAGGGAATGCGACACAAGCAGGAGCTTCAAAAGAGATGCGCTGTTACATGTGCAGGAGAAAGTGGCTGCTTGTGTGTTCTTGAGCCACATCTGTTACATGTGCAGGAGAAAGTGGCTGCTTGAGTTTGTTTTAGCCACATCTGTTGCACATGCAGGAAAAATTGACTGCTACAGTGTTTTTGAGCCCCAGCAACAGGAAGCAGAAATGTGCACCAGAGTTGCTTGTACACATATACAAAATCAACGCACACTCATACATGCACACGCACACGCACACACATGCACGCACACACCCAACACGCACAGACATAGAAACACACGCATACACACACACAGAACATAAGCGGGGGCATGCCGGTCCCTGTCATCTCTGCCCTGGGCGACCTCCCCCTCTCTGCCATGGAGACAGACCCTGAACAGGTTTGTGTGTGCCTGTGTGTGCCTGTGTGTGCGTCAAGACAGGTCTTAAGCCTTGCATGGTTTTGTGTGTCTCCAATTTTGTATCAGCCTTAAAGGTATGTCGTCCAAGGAACTGGTCACCAGAGAACACTGGCCACACCAGAGGATGCTGTCTGATTAGAGCGCTTGATATGTAGGCACAATGTAGGCACGTTTTTTTCTGGCAATGAAGTCAGATGCTGTGGTGCACTACGGCAATTCAGCCCTGCACACGTTTAGCGAAAAAACACACCACCTCAGTTCTGTAAAAGACGCAGCTTAGACATTCATGGGTGCCTGGTTTTGATCGCGTGCGTGTGCGTGTGTGTGTGTGTGTATGTATGTATGTATGTATGTATGTATGTAGTATGTATGTATGTATGTATGTATGTATGTATGTATGTATGTATGTATGTATGTATGTATGTATGTATGTATGTATGTATGTATGTATGTGTGTGTGTGTGTGTGTATGTATGTATGTATGTATGTATGTATGTATGTATGTATGTATGTATGTATGTATGTGCTTGTGTGTGTACGTGTGGGTGAGACAGATGACTTTCAGAATGTCAGCGCAAGATGGCCGGCACCCCTCAGGTGTTTTGTCTCCTTGCGCATTTCCCAATGCTCAATATCATTTGCCTCTCTGACACACTCTATAAAAACAGGCCCCCGAGCTGCGCCCAACCCCTCTAAGCTCTTCAGTTTAGATCCATGTAGCAGCTCTGCCATCACTCAGCGCTTGCTCGCACCTTCCCTGCCATTTTATTTATTTACATCACAGGCCCATGCATTAGTAGCCTTGCCATCACTTGGTTCTTACTTGCGCCCACCCCTCCGTTTAATCTGCACCACAGGCCTGCACATTAGCTCTGCTACCATTGATGTTTACTCACACTACCCCTCCGTTTGACCTGCACCACACGCCCGTGCATTGACTCTGTACCTTTGATTCTGACTCACACTTCCCCTCTCATTCATCCTCACCACAGGCCCATGCAGTATAGCTCTGCCGTCACTCATTTCTCACTTGCGCCTTCCCATCTCATTGATCCTCACCACAGGCCCATGCAGTTTAGCTCTGCCATCACTCATTTCTCACTTGCGCCTTCCCCTCTCATTGATCTCACCACAGGCCCGTGCAGAGCTCCGTCAGGTCATGGCTGACGACGGGGGGAAAAAGCTGAATGAGGTGAACAATGATAACAAAGCGACATGTCTATCTTTCTTGGTGGACTGGATGAAAGCGGTGACCTGTTTGGAAGGGGTGCATGATAAGTGGTGGGCTTCGGATGCAGCTTCTTTGTCTGACAAGGCATGATAATTGTACTGCTCTCCTTGCCTCAAATTAGACCACTTCCCTTGGTGCAATGGGTTTCATCTCTCAGCTCTCGTCATGCTCCTCTTCTATACCTTGAGGGGAGCGATGGTGCTTTCCACACAACGCTGCAAACATTCGTGCTATCTAAACCCTGAAAATTATCTGCTTAAGCTCCTTTGCCTCGCCTAAACTCCACCGCCTGTGCAGGTGCTTGATGCGTTGGGCCTTGGCCAAATATCAGAGCAGTTAAAAGATCTGCAGCTGGGGGACTTACTGGACACACCACCTCCTGGCGTAGATGAGGCAGTGGCAATCTCAAAGGTATGTACGTGCATTTGTGTGCGTGTGTGTGTATGTATGTGTGCGTGCGTGTGTGTGTGTGCATGTTTGTGTGTGTGTGTGTGTGTGTGTGTGTGAGAGAGAGAGAGAGAGAGAGAGAGAGAGAGAGAGAGAGAGAGAGAGAGGGGGGGGGGGGGGGGGGGTACGTGTTTGTGT
>Ga0307963_1001900_pt1 | contig 16287 bp, 18 predicted proteins | sample OrgLakmetagen594_FD_201829 | JGI IMG/M metagenome (GOLD analysis project Ga0307963, IMG submission 201829) | Saline water microbial communities from Organic Lake, Antarctica - #594 | ecosystem: Environmental > Aquatic > Non-marine Saline and Alkaline > Saline | place: Antarctica: Organic Lake...
TGATTGTCGGAGCTGGTGCAGGCTATGGTATTGCTGCAGGTGTTGATGCAATTGAAGGCTGGTTTGATTAATTATATATAATTAATTGACATTTTAACCCTGGGAGTAAGATTCTAATATTGTTTTAAATATACTTTTTAAAAAGTATATTTAAAACAATATTTATTAAGAACGAATAAAACTACCACATAATGGAAAATGAGAATATAAAATCAAAACTCAAAAAAGAAGAGAATATAAAAAGAGCCAAAATGTATATTTTTTTATTTGGTCTAATTATAGGATCAGTGATCGGCGCTGCCTCATATTTTGTAGATTGATAGAGTGTTTTTTATCCAAACAAAGAGGTTAATAATGGATTATATTAGTTCTTATGTTTTTTTATTTGGTCTAATAGTCGGCAGCATAATTGGTGCAATAATATATTTTAAAAATAAATAAATTAATCCGCTCTTAAAGCTTTCTAAGTTAAAGATCAATTAGAAAATTGATTATCATAATCCAATTGAATTCCTAAAAATTAGATGTTTTATACTTATGGGTTGAATCTATCAACTAAAAAAAAGCCCTTTAAACATAATTTAAAGGGCTTTTCACTGTAATGAATACTTACTTATGCTTCGAACGGTTGAATGTGAACAAAAGATTTATCATTTTTTGTTTTCTTGAAATGAACAATTCCATCAACTCTCGCATGTAGTGTATGGTCTTTTCCAGCATATACGTTATCACCAGGATTGTGAGCAGTACCTCTTTGTCTCACAATAATATTACCAGCGATAGCAGGCTGTCCTCCAAAAATCTTAACGCCTAAACGTTTTGATTGTGATTCTCTTCCGTTTTTTGAACTTCCAACACCTTTCTTATGTGCCATGATGTTTAATTTTTAAGTTTAATTTACTTCTTACTTAATAACTCAATGAGTTCTGCCTTTTTCAAAGCAGAATATCCTTCTAAGCCTTTTTCTTTAGCCATTTCTTTAAGTTCTGCAACGGTGTGCTTACTTAAGTCTGAACTAGCTTCTTTGTCTTCAGCTTTCTTCTCCTCTTTTTTAGGTGAAGCAGCGGCTTTCTTTTTTTCTCCAGAAACAGAAATACCTTCGATGTGAATTTCAGTAAGATACTGGCGGTGGCCATTTTTCTTACGGTATCCTTTTCTTCTTTTCTTTTTAAAGACAATAACTTTGTCTCCTTTCAAGTGCTTAACGACTTTAGCGTCTACAGAAGCACCATCTATAGCTGGGGCGCCAAGAGTAATGTTGTCTCCGTCTGAATGTAAAAGAACTTTATCGAAGGATACATTGGTACCTTCATCTTCTTTTAAACGGTGAACAAACACTTTCTGGTCTTTCGCAACTTTAAATTGCTGCCCTGCTATCTCTACAATTGCATACATAGTGTTTAGTTGTTTAATTTTACTAAAAATAGTTTGCAAATATAGCACTTTATAAATAAAGGAGCAATAAAAATACCCAAAGCCTATATTACTCTTTTAGCTTGTGTTTGAAGAGTTGCATAAAAGAAAGAGTTAAGACTATAGTGGTTGCTAAGCCTGATAAAAGCACGGTAAAAGCAAAAACACCAACACCAGTATTATAGGACTTGAAAAAATTTTCTGCAATTTTGCTTATAAAGTCAGGATCAATTTCGGTAACATACACAGCCATAAAAAGCGTAAAAATGATAGTCGCCAAAAACCCAGTAACAATCCCAGCTTGAAATCCAGTGGTGTAATTGTATTCGGATTTCTTTTCTATTCTTTTATAACGGATGGATTCGAAAATGGCAAAACCAGTAATAACTCCATTAAATAGACTAAATAAGGGGTTGATATGGAGGTTGAATAATGACAGCACCAAGAAGTAAGCAATTAATGAGGAAGTCAATGCTATACCAAATCTTACGGATAATACAAATCGATTCATGAATATATTTTAACTGCTAATATATTAAAATTACCAATGGATAAGAATTTACCAGCTAAATTAATAAAGTCTTAAGTTTTTTAAAATTTCTCTTCTAATCATAAATGTTGTAACAATTTGTTTATTTTTATACTAATTATATATAATCAAAACTATAAAAAAATGACTAAAACTATTATGTTATCTTTTTTTGTATTTTTCATCACTTTAGCCCACGCGCAAAAGGTTGAATTTACAGAATACGATTTAGACAACGGTTTAAATGTTATCTTACATCAAGATAATACTGCGCCAGTAGTAACCGTAGGAGTAATGTACCATGTAGGTGCAAAAGATGAGCAGCCTGGTCGAACAGGATTCGCTCACTTTTTTGAACATTTGCTTTTTGAGGGTACAGAAAATATTGAGAGAGGAGAATGGTTTAATGTAGTTGCCGCTAACGGAGGCAGCAACAATGCCAACACTACTCAAGATAGAACTTATTACTATGAAACCTTTCCTTCAAATGCTTTAGAGCTTGGATTATGGATGGAATCTGAGCGTATGCTTCATCCTGTAATCAATAAAATAGGTGTAGATACTCAAAATGAAGTGGTAAAAGAGGAAAAGAGATCCCGAATTGATAATGCACCTTATGGAAGAGTTGCTTACTCCACGGGAATCAACCCTTACATGTTCGACAAGCACCCTTATAAAAATTCCGTCATTGGAACCATGGAAGATCTTGATGCTGCCGAACTTGATGAATTTAAGGCGTTTTTCGACAAATATTATAATCCAAACAACGCTACTTTAGTTGTTGCTGGAGATATAGATGTTCCTAAAACAAAAAAAATGATTGCAGATTACTTTCAGTCTATTCCTTCTGGAGATGAGGTTGAGAGAGTGAATATTACAGAAGATCCTATTGAAGATAAAATAATAGCTACAGAGTACGATAGCAATATTCAGATTCCTTTAACCGCTTTGGTCTATAGAACTCCATCTATGAAAGACAGAGAGGCGTATGTGCTAAATATGATTTCATCTGTTTTAACAGACGGTAAAAGCTCTAGGATGTACAAAAGAATGGTAGATGAGGATAAAATTGCTCTCCAAGTTCTTGCTTTTGCTAGAAGCCAAGAAGATTATGGAACTTATCTAATAGGAGCTTTGCCTCTAGGTGATGTGGAATTATCTAAACTTAGGGATGTAATGGACGAAGAGATTGAGAAATTACAAACTGAATTAATTACTGAAAGAGAGTATCAAAAACTTCAGAATAAATTTGAAAATCAATTTGTCAATTCCAATTCTAGTATCCAAGGTATAGCTTCTTCTTTAGCAACTTATCAAATGCTTTATGGTAATACAAATTTGATCAACGAAGAAATTGAAATCTATAGAAGTATTACTAGAGAAGAAATTAAAGAAGTAGCAAATAAATACTTGCAAGAAAACCAAAGACTTGAATTAGATTATTTACCAGAACCAACCGAATAAAACACAAACAAATGAAAAAGATATTTGCATTACTAATAGTATGCTTAGTAAGCACGAGTATAACTGCTCAAATTGACAGATCACAAATGCCTAAGCCTGGACCTGCCCCAACAGTAAATATTGGTGAGCCAGAAACTTTCAGTTTAAGCAACGGCTTAAAAGTTCTAGTCGTGGAGAACGATAAGTTACCTCGGGTTTCCGCAAGCCTTATTATAGACAATAAGCCTTTTACTGAAAAGAAACCAGGAACTCAAGCTATGGTAGCTAGTTTGCTAGGAACAGGAACAGAGAAGACTGGTAAAGACGAGTTTAACGAAGAAATTGACTTTTTAGGAGCCAACATCAGCTTTGGTTCAGAAAGTGCATCGGCAAGTTCATTATCCAAATTTTTTCCACGAGTAATGGAATTAATGGCGGAGGGTGCATTAATGCCAAAATTCACTGAAGAAGAATTCGAAAGTGAAAAAAATAAACTTATGGAAGGATTAAAATCCAGCCAAAAAGATGTGGGAACTATTGCGAATAGGTTGAGTAGTACTTTATCCTATGGTTCTAATCATCCTTATGGACAATATGTTTCTGTAGAGTCTGTGGAGGGAATTGTTCTTGAAGATGTTAAGAATGTTTACAAGAATTACTTTGTTCCAGAAAATGCCTACTTAGTTATCGTTGGAGATATTACTAAAAAAGAGGCAAAGAAAATCGTAAAGAAAACCTTTGGTGATTGGAAAAAAGCAACACCACCAAGTACTTCTATTCCTGCAGTAAAACCAGCACAGTATACTCAGATTGACTTTGTAGATATGCCCAATGCTGTACAAAGTGAAATTATTGTTCAAAATACAGTAGATCTTAAAACAGCAGACCCAGATTATTTCCCTGTATTGGTTATGAATCAAATTTTAGGAGGAAGTTTTGGAAGTTACCTCAATATGAATTTAAGAGAAGACAAAGGCTATACTTATGGCGCCAGATCAAACGTGGGTGCTAGTCGTTATGCTTCAAGATTTGTAGCCTCTGTAGGGGTAAGAAATGCTGTAACAGATTCTGCAGTTGTAGAAATCTTTAAAGAAGTGGACAGAATTAGAAATGAAGAAGTCGATGCAGGCAAGCTTGAGGATACAAAGAAAAAATTTGCAGGATCTTTCGTTATGAGATTAGAGCAGCCTTCTACTGTAGCTAGTTATGCTCTAAATATCGAAATAGAAAATTTGAGTAAAGATTTTTACGAGACATACTTAGAAAAGATTAATGCAGTGACTCAAGAAGATATCAAAAGAGTGGCTAACAAGTATTTGAAAACCGATCAAATGCAAGTCGTTATCGCTGGAAAAGGATCTGAAGTGGTTGAAAATCTCGAAAAAATAGAATACAAGGGTAAAACCATTCCTGTTCTTTACTTCAATAAAGAAACTAAAAAAGTTGAAAAACCTGAATTTAAAAAAGAATTGCCTGAAGGCGTCACTGTAACTTCAGTTTACGATAGCTATATAAAAGCTATAGGAGGCAATGATGTTGTTTCTAAAGTGGATAACATGATGATGAAAGGTAATGCCTCTGTACAAGGAATGAGTCTTTCTTTTACTAGAAAGCTGACCAAAGATGGAAAAATGCTAGAGCTTGTTCAAATGAATGGGAATACATTATCAAAACAAGTTTTTGATGGTGAGAAAGGCTTTACTGCTGCTCAAGGTCAAAAAATGGACTATACAGAGCAACAAGTAAAAGATGCTAAAATCATGTCTGGCTTATTTACAGAACAAAAGGTTTCAGACTCTGCAGAGCTAACTGGCATAGAATCTATAAACGGTGAAGATGCTTATGTGATCAAATTAACGGATAACGTAAGAGAGTTTTACAGCGTAGATACTGGGCTAAAACTAGCTACAGAAACTACAGCAGAACAGATGGGTCAAAAAATGACGTCTAAACTTATGTATGGTGATTATACAGATAAGAACGGAGTTATGGTTCCTATGATGTTAAGTCAAGACTTAGGACCACAAACTATTGATATTAAAATAGAAGAGGTGAAATTTAATGATGGAGTTACAGCTTCTGATTTCGAATAACATATTGTCTTTTAAAACTAAAAAATCCCGCTGTCTAGCGGGATTTTTTAGTTAAGGTAGTAAAAGCTGAACAGCTTTTACTATAAGGCTTTCTACAGAGGTTTTACTCGAAACATAAACACGTTTGGAATAGTCTCTAGCTTGAGTTGCTGTAGTATTACCAATACAAATTAGGTTAGAGTCTAATGAGGTATTCAACTTAAATAAGCTATCTACACCAGAAGGGCTAAAACACAAGACAGCATCAAAGGATCTATTGAACTGCTTAGGAATTAAGTGTGTTTTATACACGAAAACCTCCTTGAGATCAATATCAGATTCTCGGAGCATTTCCGAAAGTTCTGGTCTGCGCTGTTGACTTCCAAAAAAAGTGAAAGAATGATTGCTGTAATTTTGGAGGATTGTCTCGGCAAGGTCTTTAGCGTTGTTGGCTTTGGCTTCAACTAGAAAGCCATCATCTTTAAGGCTTAAGGCTGTTTTGTCTCCTACACAATAGCATTTTCCGATAGAAAAACGTTTTATCAATTCTGCCGCTTTTTGACTAGTGATAATAGCATGAGGATAATGCTCTTTATACCTCTCTTGGGGAAGTTCCAAGACTTCTATTTGGATAGCCTTATACTCTGTAAGGCTTAGGCCGGCATTTATTAATAAATTCTTCTGCGGGGGAGTTAATATTTTAGTAGAAAGAACAGAGGGCATATTATAAAATTTTACGAAGGCTTTTCATAAGTTTTCCACCGCCTTGTTTTAGAACATGCTCTGCACAACGTTCGCCAAAACCCTCAACATGGTCTATGGAAATTGTTTCATGAATAGTAAAGGTCTGTTTGCCGTCTAAGCTATACAGTCCAGCTCGTAAATTAATTTCATTCCCTTTTATAGTGGCTAGAGCACCAATAGGAGCGGAACAACCACCCTCCAGTGTTTTTAAAAACTCACGTTCTACCTTTACAGCTAGAGCCGTATCTGTATGATTAAGTTTTTCTAAAGCTTTTCTACATACCGTATTATGTTCCATGGTAACCACAAGCATAGCTCCTTGAGCAGGGGCAGGAATCATCCAATCTAATTCTATGTGATTTTCTGGCTTTAAGTTAATACGTTCCAAACCTGCAGCTGCAAATATGGCCCCATTCCAATCATGATCTTCAAGCTTTTGAAGGCGAGTATTCACATTACCTCGTAAATTTTCTACTTTATGTTGAGGGTATTTACTCAGCCATTGGGCTTTTCTTCTTAAGCTACCGGTAGCAATGGTTCCATTATTTTCCAAAAACGATAAGCCTTTGTGAAGAAGAATATCACTTGTGTTGGCTCTTGGTAAAACAGCGCCCTCTACAACGCCTTTCGGCAATGCTGTTGGCACATCTTTCATCGAATGGACTGCAATGTCTATATCTCCTTTTATAAGCGCTACATCAAGTGTTTTTGTGAAGATTCCAGTAATGCCCATTTCGTAAAGCGGTTGATCAAGATTGAGATCTCCTGTAGATTTTACGGGCTTAAGAATAGTGGAATACCCTTGACTTTCTAACAGTGTTTTAACTTTATGGGCTTGCCACATGGCTAACTCACTATCGCGAGTACCTATAGATATAGTGTTTGACATGGTGGGATAGAGTTATTTTAATACGAAAGGGAAAAAGAGTTAGTCGGAATCCATTTCCAATTCAAATACTTTTTTAAGTAAAGCGATACTGTCTTCTGTGGAACCGTTAGCATTTCTGAGATGACTTGCGAAACTTCGTGTAATCTTGTGTATAACGCGATCGCTGATAATTTCAGCCTGCTCTTTATCGAATTTTATATTCTTTTTGCTTTGGTAATCGAGTTCTTCTTCCTTAAAGTTCTTGAATTTTTCTTTCAGTGCTTTGATGGTAGGTGCAAACTTTCGAGTGTCCAGCCATTCATCAAACTCAAATCTCACTTCTTTTATAATCGCTTCAGCTTCAGGAATAAATTGTTTTCTTTTAGAAAGGGTTTCATCCGTAAGTTTAGACAGGTAATCCAAGTGGAGTAATTTTACATTGTCCATACCTTGGACGTCTTCAGCAACATTTTTAGGAATAGAAAGATCTAGCACAAGAAGTTCCTTTTTGGGGTAAATCAATTCCTTTGTAATTGTTGGGGTTTGAGCACCTGTGGCAACGATAAGAATGTCTGTGGATCTTATTTCTGACTGTAATTCTGAAAAATCCTTAACAATAAGGTTGAATTTACCTGCGATTTCTTCAGCTTTATCTTTTGTTCTATTAATTAGAGTAATATTCTTGTTGCTAGTATGTTTAACTAGGTTTTCACAAGTATTTCTACCGATTTTACCAGTTCCAAACAGCAATATCTTTTTGTCTGAAACACGACCAATATTGTCTAAAATATACTGCACCGAAGCAAAGGATACAGAAGTTGCTCCTGAAGATATTTTCGTTTCATTTTTGATTCTTCGACTTGCTTGTATGACCGAATTTACAAGGCGCTCCATAAAATGATTGATCATGCCTTGTTTTTTTGATAAAATAAAAGCAGATTTCATCTGACTTATAATTTCAAAATCACCAAGAATTTGGCTATCTAAACCACTTCCAACTTTAAACATATGGTCTATCGCCAATTCGTTTTTGAGCACATAGCCATTTTCAGAAAATGTTTCTTGGTCTCCAAGGCTAAATTCACAAAGCAAATCAATTAAGGTTTCTTCTTGATTTGCAAAGGCGTAGATTTCAGTTCTGTTACAGGTCGATGAGGTGACAACAGAATCGAGACCAAGAGATTTAGCTTTATGTAATAAAGCCTTTCTTTGGTCTATATTAAGATTAAATTTTCCTCTAGTCTTAGCGTCCGCTTTCTGATAGCTAATGCCGATGACATAGAAACTTATATGTGTAGAAACGTTGTATTTTAGCATTCTTTATTCCAAAATTATGGACTACAAAATTATAGCATAAGTCAAGTTAAAAGTAACGCTCAAAGTTCCTTTTTTGTCGTTTAACGTATTTTTATTTAAAAACTGATAATTATCAGCTTTATTCAGTAATTTTGTAATGATTATGATGAATTAGAAGGGTTTTAATTAGAACGATTCTAAATAAAAGACAGAGCATTATGGCATTAGCATCAGAAAAAAATAACGCTAGAGGTTCAGAACAGTTTATAGAGATTGAAGAGGGAATATCTATCTTATCTATCAAAAATGAATCTGAGGTTGAAGAATGTATCACTCATTATATTGGCGCCGATTTTATTCAATTTCACTTTTGCGTAAAAGGGGAAATAAAATTTAATTTCAATGAAGGTAATTATGCTCTGAATATAAAGGAAGACAGTTCTTTGCTGTTATATAATCCAGAGCGAGATCTTCCTATAAACTTAACAGCCTTTCCAGAATCTTGGTCGGTATCTATTTTAATTTCCATCCAGAAACTCCACACTTTATTCTTTGCTGAAGCCAATTATATCGATTTTCTAACCGAAGACAATCGCGACAAGAAGTATTATAAAGAAGTGAATCTTTCTCCTGCCATGGCTGTAATTTTGACCCAGATTTTAAATTTTAATTTACATCCCTCAGTAAGAAAGATTTACTTAAAGGGAAAAGCCTATGAACTTATAGGTCTTTATTTTAATAGACCTGCGGAAGCAGATATAGAACAATGTCCATTTCTAGATGATGAAGACAATGTGAAAAAAATAAAACTAGCCAAAAAAATTATTCTTCAGAGAATGGTGGAACCTCCAACGCTTCAAGAACTTGCTGATGAGGTTGGCTTAAGTTTGAAAAAACTTAAAGAGGGCTTTAAAGAAATATACGGCGACACTGTTTTTTCCTTCTTGTTCGATTATAAAATGGACTACGCCAGGAAGTTACTTGAAAAAGGGCAGCATAACGTTAATGAAGTTGGACTAAATATTGGTTACAGTACGGCAAGTCACTTTATAGCGGCTTTCAAAAAGAAGTTTGGAACTACACCAAAGAAGTACATACAAGGTTAACTTTTATCTAAGGATGACTCGTTTGTTGATAATTTGAAACCCAGTTAATACATCACGACAATATCGATACCCTTCCAGATCAATAAAATAAGTTTCCACAACAGTCCCTATAAGATCTTTTAAACTTCCTTTCAAAAGGAAAAATATGGTTGGGGAGGTATATAGTGGAATTTCAGTTTCAACTTTTGTATTGATGAATATATTGTAAGATTCGAAGTTGTGCTTTTTCGTGTTTCTTGGTTGGATTTGAATATGCTTAAGCTTTTTACCCTCAACCATCGTATCCTTTACTTTGTTTACACGAAATTTCATTCTAGCTTCTGAGACTGATACAGCGTCAATAGGAACTCCTTTCATGAATCCCATTAGCACAACATTTGCTTCTAGAAAAGCGGATTTTTTAAACTGATTGAAAGCGATGTAACTACCATATTTTGTAAAGTCCACGTATAAAGTATCGCTTTCAGTATTGTAAAAATTCATATATGTAGTGTTGTCAGCATTGTTGCTATAAAAGACTTTATCCTTAATGATGGTTCCAATAGGATGTTGACATTCTAGATGTTCAAACTGATGTATTCTATTAAAAAATAATTTATCTTGACTGTATAAAGTATCAACAGCCAATAGAAGTAGGATTACAACGAGTATTTTAAAAAGCTTCATAAGTTTTATTTAACTGAAATATATTTTGAATCTTGTTTATAAAATCTCCAAGGGAGATTAGCATCCTCTTCTGCATAATCAATCCCAATTCTTGTGGTCTCGACAATAGATTCTATTTTAATCCCAGGGTTATCTATCCAGATGTCTTGGCCAAGGACGCTTTTAGTATTATGAGATTTTGTAATCCCCAAAGCTTTTGTCAAATTACCAGGGCCAGAGGTTAAGCTTTTTTCAAGCTTTTGTTTATTCCTGCGCTCTAGCATTTTTTGGAGGCCTTGAGTAGGTTCAATCGCTCTAATCAAAATGGCATCGGCATTGCCATTGGTGTTGGTTACAATATTGAACAGGTGATGTATGCCATAACATAAATAAACATAAGCAATGCCCCCTGACTCGTACATCACTTGAGTCCGCTTGGTAAATCTACCCAAGTGTGCATGGCATGCTTTATCACCTTTCCCGGCATAAGCTTCGGTCTCTGTGATGATACCAGCAGTCAATACTCCATCACTAAAGGTGTTTAGCCTTTTTCCAATTAAGTCTTTAGCGAGGGCGACCACATCAGGATTCTCAAAATAAGTTTTTGAAAGAGCTTGACTCATTATGTTGTATTTTATTTCAAAATACTTAAATTTAAGGTCAAACTAAATTTTTCTATGAAAACTTTAATTTTATGTTTAATAATCTCAACCTGTATGGCACAAGAACAACTGATTTACGATTTTAATTCTAGTGAAAATCTAGAAAATTGGACCATTGTGAATGATGGAGTCATGGGTGGATTATCTTCAAGTACAATGAATTTAAATGAGGAAGGCCATGGTGTTTTCACAGGTAAAATCTCCTTAAAAAACAACGGAGGCTTTGCCTCTGTAAGGCATTTCACCAATATGAGTAATGTAGGAAGTTACAAATACATCATTTTAAAAGTAAGAGGAAACCCTTCAACTTATCAATTCAGATTAAAGAAAGAAAGGGGGGATTACTACTCCTATGTCAACAGTTTTGAAGTGACTCCCACTTGGAAAACAGTGAAACTAGAAATTTCAGCATTTTATCCAACTTATAGAGGAAGAAGCTTAGATTTGCCCAACTTTAACGCTGAGTCCATTGAAGAAGTCACATTTTTAATAGGGAATAAAGCTGTAGAAGAATTTAAATTAGAAATCGATAAGATCTTCTTATCCAATTGATGATATATGAAAGAATCCGACAAGAAATTTGTTGAAAACTGGGAACGAATAAAAAGTCAAGGAAAAGCAAAATATATTACCAAGCACGGAGTTGGTTTTGGGATTATTGTATTTGCTTTAAATACAGTATTAAGTTATTGGGGAAATTGGGGGCAAATGTCAAATGCAGACTTTTTTGTCCAACTCTTTATCTCCATTGTTGTTGGCGGAGGAATTTACGGAGCATTTTCTTGGTTTTTAAATGATTTTATCTACCGCAAAAAACTAAAAGAAGGATAGAGTCTAATCTGGAATCATAGCTTTTAAGTCACTTAAAGTATTGGCATCCTCAATCTTTTTATCCTGTCTCCAGCGAAGTATTCTAGGGAATCTTGTTGCCATACCGCTTTTGTGGCGTTTGGATTCTGCAATGCCTTCAAAAGCGATTTCGAATACATGCTTATATTCTACACTTCTTACGGGACCAAACCGCTCAATGGTGTTTTTCTTTATCCATGCATCTACTTTTTTAAACTCTTTATCTGTAAGTCCAGAATAGGCTTTTGCAAAGGTGACCAATTCTGATTTATCGTCGTTCCATAACGCAAAAGTATAGTCTGTAAATAAATTGCTACGCCGTCCATGGCCTCTCATGGCATAAGTTAGCACTGCATCAATACTAAACGGATCTGACTTCCATTTCCACCAGTCTCCTTTTTTTCTACCCACACCATATCCAGAATCTGCACGTTTTATCATGAGTCCTTCAGATTTAATATCTCTAGCTTTTTCTCGCTCTTTTGCCATATCCTCCCAAGATGTAAAACGCATAGTTTCAGACAGGTGAAAGGGAATAATGTTTTTTGAATGTTTTCTAAAGAGATCATCAAGGATTTCACGTCTTTCTTCAAAAGGTGTAGAACGAATATCCTTCCCCTCGTGTTCCAAGATATCATAAGCTTTTAAGATAACAGGGAGTTTTTTTAGGAGTGCTTTGCTTACATTTTTACGCCCTATTCTAGTTTGTAAGTCTTTAAAATCACCAATACTATCGTTGGGATATGGCAAAATTTCCCCGTCCAGTACTGTCCCATCTGGGAGTACTTCTGTAAATACCTCAAACTCTGGATATTTATCGGTGACTAATTCTTCACCACGGCTCCACACAAAGAGCTGTCCTTTCCTTACAATGAGTTGAGCTCGTATACCATCCCATTTATGTTCCGCTATCCAATCTTTAGGCTGCCCTAGTTCAGAAGCATCCTCTGCGATGGCATAGGCTAAGTAAAAAGGATAAGGTTTAGAGAGGTAATCGGCTTCGTTTTCTTCGAGAATTAATTCAGAATAGGATATTTTATTTGGATCCCAGTTTCCCATGAGTTTAAAGGCCAAAATATCTTCATCTATACCCGTTGATTTGGATAATGCTCGGGTCATTAATTTCTGACTTACGCCAATCCTAAATCCTCCAGTGATTAATTTTGTAAACACAAATCGTTCATAATAATCGAGTTGACTCCAGTTTTTGATGAGGTATTCTTTTTTTTCTTCTTCTGATTTTGGTTTCAGTTGAAGGATTTCTTGTAAGAACTGAGTGAGGCTCTTTTCTGTAGTTCTAGTTTTATTAGGAACCACAAGCGCTATGGTTTCTGCCAAATCTCCAACAATATGATAGGATTCTTCAAAAAGCCATAGTGGGATTTCTGCTAATTCTGAAGCATAACCTCTAATTAATGTACTGTTCACTGGTCTTGGCGGTCTTCTATGGGAAAGAATAGCAATGGTCCAAACTTTGTCTGTGTTGGAAGCGTTTTTGAAATACTGGGCTAAAGCTTCAACCTTTTGGTTGGTTTTGTTGGTGCTATCGATGGTTTTTACCAAGTGAGCAAAATCCTTCATGATGGCCTATTCTTTTAGCTTTTCTTTAGAAGAAAGATTAAGAACTTTGGTGATATAAGGATCGTTTTCGTGGGCGATTTTTTCAGCAAGATCAACGTCGAATAGCTGTTTTGCCATCGTAGCTTTGAGGTATTTTTCTAAAATAAGGCTTGTACTTCCAAAATTGTAATTCATATTATAGTCACCAAGGTATCTCGTGAATTTATCTACAACTTCTTCTGTAATTAATATCCTTGCTAAAAAATCGTCTTTGGACAAGGAGTTATAAAATTTTCTTTTTTCATCCAATAGGTCAAATATAAATCTATCCATAACGCCCCCTTCATACATAAATTGAATGTCTTGTATGGCTTGAGACGCATCTCTAGGCACAAAAACGTCGGGTATAATGCCACCTCCTCCGTAAACGATTTTACCTTCTGGAGTTTTATATTTTAAGGAATCATCTACATTGATGCTGTCTTTGCTCAAGAGTTCCCCATTGGAATAGCGCTTCATATAATTGGAATAATACGCCTCGCTATTTCCATTTTCGTAAGGCCGTTGGATAGACCGACCCGTTGGGGTGTAGTACCTCGCCACCGTTAACCTTACAGCACTACCATCGCCTAGATTCATTTCTCTTTGAACAAGACCTTTTCCAAAAGATCGACGTCCTATAATTGTCCCTCTATCATTATCTTGTATAGCTCCAGCGACTATTTCACTTGCAGAAGCAGATTTTTCGTCGATGAGCACATAAAGTTTCTTATCCTCATAGTCGCCGCGGGAAGTAGAATAAGTCTCGTTAATGTCTCCATTTTTATTTTTGGTAAATAACAGAAGTTTTCCGTCTGCAATAAATTCATCTAAAATGGTAGTAGCCTGTTTTAAAAATCCACCTCCGTTATTTCTCAAGTCGAGCACAACACTCTTAAGTTGTGGTGTGGCAAACTCTTTCATTTTTAGTTTGAACTCTTCATAAGTGGATTCAGCAAATCGGCTTATCTTTATATAGCCTAGGGTGTCATTGACCATGTAGCCGGTGTCGACACTTATTAAAGGAACCACATCTCTGTTAATTTCAAAATCCAATAGGTCATTTTCTCCAAAGCGTTTCACTTTCAGATTCACTTTTGAATTAGCTGGCCCTTTCAAGATTTTAGTGAGCGAATCATTCGTCATACTGTTCCCAAAAAGTGGTATAGCATCTGCATACAGAATTCGATCTCCAGCTTCTAGGCCGGCTTGTTCTCCTGGACCTTTGGATAAGGTACGAATCACGGCAATAGTGTCTTTAATATTGTAAAAGCTTATACCAATACCTACAAAATCCCCACGCATATTATCCTGTACAAAGTCATATTCTTGGTTGGAGATATAGACAGAATGTGGATCTAGATTATCCAAAATTGAATTTACGGTGACATCTACAATACTATCTGTATTTACATCATCTACATATTCTTTGTCTATATAGTTGATGAGCCTATTGAGTTTTTGCCGTTTGGAAGAGGAATTGGCTAACGAACTATCTTGAAAATCTAAAAGATTACCCAATAAAATGCCAGTTGCGAAGACAACCGCAAGTAGTAATGGCAATACAATTTTCATCCATCTTTTCATTCTTCCAAATTTTCAATATGTTGGAGATCAACTCCAGCTTTTTCTAAAAAATCCAACCCAGCATCATCTTTATAGCGATGTTGGTAAACCACGCGGATAATTCCTGCTTGGTGAATTAACTTACTACATTCCTTACAAGGGGATAAAGTAATGTAAAGCGTAGCATTTTTTGAAGACTGTGTGGAGGCCGCAACTTTTAAGATTGCATTAGCCTCTGCATGGAGCACATACCATTTAGTTAAGCCTTCTTTATCTTCACAGGCATTGTTAAAACCGCTGGGAGTCCCATTAAACCCATCCGAAATAATCATTCTATCTTTTACGATAATAGCTCCAACTTGCTTGCGCTGGCAGTGCGATAACTTACCCCACTCTCTCGCCATTCTCAGGTAGGCTTTGTCAAATTTCAATTGCTTTTCTATGGTCATCTTCAAAATAAATTCGAATATAAAACTAATGCGCTTTTACAAGCGTTAAGAACCTGCCTAAATTTACTTAAACTCTAGTAAACTTAATTCTGTTTACATTTAAAATATCCAATTTTCAACAAGAATGGGGATAGTCATTCCCAGCACTAAGGAGGAGATTACTAAAATCCAATCTCTTTTTGAAAATCTAAAAATATTTTGCACAATAAAGCCTAGGAGTAGAACTATAAAAACAACTATTATTTGTGCTAGCTCAATCCCTAAAGCAAACTCCACCAGCATAAGCAGAAGGTTGTCGCTTCCTTGGGCGAGCATATTGAAATAGGTAGAAAAGCCAAATCCATGCACTAGTCCAAAGAAAAAAGTTATAAAATACAGTAGATTGATTTTGCCTTTGGGTTTTCCTGAGGTAAAAATGCTGTAAGCTGCAGTAAAAATGATACTCACAGGAATTAGGAATTCGATAATTGAACTGTCGACCCGAATTAAATCGTAAGCAGAAAGGGCTAAGGATAAGACATGTCCAATGGTAAATAAGGTAACTAGCCAAATTACTTTTTTGCTTTGCTGAAATGTATAAGAAGCCACTAAAGCTGTGAGAAAAAGAACATGATCGTAAGCATTCCAATCTAAGACATGATCGAAACCAAGCTTAAGATATAACCAAAAATCCTCCATACGCTATCCTGTTTGTTTTAATTGACAAATTTAATTAAATATTGCTTTTAATAAGAGGTTTACTACTATAAACGCAAAAATAGTTTGAGTATGATTTTACCAAGTCTCAAATTTGTTTATTTATGTTGCGTAATGGGGGATTAGCTCAGTTGGCTAGAGCGCCACGCTGGCAGCGTGGAGGCCATCGGTTCTCCCGAAGCGTCGGGACGATATTCTCCATTTTCCATGTTTCAAAATATATTTTTCAACACATATTATAAAAATAAAATTGATGCGAATTTTTTTCAATTATATTTGTACTTAATTATTACGGGGGATTAGCTCAGTTGGCTAGAGCGCCACGCTGGCAGCGTGGAGGCCATCGGTTC
>Ga0307963_1001905_pt1 | contig 16277 bp, 14 predicted proteins | sample OrgLakmetagen594_FD_201829 | JGI IMG/M metagenome (GOLD analysis project Ga0307963, IMG submission 201829) | Saline water microbial communities from Organic Lake, Antarctica - #594 | ecosystem: Environmental > Aquatic > Non-marine Saline and Alkaline > Saline | place: Antarctica: Organic Lake...
TTGTACCACTTGCAGCGGCAGGTGGGATCGCTGACGCTCAAGCCACACAAGCACCTGAGGGTTTCCACGAGAGTGTGCCAGAGCCAGACGATCAGCAGGAAGGAGAAAAACAATGCACCCCACGTACATGCAAGCTCTACAGCCTTGTCGATTTCGGCTTGGCTTCTTTGGGTGACGCCAGCAGCGCAGGCTTCAAAAGAGGTGGGTGACGATTGTGATTGTTTACTGCTGTGCTGTGGTGATTACATTCACGTGTTAAATAGTGAAATTCACATTTCAGCCTAATTGTGGCCCACTTCACGTAATTGCAGAAAGCACCTTTGAAGGCATTTGCATGCGTGTTTATCCAACATCTTTGCCGTTGCTTGGGTATGCATTTTAATTAAGCTCCATACTGACAAGCCTGGTAACTGTTGACCCCAAACCCTCTCCCTTTTTGTCACATTGCGCAGCTCCTTGGACGCAGTTTGGCATGGATCTCAAAGATCTGACCTGCAGTGAGAGTAGGCCTGGAGAAGGTAAGTGTTTATTGACAGATGGATGAAAAGAAACTGCAACACCTAAACACTGTGCAACGCCTACACTTTTATATCAACTTGGCAGGTTGGTTTTGTTGATCACTTCAGCTTTGTTAGAGCTGGACACAACAATTTTGGACCATCTTCCAATTAATTGCTTTGATGTGAGCTGTTGGATTAGCATAGCTGGTTTCTATTTTGTATCAGTCAACTCAGTTCTTCACAATTTTGCTGTTTATTCTGTGTGCTCTGCAGGTGTCCTGCAATATGAGCAGCTGTCTGGCGTTGAAGGTGATAGTATGCAAAACAGCGTGCTTGCTGTGGCCCTGCACGTCTTCAACGAAGCCGAGGTGCCTAAAAAAGCAGCTCAACAAGCGAGCAGCAATCAGGCAGCCAACAGGCAAGGAGCAGGTGGGAGGGACGTTCCTGAATCAAGCTCAGTCCAATATGAACGCAGCCAGCCTGTGTCTGATGCCTTGACTACAAGAGCGGTAGCTGCCCAAAGGAGGGTCAAAGTACCCAAGCTATCCCAGGTGTGGAGTCATGTAGATGAGCTAGCTTCCGCTGCACAGACATTTGAGGGAAACCAAACCTGTAGACTCGTGTCTTGACTTTGCTTGATAGCTGTCATTTAAAGTGCTTGTCTGTAGAAGAACAAGCAAGTTTGTGACAGAGCAAGCAAGGAAACGACTTGTAAAGGAAAGGATCTTACGTACCTGAACTTTTTGATTACTGCTTGCAGAGGTCTGAGCAGAAGCTGGTGCAAACTGCGCTCCATAAGGCTTTGCAGGTATTAATGTACGGTTCTCACCTCATTTAGAAAAGCAGGGTTGGACAGATCGATTAAGATGCACTGAACATGCCAGAAATTTGTCTTTCCTGCTGAAACTCACTTCAAAGCATAATTATAGCCAGCCATAAAAAAAAGTGTCCTGCAAGGTTTCATGTTGTCGCTGCTGCCGCTTGCTAAAATATTTTTTCTATGGAGCGTCATTTTGTGAAATTGCACCGCTCAAATTTAGTGAGCACCAATTATTACAATCCGCTTTCCGCTTACTGTGCACTACTATTATTTTGCAGGATCTGAAAACACGTGGTGATGGCATGTTTGGGCTAAACAAGGTCGAGATCCGTATGAATGCTGCTATCCCTGCACTGGCTTTTGGTTTGTCTGCCACCATCATGTAAGTAGCGTCTGTCATGAAAGAAAAAGCTAAACTACGTCTGATATTTCAGCATAGTTTACTTGTTTACGTTGAGGACTCGGACAAGCAGCTTCCTTCCACCGCATTAGCCACAAGAGAAAACCACAGAGTCCTGTATTTTGGCTGGTGCAGACTTACCAACCAGCATTGCACACAAGTAATTTGTCCATGTTATCACACAACGCAACTACTCCTGCACCTATGCTGTTGTCATTGTATGTGAAATATCCATTGTTGTGAAATGTGCACGCAAGCCTCCATATGCCAACACCCACCACCCACCACCTGCTGCTTTGCAGGAACGCTGCCAGCGCCCTGCTGCCTTTCACATGCAATATCCTTGCTTGTGATAGTGACGAGCTGCATGTTAGGCTTCACAACAAGATCTGTGAGGTGGTTGCCCAGGTGTGTGCGGGAAGGGTAAAGGCTGAAAGTCCAGGGTTGCCTTTTTTAATTTGATGTGTATGCTTGTAAATGAGGCAGCATATATAGAATCCATAAAGCCTGAAGATCAAAGCAAGAGGGAGGAAATCACCCAAGAATGGTGTCACGCTCAATTGTTGGCAGTGACGATTTGTGTGATTTGGTTAGTTGGTCTTTCAGTTGAGGTTGTTTTGCCTAGTCTCGTTCAATAAGCTGGCGAAGCCAGTTTCTTGAAGATAGCATTTTCTGGTTTTGATATTGCGGTATTCAATTAGCTCAGTAAACTACACAATGCTCAGCCAGATGGTTGAGTAAACTTCTCAGCCCTGGGGAGGAGAGGCGGGGCAGCCGACTACTAGATGAGTGTGTGTGGTATAGTATATGTCAGTGTGTCAAGCAAGTCGAATTTGAGAAACAGCAGAGAAAGAGAGAAAGTATCAGGAGAATTGCAGTCTGTAGTGCTGTTCCCAGCCTTTGCTCGAGAGAGACTCGACCCTGGCTTAAAACAATAGATTGTTGTGCTGAGACTTATACTTTGCAGTGACAGTGATTTGCTATGACAATGGTCTAGCAGTAGAAGGTGAACACCTGTAAGTCATCAGTCCAAGTGACTTGCAGCTCGCACACGACTCTTGAAAACGTTTCAGATCTGATCTGCTTTGTTCTTGTATGTCCTTCTCTTACTTCTCTCTGTTGTTTTGTTCATGGCCACTATTGCTCCCGCTTAAGAGCACTTTGCACCTGCACAATTTATAATCTCTTGGGAAAAGAGCGTCTGCAAAGTATGCCAATTTAAGTCTAAAATACTGAGCACTGCTGTATGGCCCACGCAGCAACAGGTGCAACTATATCTTTTCTATTCACTGCATTCTGCTTTTTCTGTCACATTGTGTGCATGCCGTGCTTCTTCCTGTTGTTTGCTCATACCTTCCTGTTTGCCTGACAACACAAGAGCGATTACGCTTCTTACCTCCTTTTCCTTTCAACAGGAAATCCAGCATATAGGGCCCAACACAACAGACGTCAACCCAGCAGCAGGGCGAGGGGGCAGTCAGCAGGGGGAGGAGCTGTATCAGCAACAGCAGCAGCATCAGGGGCAGGCCCAGTCTTCCATGCCCGCTACCTCCATCCTGCCGTACCCATCATTCCAGCGCCCGTGCAAACGTGCTCGTCCCTTGGCCACTGCAGCAACACCACCAGGCCTGCTCTACATCGACGATGCCGCTGGCCCTCATCATCATCCAGTGCCTTCCTCATCCCAGTTCCCACAGCTCAGCTTGAGCATGCAAGCGGGCCAGGGGGATCTGTGCCACATGCAGCAACCAGACAGCGATGCCATGATAGAGGAGCCGGCTCACGTGCCATATCATCAGCACCCTACAAACCTGTCCGCTGTGGCCTTACATACCACAGGGGGAGGGTATATGGCTTCTCAAACCCACACAAACCACTACTCTTCAACCCACCAGCAACCAGCCTCTCACAGAGATAACGACCTTTTGCAGCGAGCGCAGCAGCTGTACAACATACGGCCTGTGCGGAGTGAAGCTGTGCAGCAGCAGCAGCAACAAGAATCAACAGACAACAATGATGACTGGCTGCTGTAGCAGGCCTTGCTCTTTCATGACCAACTTGTTCACATTCCTTGGAGCACAGAAGTCGTCCGTGGACAAATAAATGCAAATGTTACGGGGAACATGGGGAATATGCTTTTTATATTGCACTGCTAATACTTCTGGAACTTTTCAATTTTGGAAGCTACAAAGATAAAGAGATTGGACAGTTTTTCCTGCAAAAATTGACCATCAGCTGCTGGTAGTTACAGCCAGTGATCCGGCCAGGAGGTAACAAAGAAAACTAAAATGCAACAAACAATTCGATCCACCTTGATATATATGAAGCTGATTTAAAACATCTTCAATATTTATTCTAAAAGCATCTTCAACTAGTTGTCGAGTACTCCTGCCTGCTAGACTAGTCCACCTTCCAGGTCCACTTTGTGATGCCTTTTCAAGGGAGCGCCCAGTTCATACCACCTCGTTATTGCCTTCACGTGTTGTTTTGTGTGGATGTGGAAAAAACAACTTCCAGTCAATAGCTTCCTCCATCTTCACAAGTATAATTTCTTCACACTACCGCTGGGGCACCGCATCGTTGGGTTTTTGAAACATTGCACTCACATGATGTAACGGTAGGTAGCTGGGGTTTCCGGATTTGAATCTGGCACGTTTTACTGATGACCTGTAAAGCTATGTAAATAAAAGAAGAATAATAGCTGTAAATGTTTAAAACCTGAACGGCGGAGTGAACATTTCGGAACATTTCACTTATGTAATAACTCCATATTTTTATGTAGACAAACTATTCGATAATAGAACCCAAATGACTGGGGGAGACTTGACCTCGCATCTGGCACGTCTGACCAAGCAGCTTGACAGCATCCAGGATGAGCACAGTCAGGTAGGTTGATTTATTAAGATGGTTTGAGCACCGAGCACCAGGGTTATTGTTATATGTTGGCATGAACTCCCTCGTTTCCCACAGCTCTTCCACAACAGACGCCCTGACCGAGACAACCTGGCCAACGCAACGGCTCGCTTTTTGAGCCAGAAGTCGCGCCAACCTTCAGGAAGGCACGTTGACCAGGAAGACATCAGCTTGCAGGTAATTAGGTACACCTGCACACACGCACACACACGCACGCACACACACACTATCATACACACATATCCTCACACGCGCGCACACACACACACACACACACACACACACAAACACACACACACACACTCACACACACAAACGCACACATACGCACACGCACACACACACACACACGCACACACACCACACAAACACACACACACACAAACACACACACACACACACTCACAAACACATACGCACACATACGCACACGCACACACACACACACACGCACACACACACACCACACAAACACACACACACACACACACACAACATACACATATACACACACAAACACAAACGCACACAGGCACATACAAGCACGCACAAGCAGACACACACACACACACACACATACACACACACAGACAAACACAAACACGCACAAACACACATCATGCGTGCAGATTCACAAGCACACTTGCACACAAACACACACAGGCACATGCAAGCACACACACACATACACACACACACACACACACACACACACACACACCATAAACACGTACAAACACACATGCTCTTGCGCACATACATACACACACGCTTGCATGAGCATGCACACACTCATATGCACACACAAACGCACATAAACCTACAGCTACAAACACAAAAACAAATACGAACACATGCAAATATAACCTCCCCCACACACACTTACACAAATATGAGTTAGGTAGAGCAAAGCGAAAGGATGCGAATTTTACCACCCAAAATACCCACACCTACTACCTATTTGTGCAGGCTGCAGCTGCTGTTTCAAGCCACAAGCGCCTGCACTCCAGCCCTCACCTGGGCGGAGAACAGGCGGCCTCTAGCACTGAGTATGGGATTGCAGGCAGCAGGCACTCCAGCTCTCAACCTGCACAACACGCAGCAAACAGCAGCAAGGCCAGCTTAAGCAGCAGGATGGAGGAGCAAGGCCCTCCTCGCAGGACCCAGTCTGCCTCTTACAGGCTGCCCCCCACTGCGCCAGCCCCTATTGCCGGCTCACCCTCCTCTCCTAGTAGTGTAGCACGCAAGCTACAGTGGGTTGATCCCACGCAGCATCAGCAGCAGCAGCAGCAGCAGCAGAAGGCAGTGGGCGCTCGGCCATGCCACTCACGCTTTGCTTCCGAGCAGCTGTCAGACTCACTTGAGCAGGGGGGTGGACGCGCCGCTCCTGCCACAGCCAGCAGCCCCTGGTCCCCCACCCGTAGCAGCACTGCCAGCCAGGAGAGTGAGGTTTCACAGCAACTGCATCGTGCTACAGCGGTAGCTGCCGCGCAGCAGCAGCACCAGCAGCAGCAGCAGCGCCTGCAGCAAAGGAACGGAAGCAGGAGGAGCAGCAGTGGCAGCAGTGAAGCCAGCTCCGTGAGCGAGCAGCTGCAGCACGAAGGGGTTGACGAGGAAGGTGCAACAGCGCCTCTGCAGCAACAGCAGGATGGCCGGAAGGTCGTGCCTCAAGCCCCACCGCTTCCATCGCAGACAAGTGCTCACACAGGCCACGTGGCCACCTCAACACACGTTTCTCCCCCCCCTGCTCCCCAGACAAATAGGATGAGCTCCCTGCCCCGTGATGGTCTGCTATCTCCCTCGAGTTCAGTGGGCCTGCTGTCTCCTGCACGCTCAGGGGGGGCTCACAGTGGCAAAGAGCACAGCAGGCAGCCAGCAGCAGGCTCCAGCTACAGCAGCACCGGGTGGCACAGTCCGGGCAGACGAACAGCAGCAGCAGCAGCAGCAGCGTCAGGAACTGTGCCCCAGTCAAGCAGCAGTGTAAACAGCCAACAAGGCACGAGTGGCGCGTCGTATGGCTCGGGAGCCTCGCAGGAGGCGGATGAGGTCAGCAGCAACAGTGCGTACTTCAACCATACACGCAGCCTGGAGCCGGGCAGACCTCATTCCTCCGTGCCAGCGGTACACAGCAGCAGGGCGGATGTGTGTGTGGAGCCCAACGGCGGCAGTAGCCACCACAGCAGCAGCAGCAGTTACGCAGGCCTCAGTGGTGACTTAGCCAGCCGCATGGCCGCTGGCCGTGCACGACGGGCCTCGCGCAGCTCCAAGCAGGTTGGACACGGATCATGCTTTGCAGACGCTACAACGGGTGTCAACTGTCTTGTTTAGCTACGCTTTAAGCTATATCAAGTGAAGCTGTCTTACTAAGCTAACAAGAAGGAATCAATAAGTGTGCTCCTCTTTAAACACCTCCATCCCTTTGCACCCACACAGCACGTTTCAAACACCCCACCAACGTGCGTACCTAAGCAGTACAACCGCACCTAGCCTCGTGTCCACACCCACATATGTGTACGTACCTAAGCATCAGAACCTGCACGTGTGCAAGTTTGCACCACACAGACACAGCGAGGCCACTCACACATGCACATAATCCCACACACACTCACACACACATTTAAACACACACGCACACACAAACACACACGATTCATACACACACAAATCCATGTATACATATACACACAGAACACATACCAATGCCAACACAGGGCTCGGCCGTCCATGCATCTCTTCCCCCGGACGGTGCCATCCCTGCTAGCAGTAGCGCACAGAGCCAGGACAGTGGCAAGCAGCAGGACAACGTGGTGGGTGGGGACAGGGATGAGAGAGAGCCACATTCACAAGAGAGCCAGGATCAGCAGGAGGGCCATTCAGGTGCGTGTGTGCGTGTTTGTGTATGTACACACAGGTGTGTGTGTTTATATGGATTTGTGTGTGCATGTGTGTGTAAGAATGGTGCGCAAGCATGCGCAAAGATAATTATAAACTGCAACAGTAGCAGGAAGCTTGTTTTAGTTATTGGGCTCTGTAATATGCGCGGCTCCCTTACACCGTTATTAATTGCTTTGCGCGTCTCACTGCTCCATGGTTCTGTTGTCAAGTCCTTCATGCCTTGTAGTTTATGCTTTGCGTCTATTTCTGCTAAACAGATGCTCATGTATTTCATTGAAAGGGTTGGCCTCAAACGTCCGATTTGTCAAAGGCTTTATGCTCGATAAGTCGATAAGTCGATAAGTACTAGTTTATCGTAACCTTTTGCAGATTGCACCTGTGGGCACCCGAGTATGTCTACTTCTGTTTGCTATGGAGGGCAAGTCGATAAGGATTAGTTTATTGTAACCTTTTCCAGATTGCACCTGTGGGCGCCCAATTTTGTCTAGTTTTGTTTACTATGGAGGGTGATTTGGGGCAACAGCAATTGTCGTGGTCCGAGATTCCATTGAGTCTATAACGCTTCTATCTAATATACTGTGCAGGCGCCCCCCCTAGCAGCAGCCGTGTGCGTGCAGCCTCGCACAGCATACATGAAGAGGAGGAGAACAAGAGGAGAGAGACAGGTAAGGCTGTAAGCTTGTCAAAGGTAGCGCGCATGTTGATGCACACACATATGTGCATGATCAATCTATGTGTTCATGCAAGAAAAAGAAGAGGGTTACAAAGGAGTGGATGAGGAAGGTAAGGGGGGGACTGGTGAGTCATTAGCATGAATACAGGCAACAAAAAATGTTCAAGCAATGGAAAACCTCTCCCACAAATAATTGTAAAAAGTGTCACTTTGGCACTATTATTTCCTCCATCGGCATAGATTATCTTGTACGTATGTTGTAGTTAGACAGAGGAAGGACACGAGGCAAGAGATGTCTGAGATGATTCAAGGTGTCTTGTCACAGGTGCTATTACAATGCGTGCGTATTGTTGTGTGAGTAAATTGTATATTTGTGCCTGTGTGAGTGTGTGTGTGCGTGTGTGTGTGTGCGCGTGGGTGTGTGTGTGTGTGTGTGCGTGGGTGCATGGGTCCATGGGTGCGTGCGTGTGCGTGTGGGTGTGTGTGTGCTCGCTAAATTGAGTTCCTTTATAGCGCTAATGAGTGCCCTTGTTTGGCCACCTCACATTCAGTAGGATTTACAATGCCCAGAGCACTGTATGAAGAATTATGCATTTTATTTTATTGTTCATGCTTCGTGCATCAAAAGTTTGTATCATGCTTATGGCGTTCCAAAGCTGTGCTCAGATTTCAACAGCGACCCTGTCATCCAAACACACACACACACACACACTTCCGAATCTCTCACTATCAAGGTGCTGAAGGGGGAGCTGACAGTGACTTTGCGCAAGAGGGCCATGTACGCAAGCGCCATCGCGTTTCAGAACTGCCGGATGGCTTAACTGCAGGTGAGACCGCCTACAGCTTGTGTTTGATCTACCTGCATGCATACGTATGCATGTCTCAGTTCAACCTACATATAGTGTGCTTGTGTCTGTTTGACCTTGTTTGGCCTAGATTTGCTTCTTACATGTGTAGGTGTGTTGGCTTAACTGCATATAACTGCACATGCTCTCGTGCTGACCAAGCGTGCACTCACCCTTTTAACCCCCTGGAAGCTGCACGGCAGCAAGCGCTGATGTAATTAGACAGGTGCACTTGACACACACACTCATGCCCACGCGTACAAATCTACATGCACATCATGACACGTAGGGCCAGGTAACAGTGCTCAAGCCCTTAGTGGTGGTGCTGGCAGTGGTGGTAGTGGTGGTGGTGGTGGTGGTGGTGGTGGTGGTGGTGGTGGTGGTGGTGTCAAAGGTGGGAGTGGGAGTTACGCGGGTTGGGCCCCTACACTGCCACCTGTCAGCCACGCCATTGACCTTTGCCCTACTTCTCCCTCCCCTTGCTCAAGCTCAAGCCCACCAACAGGTGAGTTGCTCAGGGATGAGCTTGTTTGGCACACATAAAATGCACACTCCTTTCTATCTTTTTTAATAATGAGAAGGTAAGAAAAGGGGGGTACTCAGTGTGTATTTCACCGGTGATAGTTGTCCAGGGACGAGCTTGTTGGACACTGGGCACAGAATGAATGCTTATCAAAAGGTGAGGTCACTCAGGGTCGAACTTTTTGGACACATACAATGACCGCAATGGGTGAGTTTGTCCAGGGTCAAGCTTGTTCGACCCAGATTAGACGCTCACCAGCAGGTGAGTTTGTCCAGGATGATGTTGGATTTACATAGGTGTCCACCAACGAGTAGGTACAGCCAGGGTCAAGCTTGTTGGACACAGACTAGACGTCTGCTGATAGGTGAGTTTGTCCAGGGATGATCTTGTTGGACATAAATTGGTGTCCACCAACGAGTAGGTACAGCCAGGGTCAAGCTTGTTGGACACAGACTAGACGTCTGCTGATAGGTGAGTTTGTCCAGGGATGATCTTGTTGGACATACATTGGTGTCCACCAACGAGTAGGTACAGCCAGGGTCAAGCATGTTGGGTACCAGGGAACTTCATCCCGTACGGGCAGCCGCACATTTCTTCACTTTATAGAAAACCAGCTACGGGCGACCCGCAAAAAAGAAAGAAAATTTTAGTTGCGGGCGAACCGAAGGTTTTTTAAATCCCCTGATGTTCCCTGTTGGGTACACAAACAACTTACGTCACGCATGCTGGTTGAGTTTACAAAGAGGTAGAGTGAAGCAGTCTGATGGCGAAGGAGGTGCAGCCAACCCATATTGCAGGCTCTACTCATGATGAGGGGGGTTGTGCAATTTTTACATGAGCAGATCACGGAGAGAACTCTGTTGTGCTGGACTAGGCCAGCTCCTCTGGATGCCGGTTTTTGTCTTCTTTTGCCTCCTACGACCTGTTGTATGGGAAACAAGAGAACAACCCCCTGTGATACAGCGAAGCGCGTTTCAGCCTGCTGGGCAGGGCAAGTCTGTCCGTGGCCAGGTTTAAAGGCCCACTCATGATTTGTTTATCTGCAATGCGACATGAATGAGCCCTGTGATCAGAACGCTGACGCTGGAATGAATCAGCCGTATTGCTGGTGCTACAAGCAATATAGATGGATTATCTGTTTAGTGCTCAGGTAAGACACTGCGCCACCCAAGCCTTGCTTTAACAGGTAAAATCGGTTCAGTGCTCAGGCAAGGCGCAGGGTTGCCAAAGCCTTGTTTTCCATCGCAGGCAAATCGCGCCTACCTCTGCACAAGCAGGAAAGAGGCTTAATCCTCCACCTTCCAACACGCGCAGGTGCTTTGTCGCCAGAAATGAGCAATCAGGAGCCACAAACAAATGAGGCCACGAGCGACTATCCTTCGCATACAGGTAGGGTTGAGCTTTTTGTTGCCATGTGGGGCCGGCAGACCACTTGTGTGGCGCGCTGCGTTTTTAATCAAGCAGGACATAGCTTTGGCCATTTCAATGTTGGGCTGCCTGACCACGTGTGTTCCCGTGCTCTCCTTCTAACTCCTCTTTGCACACATCCATACTTGCCATAATGCATGTTAAAAGCATTGATGTGCATTTTTTTGTCCTGTTTGGATATTTGTATACACTGGCTCAAAGCGGCAGTTTCTATTTTTATATTATGTGAGTTATACTGCTTGTTTTGCAAGTAATTAAGTAATTGTTTGGGCTCCTCGCAAAATTAATACAGAAAGAAGTTTTGCAATCCTCGTAAAATTTATACAATCTAGCGGTAGTTTCTGGGTCCCCCCAATGGACCCCAACTGCCCTATGGCACAGGCATCACTAGAAGACCTTGGTTTTGCCAGACGGAAGCGCACAGAGGACGATGGTCTCGCTCAGGAGCTCATCATCCACTTCAGGCCTGATGTAAAGCAAGCAGAAGCAACCAGGGGTGCCACTTTTGCTGCCAGCATTGCATCCCGCCCTGCCCCGAATAAGAGGCCCGTCGGCAGAGGCAGGGGCAGAAGCAGGGGCAGGGGCCTTAAAACCCTGGGGGTTTCAGAAGACAGAGGACGACAGGAAGGGGGAGGGGGGAGAGGAGGCAATGTGTTAGTAGCTTTGCAGCTGGTGCTAAAAGCTCCAGAACTTGTTCAAGGTTTGGATGTCATAACACTGAACAGGGAGAGGTGTAAGAGAGAAGAGAGAGGGAAGCACAGGAGAATTCCCCAAAAATTGTAAAGCTCCCAAACTTGCTTAATTACTGAGGGTACTCGCAAAATCTTATTTCTCGCAAATCAATATGATAATTATTTTGGTACCTCGCAAAATATAGGACTTGCAAAATAAGAGTATCAGTATGTTATGCAATGCGTACGCAAGGCTAGCCTTACAGGGTTAAGACACTCTGCCCTGCAGAGCCCATTGTTTTATTCATCCCACGCACCCTTATCAGTGTGCAGACAGTAAAATACCCTGCTCTGAGATGCCCACGCACAAATGCACTGAACACACTTAAAAATTGTGTGCGGGCGGTGGCACAGCCTGCTTTGTAAAGCTCATACAGAAAAGCAGCTTACGCAATGTAAACAGTGCAGGGAAAATGCGTCTTTCCCTTGGGATGACTATACACAATGAAGCAGCCCACACACACTCCACACGGCATGCAGGCAGTGAGTTAGGAGAGGCAGCTCAAGTGCAACATCAGCAGAGGGTCAACGCTGCTGGCAGTGCCCAAAGCAGCAGCTCTAGCAGCACGCACGCGGACAGGGACAGGCGATCTGAGGCAGATGAGGGCGTCAATCCATGCTTTGGGGGAGGCAGTCTGGGAGGGGAAAGGAACGCGCAGGAGGTGTCACATCAGCGGCAGCAATTTCAAATTCCTGATCCGCACACTTTTATCGATCACTCAAATCAATCTAATCAAAGGATGTCACAACAGCAACAGCAGGAGCAGGGTTGTGAGCCGCATGCCTTGTTAGACAACTCAGATCACTCAGATCAATCTCACAGAAAGGTGTCACAACAGCATCAGCCTCAGCAACAGCAGGAGCAGGGTTCTGTGGCGCATGCCGTGCAAGATCACTCAGATCACTCTCAAAGTGCAGCGGCTAGCAGCGAGAGCAGGAGCGAGCAGCTCCTTGGATTGGCACTGCAGCAGCAGTTGCAGCAGCAGGAGGGCCAACAGCCGATTGCAGCTGGTGCGTGAGAGGGCCGACTTGTTGTATTGTGACCCCTCTATAGACAGCCAAGTTCCGCAGATGTGCAATGGGATTGACTTTATGTAAGTTACTCTGCCGTGAAATGCTGATTGCGCCGAGTGAATCGAAGGATTGACTTGATTAAATGTGACCATCCGGTGAGCAGCTGGGAGGCGCAGGTGTGCGACAGGACTTTTTCTGATGTACCCTGCGGTGACTGTTTCTAATGTTCCCTGCTGTGACATGCCGAGTGCAGCAGGTAAGTTAGACGATTGACTTATTTCTGTGAGACCCTGCTGTCAACAGCCGAGCGCTGCACGTGTGCGATGGAATGACTTGACACTCACAGGGTGCAATCGGTTGAGACATCTTCTGTTGGCTGGAAAATGTTGTAAATATGCACACACCATGAGCTCTCACACAGACAGTGGCATGCACGCGTGCACGTACACAAGTATGTACACTTGTGTGCATTCATACACACTTGCACCCACGTATGCTCACATGCGCGTAAACATAAAATGATATGTCATGCAGGTGTGAGCAGCAGTGATCCCAACAGTCTGTTGAGCCTGGTTGCGCAGCTGAGGCAGCAGCACTTGAGACGCAGCGGTGCAGTGGAGCAGGCAAGTGGGCAGCAGCAGGGGAGCAGCGATGCACCAGCGCTGCAGGTGTGTGTGTGTGTGTGTGTAAGTTTGCGTGCATGCGTGTGCGTGTGTGTTTGAGTGGTTTTTTCTCAGCAAGCCCGATGCAGGTTATTTAAATGTCAACATTGCAACGTTGCGCTTTGAGGCTGTTATGTTTAGACCTTGTATGCATTGGTACATATGCGTACAATGCTTGTGTACCCGTTAAAGCAAGAGAGATGGGATATTCTTCTCCCTGGCCAACCTGTGCAAATTATGAGGGACGGTTACTGCTGACCGTCTTAGCCCCTCTAGCGTTGGCCAAAACCATACATTTACCATATTCAGGTACATAATCTATTTTCAGCAGGGAAATTCCTGGGAAATTCCCATACAAATAGTCATATTTTTGTGTCTGTCCGGTTCTGGCCAAGCCTAATCACATTATGATCATAATTCATAATACTCAAAAGGTTATCCAGTTCCTCGGAGTGCCTTGCAGTCTTGCAATTCTTGCTGATAGTTCAGATTAAAAAATGTCAGAGGCAGGCCTCCTTGTTGTCCTATGTATCTGCAGCTCGTTAACCTGCCGTACACCTTGCTACCCTGCTAAGTGCGTTAAAAGCATCTAATTACATCAAGCGTACGTGCTCGAGCATTCACACACACAAACACACACACACGCAAACACGCACAAATGCTCTCACTTCATACGTAAAGGGCACACAAATATCACCCTGTTCCCCCCCCCCCCCCCTCAAAACAACACACACATGCACACACAACAATCACAATCACAAGATACGCAACCGTGTCTCACTCCCATGCAGGTGTGCGCACCTGTCTCTCCAGAGGGGCCTCCTGCCGATGCTCATATCCTGCTTCCCCCCCCTGTGCATGCACCCAAGCCTGGGAGTGGTTCACGTACGCAGCATCAACAGCAGCAGCGGTCACCTGCAGCGCAGCTGCCGCAGGTGTGTGCGGTTCCACTGTGCACGTGAAAGCTGCAGACGTGTGTATGTAGGGTTGGCCAGAACTGAAGCGGTACTGCGTATATGATGTTTAATTTCAATCTCATGTACTTCCTTGCCAAATTGACTGCACAAATGGAGTGCAGCCACTGTTGCCATGCCATGCGCACACACTGACACGCTTACACGTACATAGGGTTGACCAGAACCGTATACCTGCACCGTATATGACCGTATGTATGGTGATTTCCCTGCCAAAAAAAACGTATATACACCGTATATACCTATAAATGTACGGTTCTGGCCAACCCTACACGTACACTAAAATGCGTAACACACACGTACTAAAACACACATATGCGCACACACAGGAGCAGGAGCAGGTGGCCCCAAGCCCACCCCGAGGCCACCTGTCTCGCTTCCAGGCAGACGACCATGTGCTTTTTGGCAGCCCCATCCGACGGCCTGAGTCCACCACAACGACCACCGCTGCTGCTTCTGCTGAATCAGCGCTTGCAGCCGGTACTGCTGCTGCTGCTGCCCCTGACTCGACCGCCCTTGCTGCTGCTGCTGCTGCTGCTGACCCAGCCATTACTTCCACCTCTGCTCCTCCTGTGGCCGCTGGCCCAAACGCAGCCACAGTCACAAGCAGGTCAGGGCTGGTGCGTGACTCTCGTGCTGTGCCAACTGCCGCTGAGCCTGCTGTGAGCAGATCTGTGTTCAGCGAGGGTCCTGCATTGCCTGGTGACCAAAGCACAGCCAGGGCCAGCTACCAGGCGGAGCCGCGTGTGGTGGTGTACGAGCCGAGCACGTACCAAGAAGAGGACGAGCAGCAGGAGATCGTGCAGCAGCAGCACTCATGCCAGCACCAGGAGCAGCAGAAGGAGCAGCAGCAAGTGCGTACTCAGGGGTCAGAGCAAGGGGAGGAGGATGTGCGCCTGTCCCTCACTTTTCGACCTGGCCAGCTGGCAGGCATAGGCACCAGCCAGGGCGGCAGCAGCACTGCCAGCACTAGCACCCCAGGCTCGCCCTTTAAGCCGCCCTCCGCCCCTTTGGCTCCGGCTGCAGCAGCCTCCCATAATCAACAAGAACAACAGCGACACCACCAACAGCAACAACCAAGACCACAGCAGCAGCAGCAGCAGCAGCAGCAGCAGCAGCAACACGGCCAACAGTCTTCTCCCCCTTTGCACCCGTTTGATCACAAATCCACAGCCCCCCCCCCTCCCCTCCCCCAGCCCACCACTTGGCGTGCAGGAGAGAGGCCATCACCACAACAGCACTCCAAACAACCCGGCAGGAGCCATAACAACCTCCCCTTCTCACCCTCCCCACCTAACATGGCCGTCCCAGGCTCGCAGGGCCCACCCTCCCCTGCCCCAACACTTCATCACACCGCAGCCACGCCCTATGCCTCCCCTTACGCCGCCCCCTCGGACGTGACCATCCCAGGCACACAGGACGGACCCCCCTCTGCATACGCCTCTCCCTACGCAGCAAACTCTGACGTAAGCATTCCCATGACCCCCATGACCAATGCCACAAGTCTACTGTCACCCAGTTCTGGTCCGCGGTGGCGCACAGGTGAGGCTTACAAAGGTGGCTGCGTCTGCAACAGGGCGGTCCAGCTGCAGGCTTGAAATTTGCGCTTGTGTAGTTGACCATCAGGCTTGCTTTTGCCCTACTAAATTGGCCAGGTGAGGTTGGCAACACTCGCTTGGAGCGGTTGTGTTCGATTGTTGAGGTCCGTCCGGAGGTATTACAATCAATTTCTTACGGCTAAGGGGCAAGAGGTTGGGTGGGGAGGATTTTGAGGGATGGGGATATACGTATATATAGGGGGAGAGAGAGAGAGAGAGAGAGAGAGAGAGAGAGAGAGAGAGAGAGAGAGAGAGAGAGAGATAGAGAGAGAGAGAGAGAGAGAGAGAGAGAGAGAGAGAG
>Ga0307963_1001909_pt1:0-12500 | contig 16271 bp, 16 predicted proteins | sample OrgLakmetagen594_FD_201829 | JGI IMG/M metagenome (GOLD analysis project Ga0307963, IMG submission 201829) | Saline water microbial communities from Organic Lake, Antarctica - #594 | ecosystem: Environmental > Aquatic > Non-marine Saline and Alkaline > Saline | place: Antarctica: Organic...
CAGGACATGTCAGCCATGCTGCTGGGAGAGGACACAGACACACACACACGCACACACACACACACACATGCAGGACATGTCAGCCATGCTGCTGGGAGAGGACACGATGATGGGCATCGCACAAGCAGCGGCAGATATGGCTGCTGTACAGCATCCGCCCCAAGTACAGCTGGCGCCCGAGCAGATGCAGTCGGGGCTGTTCGGAGATGGGGGGGTACTGCAGCAGCAGCAGCGGCAGCAGCAGCAGCAGCAGCAGCAGTACCTACCAGCACCATACCAAGACATGCAGTACGCCCTGCAAGATAGGCTTACTTTGGAGCAGCACATGCAGCCGCTGCAGCGGCCGCCGCCGCCGCCGCAGCAGCAGCAGCAGCAGCAGCAGCAAGAGCAGCGCTCGTACCGCACGCGAGCACGCTGCGATTTGAGGGATGTGCCGATTGAGCAGCTGGAGATGGCATTGCTGGAGGACTGGGTGGGTTATGTGTGTGTTTGGGTGTGTGTTTGTCTGTGTGTGTGCGTGTGTGTGTGTTTGTCTGTGTGTGTATGTGTGTTTGTCTGTGCGTGTGTGTGTATGCGTGTTTGTGTTGTGTGTGCGTGTGTGTGTCTCTGATGCACACACACACACAGTTGCGTTGTTGATGTAATGGGGCACACCATGGTTGAAGGGATGTGCCATTTGAGCAGATGGAGATGGCGCTGTTGAAGGACTGGGTGCGTAATGTGTGAGAGCATGGAGAGTGTTTTTATGTGCACTTGTATACTTACGTGGGTGCGTGGTTGATGTTATGAGCCTCGCTGCGGTTTGGGATTGGGTAATGGGTCGAGTGTTTGTGTGTGTGTGTGTGTGTGTTTGTGTGTGTGTGTGTGTGTTTGTGTGTGTGTGTGTGTGTGTGTGTGTGTGTGTGTGTGTGTGTGCGCGCGCGTATTGCAGTGGTGCTGTATATTGTATAGTCCCCTTCGCAGTTGGAAGGCTTGCTCAACAAGCATCTAGCTGCAAGAACACACTTGTGTACGTGCAGTTCACGACTACATCCACTCCACTCCACTCCACGACTAGTCCAACTGCTGTTGAGCTGTATATTCCCACCCTGCAATTGCAAAACTTGCTTGACGGACATCTAGCTGCAAGAACACACTTGTGTACGTGCAGTTCACGACTACACCCACTCCACTCCACTCCACTCCACAACTAGTCCGACTGCTGTTGAGCTGTATATTCCCACCCTGCAATTGGAAAACTTGCTTGACGAGCAGTTAGCTGCAAGGACGCACTTGTGTACGTGCAGTTCTCGACTACGTCCACTCCACTCCAATTGCTGCTGTGCTGTATATTCCACCCTGCAGTTGGTGTTGTGCTTTAATTGCCACCCTCCAAATGCTGTATATTCCCACCCTCCAATTGCTGTATATTCCCACCCTGCAATTGCCGTATATTCCCACCCTCCAATTGCTGTAAATTCCCACCCTGCAATCGCTGTAAATTCCCACCCTCCAATTGCTGTATATTGCCACCCTCCAATTGCTGTATATTCCCACCCTCCAATTGCCGTATATTTCTACCCTGCAATCAGAAAAATTGCTTGACAAGGACTGCCAGGAAGGGTATGGGATCAGTGCATCAATTATCATTTGCATGTGAGAGTATACTTTGTGTAGTTATTCAAGTGCTCGTACCAGGATCGCTCTAGCAAGGCCTCTGGATATCATCTATCATCTGCGTGCAAATGAGGGTCTAGGGTTAGTGCATCCTTTATCATTTGCATGTGTAGTTTGTGTTGTGTATTATGTGTATGTTTGCATGTGTAGTGCATCCTTTATCATTTGCATGTTTAGTTTGTGTTGTGCATCATTTGCATGTGTAGTTTGTGTTGTGTATTATTTATATAATTGCATGTGTAGTTTGTATTGTGCATCATTTGCATGTGTAGTTTGTGTTGTTTATCATGTATATTTTTGCATGTGTAGCTTGTGTTGTGTATCATGTAAACATTTGCATGTGTAGTTTATGTTGTGTATCATGTAAACATTTGCATGTGTAGTTTGTGTTGTGCATCATTTGCATGTGTAGTTTGTGTTGTGTATCATGTATATTTTTGCATGTGTAGTTTGTATTTTTCATGTTAAGTTCGTGTTGTTGCGTAACTGCACGCACTAGGATTGCTATCAAGGCCTTCCAGACATAACTGATTCGCAGGTTGAGAATGCTGAGGTGGGAGCAGCTGCAGCAGCAGCAGCAATGGCAGGGTGCCCACATTGACATGGCAGAACTACACACTCAGAAGATGAGATGCATACCAAAAATGCTTAGCTCACCTGGTTGGTTTGCACATTGTACACCAAAACTTGGTTGGTTTGCATTTGGTTGATTTGCACATTGGTTGCTTAGCACACTTGCTTGGTTTGCACAGTTGGTTGATCTGCACATGGTTTGCAGGTTGAGACTGCTGAGGCGGGAGCAGCTGCAGCAGCAGCAATGGCAGGGCTCCCACATTGACATGGCAGAATTACACACTCAGAAACTGGCATGCACACCAAAAACTGCATAGCACACATTACTGATTCACAGGTTGAGGGTGCCGAGGCGGGAGCAGCTGCAGCAGCAGCAGCAATGGCAGGGTGCCCACATTGACAAGACAGAATTGCACACTTCAAATTGCACACTCAAAAGATGATCGACCAACGGCACAACGCTCTAGCGTACATGTCACAAGTTGCTTGCCACGTTTTAATGTCACACGTTTATTTTAATGTCACACGTTAATTTTAATGTTACACGTTTTAATTTCACAAATTTCTTGCCACGTTTTGCTGTGTAGGTGGAGGATGCTGAGGCGGCCGCAGCAGTGGCAGGGGAGCTCACTGAGTACGAAAAGTTTCTGCGGGTGAGTGTGCGTGCCTGGTTGTGTCTTTTTGTGTGGTATATGTTGCTGAGGCGGCCGCAGCAGTGGTATGGGAGGTCACTGAGTACGAAAAGTTTCTGCGGGTGAGTGTGCGTGCCTGGTTGTGTCTTTGTGTGGTATATGTTGCTGAGGCGGCCGCAGCAGTGGTATGGGTGGTCACTGAGTATGAAAAGTTACTGCGGGTGAGTGTGCCTGCCTGGTTGTGTCTTTTTGTGTGGTATATGTTGCTGAGGCTGCCGCAGCAGTGGTATGGGAGGTCACTGAGTACGAAAAGTTTCTGCGGGTGAGTGTGCGTGCCTGGTTGTGTCTTTTTGTGTGGTATATGTTGCTGAGGCGGCCGCAGCAGTGGTATGGGAGGTCACTGAGTATGAAATGTTTCTGCAGGTGAGTGTGCGTGCCTGGTTGTGTCTTTTTGTGGCATATAGGGTTGGCCATGAACATTATATATACCTGTATATATACAGTGTTTTTGGCAGCGAAAATCACCACAGACAGTTAAATACAGTGCATGCAGGTATAAACACGATTCTGACCAACCCTGGTGGTCTGCTGTTTGTCAACTAATAATATTTATAATATTTATTTTGCCAATAAAAAAGCAACCAGCCAAGACCTGCAGGTCTGCTGATTTAAGTGGTTTCAGTGGGGGCCGACCTTCAGCCAGGTTGTTTGGCTGATTGGCTGCTGACTGGTCTCGGCCAGCCACAAATAAATCCATAAGCTCAGAAAGAATGGTTACAATGGTTACAATGATTTCAATGGGGAGTGGCCTTCAGCCAGGTTGTTTGTTAGGGACCTGGTTAACAAACAGGTGACCAGCCAAGACGTGCTAAAACGCGGATCACGCTGATTTCAATGGGGGATGGCCTTCAGCCAGGTTGTTTGCTAGGGACCTGGTTAAAAAATAGGTGGCCATTCTACAATGGTTATAATGGTTACAATGGGGGATGGGGTGAGTGACCTTCAGCCAGGTTGTTTGTGAAAGACTAAAAACAAACAAGCAGGTGGCCAGCCAAGACATGCCGTTCAGCTGACGACAGTGGTCCAGTCGAACTTTTCTTCTGCATTTCCTCTCTGGTGCTGTGGCAAAGCAGCGTGCGGTACTTTTCTCTTGTGTTTTTTTGTCTGATGCAGTGGCAAAGCAGAGTATGGTGCACTTTTCATGTATTTTTATAGTTTCCTCTCTGGTGTCTTGGCATGACAGAGTGAGGTTGGACATGGGGCTACCTACAACAGAACATGTTTCTAAATTGTGACACAGATGCTGTGGCATGACAGAGTGTGGTCGGACACGAAGCTACCTATAACAGAACAGCGATTATGTGAAGCAGATCAGTGCCGTGGCAAAGCAGAGTGTGGTTGGACACAAAGCTAACTACAACAGAACGTGTTTCTGAATTGTGAAACAGATGCTGTGGCATGACAGAGTGTGGTCGGACACGAAGCTACCTAAAACAGAACAGCGAATTTGTGAAGCAGATGCAGATCAGTGCCGTGGCATAGCAGAGTGTGGTTGGACACAAAGCTACCTGCAACAGAACATGTTTCTAAATTGTGAAACAGATGCTGTGGCATGACAGAGTGTGGGCGGACATGAAGCTACCTATACCAGAACAGCGATTATGTGAAGCAGATCAGTGCCGTGGCAAAGCAGAGTGTGGTTGGACAGGTTGGACACAAAGCTACCTACAACAGAACGTGTTTTTAAAGCGTGAAACAGATGCTGTGGCATGACAGAGTGTGGTCGGGAGTGTGAAGCAGATCAGTGCCGTGGCAAAGCAGCGTGTGGTTGGACACAAAGCTACCTGCAACAGAACATGTTTCTAAATTATGAAACAGATGCTGTGGCATGACAGAGTGTGGGCGGACACGAAGCTACCTATAGCAGAACAGCGATTATGTGAAGCAGATCATGTTTCCAGGGTAGGCCAGAACTGCGTATTGCCGTATATTTGGTCATTTCCCTACCAAAAATACCCTATAGGTATACACAGTGTATACAAACGGTTCTGACCAACCCTACATGTTTCGAAAGCATATTACTGGTTCTAAAACAGCAGGTTTGGAAAGGAGCCTTTACTTTACCTTTTCCCCTCTTTATTCTTTATGAGCTACGGTATATTCCTTATGAGCCACGATATACTCTTTATGCGCCATTGTATCCTTTATTCGTTACGAGCTACGGTACATCTTTTATGAGCCACGATATATTCTTTATGCGCCATTGTATTCTGTATTCTTTATGAGTAGGGTTGGCCAGAACCGTATATATACGTATATATACACCGTATATTTGGTGATTTCCAAGCCAAAAATACCGTATGTACACTGTATATACCTGTAAATGTATGGTTCTGGCCAACCCTACTTATGAGCTACACACGGTTTACTTGCCAAACAATCCTTGCGTGCACGAAAATAAGACAGGCTTGCGCTATTGCATCGCTTTTTATGTGCGATGCCTCAAATCGTATGCTCAACAGCGGGATTTACGGGCTTGTCCTCTTTGATTTGTATGTGGAGGTCTTACTATTTACGGGCCTCGTTCTCTTTGTGGAGGCATTGTCTTCATGTGGAGGCATTACTTTGCTGCATGTGTAGTTCAGCTGCCAATAAGGCCTCGCTTGGCTGCAGCGCGTGTGCTTATAGCAGACAAACCGCATCCAAAAATTTTGTTTGTTCATTAAGCGAGATACATGCAAATGCTATACATGAATGAAAGGAGCACAGCCGGAAACTGCGTACATATTATTAGGGTTGGCCAGAATCGTATATCTGCACCGTATATGACCGTATGTACGGTGATTTCCCTGCTAACAATACCGTATGTACACCATATGTACCTGTAAATATATGGTTCTGGCCAACCCTACATATTATGCGTACATATAATGAATGGGATACATGCAAATGCTGTACATGAATGAAGGGAGTACAGCTAGAAACTGCGTACATATTATGCGTATATATTATGCGTGTATTTTGTACATGTTATGCGTACATATAATGAATGGGATATATGCAATCGCTATACATATTATGCGTACATGATGTTTAGGGAGCACAGCTGGGAATTGCGTACATGTCATGCGTATATATTATGCGTACATATTATGCGTACATATAATGAATGGGATATATGCAAACGCTATACATACTATGCGTACATGTTGTTTAGGGAGCACAGCTGGAAACTGCATACATATCATGCGTACATATTATGCGTACATATAATGAATGGGATATATGCAAACGCTATACATATTATGCGTACATGTTGTTTAGGGAGCACAGCTGGAAACTGCGTACATATCATGCGCACATATTATGCGTACATATTATGCGTACATATAATGAATGGGATATATGCAAACGCTATACATATTATGCGTACATGTTGTTTAGGTAGCACAGCTGGAAACTGCGTACATATCATGCGTACATATCATGCGTATATATTATGCGTACATACAATGAATGGAATACATGCAATCGCTATACATATTATGCGTACATGTTGTTTAGGGAGCACAGCTGGGAATTGCGTACATATTATCGAGGAGTGGGCTGATTGGCGCCAGGCAGTTACTGAGTGTACGAGCAGCCTCTCGCACACTTTGCACTCCCTTTGTTTCTGTGCTGTACGCAACTGTGCGTGTGTGTGCATTCACCCTAGCTATCTGAAACACTCATTTTTCTGTGCGTGTGTGTATCTATCGCAACTGTTTGTGTGTATGGGTTTAACTCCCTTTGTTTCTGTGCTGTACGCAACCGCTACATGGAGTTAGAGGGAAGGGGCCTATGAGTATTATGCTGTGCAGCTATTGTCTGCCCTCTGCCCTCTGACACACAAATTTGATTGTATGTGGGTGTATTCATCTTTTGTTTCTGACACACTCATTGAATTGTGTGTGTGTGTGTGTGCATTCACCCTAGCTATCTGAAACACTCATTTTTCTGTGTGTGTGTGTGTATCTATCCCAATTGTTTGTGTGTATGTGTGTGTGTGCGTGTGTGTATGTGTGTGTGTGTTGCCCTCTGACACACTCATTCAATTGCACTCTTTTATTTGTGCATGTGTGCATTTATCCTTGCTATCTGACACACTCTTTTATTTGTACATGTGTGCATTCATCCTTACTATCTGACACACTCATTTGATTGTTTGTATGTATACTCACCCGAACTGTTTGTGTGTGTGTGTGTGTGTGTGTGTGTGTGTGCGCGCAGTCGCTGCACAACATGGAGGACGGGGGTGGGGGCGTACTTGCATGGGGTGACGAGGCGGAGGAGGATGAAGATGACGAAGAGTTTGTGCTGAGCTACCAGGAGCTGTTTGGTATGGGGGGCGAGCACGCGCCCTGGACTGGACAGGTGACACTGCCTGCTTTATTATTATACACTGCCTAGGCATACCCTTTAATATACACTACCTTATTATACCCTTTATTATGCACTGCCTGCTTTATCATACACTGCCTAGCAGTGTTGTTCAGGCGTATTTTTAGAGTTCCGGTTTGCCCTAGCCTTGTTGAGAATAAGTGCGGGCTGCCCTAAGGGACTTTGGAAATAGTTGCAGTTTCCCACTCACTGGACAGGTAACACTGCCTGCTTTGTTATGCTCTGCCTAGGAGTACCCTTTATTAAACACTACCTTATTATACCCTTTACACTTTATTAAACACTGCCTATGTATACCCTTTATTAAACACTGCCTTGTTATACCCTTTACCCTCTATTAAACACTGCCTAGGTATACCCTTTATTAAACACTGCCTTGTTATACCCTTTACCCTTTATTAAACACTGCCTATGTATACCCTTTATTATACATTACCTTATTATACCCTTTACCCTTTATTAAACACTGCCTGATTATATCCTTTACCTTTTATTAAACACTGCCTTGTTATACCCTTTACCCTTTATTAAACACTGCCTGGGTATACCCTTTATTATACATTACCTTATTATACCCTTTACCCTTTATTAAGCACTGCCTTATTATATTCTTTATTGTATCCTTTATTATAAATTGCCTAATTATACCAGAGGGGGCTAACCGAGGCCCAAAAAGCACAAGTTTTTATATGCTCTTTGGCTTATACGCCCCCAAATTGGCAAGCTCCAAATTCTACATAACATGAATCTGTCCATAGATGTAAAATTTGGAGCTTGCCAATTGGGGGCGTGTGCTTAATTTGCTGTGGCGTGCAGGCCATTTTTTACCACACATTTCTCATACCAAATCACCCACTGCACCAATCTGGAATATTTTTAATGGTGTACAATTCTTATTGGAAAAGAATATCATTGCAACAAAAAATGAAAGAAAACAGCTGAGTGGTTGGTGTTTTATGAGGATTTGAGCCATTTCCCCATGAAAACACCACATTAGGGTTTACATGCACCATGTGTGCTTAATCCAGTCTATCTCAGCACGCAAAGTGACCCACATAATACTGGGCACATGCTTGGGTAGCTCTCAATGCCAGCTACAAATTGGTACTAGAATGGTATCGATCGGATTTATTGGCTGTGAGTGGCTATTTTCTGAATGCAAAATGCGCAATTTCAGGCATTTCCTCCGTTGACCTCCTCTGTAATTATACACTGCCTGCTTGCTTGTTTTTTGTTTCATTTAATGAGAGCCACGCTGCACGGATATACCTGCGCTCACCACGCGCACACAAAATGAACGAATATACAAACGCACACACACACACACAAATACACACACAGCACACGTGTGCTGCATGCGCAGGGACGACGTGTAGGAAGAAGGGAAGTCAGGCAGGCTAATGAATGTGGAGGTCTACGCTGCACCAATATACTGCACTCACTGCACACACACACACACACACACACACACACACACACACACACACACACACACACACACACACACAACTGAGACAAATACACACACACGCACAGAACACGCGTGTGCTGCATGCGCAGGGAGGGCGTGTAGGTAGAAGAGGAGTCAGGCAGGCTAATGAATGTGGAGGTCTACGCTGCACCAACATACTGCGCTCACTGCACACACACACACACACAACTGAGACAAACACACACGCACAGAACACACGTGTGCTGCATGCGCAGGGAGGGCGTGTAGGTAGAAGAGGAGTTAGGCAGGCTAATGACTGGGGAGGACCGCGCAGGGTATTACCAGACAGACAGGCCCGGGCGCGGGCAAGGGAGGTGCTGCGAGCTGCTGCGCAAGCAGCTAGTGCAGGTATGGATGTGTGGTTAGAGGATTGCTTTCGATTCATTTTGGTTTGATATTTGTTGACCTAGGCAGCCATGGCACGAGCAAGGAAGGTGCTGCGAGCTGCTGCGCAAGCAGCTAGTGCAGGTATGGCCACATTTTCGCTACAAGCAGTTAATGCAGGTATGGCTACAAGCAGCTAATGCAGGTATGGCTGCAAGCAGCTAATACAGGCTAATACAGGTACGCTATGGCTTCAAGCAGCTAAAGCAGGTATGGCTACAAGCAGCAAATGCAGGTATGGCTACTAGCAGCTAATACAGGTATGGCTACATTTTCGCTACAAGCAGTTAATGCAGGTATGACTACTAGCACAGCTAATGCAGGTATGGCTACAACAGCTATTACAGGTATGACTACAACAGCCAATACAGGCTAATACAGGTACACTATGGCTTCAAGCAGCTAATGCAGGTATGGCTACATTTGAGTTAGATACATATTGGAGTGGCATGAAAGGGTTCAGGCAAGCCAGGGCGCGAGCAAGGCAGGTGCTGCGAGCTGCTGCGCAAGCAGCTAGTGCAGGTATGGTCTGTGTGAATAGAGAATTGCTTTTGATTCATTTTGGTTTGATATTTGTTGACCTAGGCAGCCATGGCACGAGCAAAGGAGGAGCTGCGATGCTGCGAGCTTTTCGATCAACAGACGTATGTCCTTCTCATGTGTGCAAATGTTACACACACACACAAACACACACACACACATTCGATTTCATCGGTGCAAGTAGATATCATGTCAACTTGTGTGTGTGTGTGTGTGTGTGTGTGTGTGTGTATGTGTGTGTGTGTGTTTGTGTGTGTGTGTGTATGTGTGTGTGTGTTTGTGTGTGTGTGTGTATGCGCGTGCGTGCGAGTGTGTGTGTGTTTGTGTGTGTGTATGTGTGTGTGTATGTGTGTGTGTGCGTGTGCGTGTGCGTGTGCGTGTGCGTGTGCGTGTGCGTGTGCGCGTGCGCGTGCGCGTGCGCGTGCGCGTGCATGTGCGTGTGTGTGTATGTGTGTGTGTGTGTGTGTGTGTTTGTGTGCTCCTCACCGCTCCTTTGTGGCCACACTTCAATGCCTGATGTGCGTCACGTGTACTCTGGCAGCTGCACTCAAATGCGGTTTTGCATGATCATGACACTGCCCTTTTATCTTTTCTTGCCCATGCACTCAGTCGCACCGCAAGGCCTGATGGGGGTGTCAGAAGTGCGTCAGGTGTACTGGCAGCTGCATATGCACACCCAGCTGCTTATGCAGCAGCAGCTGATGATGGCTAAGGATACTAACCCCAAAGCCCAGGCACTTGCCCAGGTGGGGAACTGTGTGTGTGTGTGTGTGTGTGTGTGTGTGTGTGTGTGTGTGTGTGTGTGTGTGTGTGTGTGTGTGTGTGTGCGTGCGTGTGTGTGTGTGTGTTTGTATGTAAGGTTCGCTAGAACCATATACCTATGTATATATAGTGTATATACAGTCATAATGTTTCCGATTTTTTTAAATAAATGACATTTTCATCAAAATTGCGGTCACATGCAATGTTTACGTGCAATTCTGGCCAATTCTGTACATGTGCTACCATTCCCCATTGTTATTTAAACCATAGTGCACGTGTTGCTGTGCAGCACAAAAGGCAGTGACTGTTTTTGTTTCATGTTTTGACGCTAATCAATGCACCCATTGCTTTGCAGCACATGGCTGTCTTTGTTAAATGTCTGGAGTGAGGACCCCAGTGCACCGGTTGAGTTGCTGCACGAAAGGCTGTGACTGTATTTGTTTTATGTTAGGACGCTAATCCAATGCACACATTGCTTTGCAGCACATGACTGTTTTGCAGCAAATGACTGTTGCAGCACATAATGTTTTGCAGCACATGGCTGTCTTTGTTAAATGTCTGGAGTGAGAACCCCAGTGCACCGGTTGAGTTGCTGCACGAAAGGCTGTGACTGTACTTGTTTCATGTTAGGACGCTAGTCCAATGCACACATTGCTTTGCAGCACATGGCTGTCTTTGTTAAATGTCTGGAGTGAGGACCCCAGTGCACCGGTTGAGTTGCTGCACGAAAGGCTGTGACTGTATTTGTTTTATGTTAGGACGCTAATCCAATGCACACATTGCTTTGCAGCACATGACTGTTTTGCAGCAAATGACTGTTGCAGCTCATAATGTTTTGCAGCACATGGCTGTCTTTGTTAAATGTCTGGAGTGAGAACCCCAGTGCACCGGTTGAGTTGCTGCACGAAAGGCTGTGACTGTATTTGTTTCATGTTAGGACGCTAATCCAATGCACATTTTGCTTTGCAGCACATGGCTGTCTTTGTTGAATGTGGGCAGTGAGGACCCCGATGTGCGTTTTGCTTTTTTGCAATGCACACAGCAGTTACCGACTTTGTTTAATGTACGGACGTCAATCTCACATTCTGCAATGCAGCACGCAAGGCAGAGATGTTTCTGTTTAATGTATGGACGTCAATCCAACGAACATTCTGCTTTGCAGCACGCAAGACAAAGGTGTTTTTGTTCAATGTATGGATGCCAATCTAACGAACATTTTGCAATGCAGCACGCAAGGACATCCCTGCAGCAGTTGGAAGATGCACGGCAAGAGGCTTCTGCAAAAAGGTGTGTGAAGACTGGTGTCAGTCACGTTCTGAGCAAAACTGTATTGCAAAAGAATTATAAAAGGTTTATTTTTAATTCTGGAGAAATTTTTTAAAGAGCAGGATCATCGTCCAGGCAAGACCTATTTACTTTTCACGCCGTGTTTGCTAGAAGGCGAGGATGGCACTGCTTGCTGTGAATGTCAAATAGCAGCATATGTTTACAGCTGGCCAGAACCGTATATGCACACCGTATATGACACTGTATTATGTATGGTGATTTCCCTGCTTGAAATACCGTATGTACACCGTATATAGTATAAGTATATGCTTCTGGCCCACCCTACAAATGTTGAATAGCAGCACCGTTTAGGTTTAGGCTGTCCAAAATTAGGCTAAAATAAATAGCAGCAATAGGGATAAGGGAAACCCTAGCCCATAACCCTAAACCCTAACCTAACCTAACCCTAACCCTAAACCCTAACCCTGGCAGCAACGTCCATTTCACTTAACGACTATATATTGAAACAGAGTCAGCCTTCTTTCGTTTATCACGTGATGAAAGTGACAGCTGTGCTGCTTGAAACAGAGTCAGCCTTCTTTCGTTTATCACGTGATGAAAGTGACAGCTGTGCTGCCTCAACGTTCATTTCACTTAACGACTATATATTGAAACAGAGTCAGCCTTCTTTCGTTTCATCACGTGATGAAAGTGACAGCTTTGCTGCCTCAACGTCCATTTCACTTAATGACTAT
>Ga0307963_1001911_pt1 | contig 16270 bp, 15 predicted proteins | sample OrgLakmetagen594_FD_201829 | JGI IMG/M metagenome (GOLD analysis project Ga0307963, IMG submission 201829) | Saline water microbial communities from Organic Lake, Antarctica - #594 | ecosystem: Environmental > Aquatic > Non-marine Saline and Alkaline > Saline | place: Antarctica: Organic Lake...
CATCATCACCATTAAGGATTATCATCATCATCAACAAATGGTAGACAACCACAGAGGGGGTGGTGCACAAAAACACACACTTTCAAGACTGCTCTACTTTTCTCCTTTTATCATCATCATCACCATTAAGGATTATCATCATCATCAACAAATGGTAGACAACCACAGAGGGGGTGGTGCGTGGTGCGCACAAACACACACTTTCAAGACTGCTCTACTCTTCTCCTTTCATCATCATCATCATCATCATCATCATCATCATCATCATTAAGGATTATCATCACCATCAACAAATGGTAGAGACATCCACAGAGGGGGTGTTGCGTGGTGCGCACAAACACACACTTTCAAGACTGCTCTACTCTTCTCCTTTGCTTTGTGCAAACACAGACATTTGTTTGTGCTGAACCAGAGGCACCAACACAACACACACACACACCTTTCCCCCCCACTCTCTGTGGCTGCCTTCTCTGCTGCCGCCTCTTTTGCGTCCTCGTGCGCCAGCACAGCATCAGCTTCACTCATATACTTCTCACTGTGAAATGCGCTCATGACCATGTTGCAGTGCGTGACGATGGAGGTCAGACGGGCGTAGGCCTGGGTCACGAACAAGAATGGAAAGCATCATGGTATAAAGTGAGACGGGTGTAGGCCTGGATCACGAACAAGAATGGAAAGCATCATGGTATAAAGTGAGACGGGTGTAGGCCTGAATCACGAACAAGAATGGAAAGCATCATGGTATAAAGTGAGACGGGTGTAGGCCTGGGTCACGAACAAGAATGGAAAGCATCATGGTTTAAAGTGAGACGGGTGTAGGCCTGGATCAAGAACAAGAATGGAAAGCATCATGGTACACATGAAGCTTACTCTTCAGTGTGGCGTGCTGCTGCGTGCCTTAAAGTTGCGACGAGGTTAAAGCAGGTGTGGGCTGAGAAAAAGGAAACATGGGAGCATAGAGGAGCAACCTGAAATAGGCTGTGAAATGTGTGTCAACATTCTTGCTATGTAATCACGCATGAAGTGCATTGCAGTGTGTTGTGAAAAAGGTGAAGCTTGCTATGAAATCACGCATGTAGTGCGTTGCAGTGTGTTGTGAAAAAGGTGAGGCTTGCTATGTAACCATGCATGTAGTGCATTGCAGTGTGTTGTGAAAAAGGTAAAGCTTGCTATGAAATCACGCATGTAGTGCATTGCAGTGTGTTGTGAAAAAGGTGAGGCTTGCTATGAAATCACGCATGTAGTGCGTTGCAGTGTGTTGTGAAAAAGGTGAAGCGGATGTCCGCCTGAGGAAAGTAACGAGGGTTGTTTGTTGTCGAAATGTGTATCATGTGCATCATGAAGGGTATCGTGTGTTTGATGTGGATTGTCCGTAGGCATCACAGAAAATGCGGCTTCCCTGATCCGTGAACATATCCAGGCCCCTCTTCAAACTGTGCCAGGGAACCCACAAACTGGAATCATATACCCTAAAAACATGGACATGCTGTAAAAGTAAAAGCAGGCACACAGGGGGGGAGGGGGGGCGCCCATTGTCTGTCATACAAAGGAGCCCTTTATCCATGTCAATTAAGTGCAGGCCCCCTCTTTCCGTATTAAATAGGCGCAGGCGCCCTCTATCCATGTTAAATAAGTGCAGGCGCCCTCTGTTTATTTTGAGGGCTAGCCTGCTGCGCCACACGTACTCTCTGATCATTCTCCATAACATAAAACATGTGTTAGTAGCTCGGGTGCAGACCATCAACTGCATGGCAACCAAAGTGGCTCCCTTTCCTTGATCACGTGAAACTAAATTTCCTCTGCCTGCTAATTCCGTTTCTTCTATTCATGGCAATCTTGCACTCCAGTCTATCTCTGCCAGTTGTACCACTCCCAAACATCCCAAACATCCCAAACATCCCAAACTTCCCAAACATCTGGTCTATCTCTTCCGTTCTATCATTTCCAAACCCACCTCGGCAGGTGTGAGCCTCAGCTCCACAATCAGACGGTCCAATTTATTGATGAACAGGCACGGCTTGACCTGAATTCAGTTGCGCACGTCACGGACTTGAACGTAATTGCAATAACACGTTGAGGTGCGTCAGCATACTCAAATCACTGACTAGAGCCAAAACCTGCAAACCCTTGAGAAACAGGCACAGCACAGCTTGACTGAAATGTGGCGCACACACACATCCCAACTTAAACTAAGATATTCGTTGGTGAACAGGTTTGACCTGCTTAACCTGGTATGCAACGTACACTCATCCCTGACTTGAATGTCATTGCAGTAAAGCACGTGCTCTGGCCGGGATGAGAGGATCCAAGATACTTAAAAAAATGCAGCGAGCCAGAGGGGTGCTTTTGTGTGAGAATGCATTTCTTGAGCGCTCTGAGAGAAGCGTGTGAAAACTAGTCTGCTACAATGTTACAAGAGTGTGAAGGGGCAGTCCCACAGTGTTTGATTGAAGCAAAGGTTGAGTAGAAAGTTGCTTGGAAGGTTAAACAAAATGCACACTGGCTACGCCCATAACAACACACTGTTGTTAATGCACACACTGTTGTTAATGCACACACTGTTGTTAATGCACACACTGCTGTTAATGCACACACTGTTGTTAATGCACACTGTTGTTTATGCACACTGTTGTTAATGCACACTGGCTACGCCCGTAACAACACACGCCACAATTTTGCAGCCGTGGTCATTGTTTGTGCTCATCCCACGCCTGCTTGAGTACAGCATGTGTCTCGGAGCACACACACGCACGCATTTTGATGCCATTATGACACACCTAAGGCACATATTCACTCACTTGCACACTTGCTACTCCCACACCTGCTTGAGTAAAGCATGTACCCCAGAGCACACACGCGCACGCGTTTTAATGCCATTATAACACACCTAAGGCAAATATTCACTCACTTGCACACTTGCTACTCCCACACCTGCTTGAGTACAGCATGTGTCTCGGAGCACACTCGCGCACGCGTTCTGCTGCCATTTTAACTATGCTGCCATTATAATTATAACAGACCCAAGGCATCTACACACCCAAATAAACACGCGCTACTTCCACACCTGCCTCAGTACAGCATGTATCTAGGGTTGGCCCAAATCATACTTTATTGCGTATACTTAGTATACGGTGGTATACGGTGTACATACGGTATGTCAAGCAGGGATAATTACCAAAGCATACTTTGATGCGTATACCTGGTGTACGGTGGTATACGGTGTACATACGGTATGTCAAGCAGAGATAACTACCAAATCATACTTTGATGCGTATACCTGGTGTACGGTGGTATACGGTGTACATACGGTATGTCAAGCAGGGATAATTACCAAATCATACTTTAATGCGTGTACCTGGTGTACGATGGTATACGGTGTACGTACGGTATGTCAAGCAGGGATAATTACCAAGTCATACTTTAATGCGTGTACCTGGTGTACGGTGGTATACGGTGTACATACGGTATGTCAAGCAGGGATAATTACCATACATACGGTCATACACGGTGTGTGTATATACGGTCTTGGCCAACCCTACATGTACTTCAAGGCACACACCTTCTGACGCCACCAAAACACACACGTGAGTAGGGTTGGCCAGACGCGTACATGCATGCTGTGCATATGACCGCGTATTTGATAAAGATAATCCCTGCAAAAACTACGTATACCGTATATACCAAATAATTAAATAAATATATATCTGCAAAAATTACCGTATACCGTATATACCAAATAATTAAATAAATATATATCTGCAAAAATTACTGTATACCGTATATACCAAATAATAATATATATATATGGTTCTGGCCAACCTCACACATAAGACACCCACACATGCTTATCTACACACCTTTTCCTCCCACGCCTGCCTCAGTACAGCGTGCGTCTGAATACACACCCCCTCCACCGCATCCACCACCACCAGGGCACCGTCGCTGAGGCGTGCTGCTGTGGAGACCTGTGGGCACGCAACGGAAATGATGCACAAAAAATGCACAGAAACGTTGAATAAGCACATGCTCTCTCCACCATGTCCGCCGCCACCAAGGCACGGTCCTTACCTCCTGACATCGAAGTCAACTCTCATTGACCCTCACACGAGGGCCAATTTTAATTGACCCTCACATCGAGGGAAACTCTTATTGACCCTCACATCGAGGGTAAACTCTTATTGAGCCTCACATCGAGGGAAACTCTTATTGACCCTCACATCGAGGTAAACTCTTATTGACCCTCACATCGAGGTAAACTCTTATTGACCCTCACATCGAGGGAAACTCTTATTGACCCTCACATCGAGGGTAAACTCTTATTGAGCCTCACATCGAGGGAAACTCTTATTGAGCCTCACATCGAGGGTAAACTCTCATTGAGCCTCACATCGAGGGTAAACTCTCATTGAACCTCCTGATCTGTGAGTCGTCAGGCTCAGCCAGTTAGTTCCCCAGCCCTTTTGACAGGCATAATTATGCCGCCAAAAAGTGATTTGCCTGTCCTGTGACCCGATTTATCTTCAGCAAGCACAAAGGTGCTGCCAGCCTTTAATTGGCCAGTCCTGTGATACAGTTCACTCTTTGACAAGCACGGACATGCTGCCATTGTTTAATTGGCCAGTCTTATGACCCAGTTTACTCTGCAACAAGCACAGACATATACTACCATTCTTTGACTGGCCAGCCATGTGACCCAATTCACGCTTTCACGCAAGGAAATTCCGGCCAGGCCGACACTTGGACCAGCCACCATCCCAACCGCTACAGCTGCGCATCCTGCTTCCTGCCCCCCACCTCACTGCAAAAGTCCACATGGCCAGGCGAGTCGATGAGGTTGAACAAGAAGCCTTTCTCAAGCTTGTCGGCTCCGCTGACGCCGCCTGGTCCCTACAAAGAGTGTTAGGCGAACATACATAATACGTAATACATATATGTAGGGTTGGCCAGAACCATATATATAAACCTGACGGCTCCTCCATGATAGAGGATGGAGGAGCAGACACGGCTATCATTTGCATTTATTAGTCGATAGCTTCAAAATTGTACCTCCGTCAATCGCACCTTGCATTTACGTGTCAGGGGGTATTACTAGGGCCTATGCATATTTTAGCATCTTAAATGCGCACATCACACACACACACACACACAAACGCTCGCCACTTGCGCACCTGCAAGTTGGATGCTGATCCGGGCACATACAAAAGGGAGATGGAGGAGGCCTTCATCGTGATGCCGCGGACTTGCTCATCCTCAAGGCTGTCCAAGTACCTGCACCCACCCAAGTAGTCAGTGCCAAAAGCAGGCCAGCATCTTGATTGAGCGCACAAAAGAGAGACGAAGCAGGCCTTCATTGTAATGCCATCGGCCACGAGCCTGCTCTCCCTCTAGGCTATTTAGAAACAGGATTGATCAGCGAGAACAAAAAGTCTTTATAATGCGTACAAAACACCTCTGTTCAAGCATCTGTCAGCTTATCAGACCTTCGCGTTATCAGGCTTAACGTCTTGGAACCGGGTAGCGAATGTGTCAATGATGACCAGGCAGACTTTCAGCAGCATACTCGTTTGAGTTGCTGTAGGCCTGTAAACCTCTCTGCAACTTTATGCTAAGGAAGGGCTAACAAGAAATGTATGCAGATATGTCATGCTTGCGTACGGCAGCAGGCCATTGAGAGAAGAATGCCTTTTACAATAATGACAGTGCTTTGCAATTGGCGACAAACTAGTGTAAGCATACCACTCCTCAAAATAACAAAAATTGTATGCAGATATGTCATGCTTGCGTACGGCAGCAGGCCATCGAGAGAATAATGCCTTTTACAATAATGACAGTGCTTTGCAATTGGCGACAAACTAGTGTAAGCATACCACTCCTCAAAATAACAACAATTTCAAGTAACTCTGCGCGCTCACTCAAATAGAGCACGTGCTGAGAAACGAGCCACATGCACACAACATGCCGGCATCAGCAAGGTCAACTGACTTAAATGACAAGCCAGGGCTGCGAGCCTTAAACGCAACTAGCTGTTTTGCCACAGTCTGTGCAAACACCAGTTGTATATGTTGCCTGCAAATAGTGATGCTCAGATAGACACATCTCACATCAATCGATGCACCGTCGTTGCTTTCAACCACTCCAATGCCTGAGGGGTCCTAGTGTAATCATTCCTATACCAGTGAACCGCACCACATTGGCTACCACGGCTTTGTTCGACGAGGGGATCAACAACGCCGTACACAAGGCATACCTCAGCTCCCCCATGAGCCTTGGGTGTATGAGGCCATTTGAGCCAATGAGGTGGTCAGACAGAGTAGTCTTGCCGTGGTCCACATGCGCCAAAATGCACATGTTGCGCACACGCTCCTGTGTGTTCATGTGCATGTGACAAAACTAGGAGCACCACTGCGGCGTGCTTACTTAGGCCTTGTGCCTTGTTGCGTGTGTATACGCTCGTTTACATATATATGTGTGTGTGCGCGTGTGTGTGCAAGTGTGTACTCGTGTGTGTGTATGTGTGTGCGTGTGTGTGTGTGTGTGCGTGTGTGTGTGTGAGTGTGTACTCGTGTGTGTGTGTGTGTGTGTGTGTGTGTGTGTGTGTGTGTGCGCGCATGTGTGTGTATGTGTGTGCGTGTGTGTGTGCGATTGTGTACTCGTGTGTGTGTGTGTGTCTGTGTGTGTATGTGTGTGTGCGTGAGTATGTGTGTGTACGAGTGTGTACGAGTGTGTGCGAGTGTGTACGAGTGTGTACGAGTGTGTACTTGTGTGTGTGTGTGTGTGTGTGTGTGTGTGTGTGTGTGTGTGTGTGTGTATGTGTATGCGTGCATGCACGCGTATATGTGTGTGTGTACGTGTGTGTGCAAGTTTGTGTCTAAGTGTGGGTGTGCGTTTGTGTGTACATGTGTATGTGTGTGTACACCTGTGTGCGTGCGTGCGCGCTTGCATGCATGCGTTCGTGTGTACGTGTGTGTATGCATGTGTGTGTGTACGCATGTGCGTGCGCGTGTGTGTGCGTGTGTGTGTGTATCTGGTGTGTGTGTGTATGAGTGTGTGTGTGTGCGCGTGCGTGCGTGCGTGCGTGTGTGCGTGCGTGCGTGCGTGCGCGCGTGTGTGCGTGCGTGCGTGCCTGCGTGCGTGCGTGCGTGCGTGCGTGCGTGCGTGCGTGTGTGCGTGTGTGTGTGTGTGTGTGTGTGTGTGTGTGTGTGTGTGTGTGTGTGTGTGTGTGTGTGTGTGTGTGTGTTTGTGTGTCAGCGGCCGTGGTTAGGCGGCCATGAACAAACTAGAGCTCACCTGCTTTGCCTGAAGCTGAACAATGAGCTCTGTTGAGACCTGCATGCTGCAGTTTTACTGAACTTTTCCTTTTGTGCTTTGTGCGTTAGCAATCTGGGGCCTTTCCTTTGCCCTTCATTTCATCATATTATTTTCTTAGGCTTTACACACTATCTGTTTATCAATTGAAGTCCTGCCATGGGTGTTTGATATTTGATTAAACCATGCAGAGGGGCAAGCAGCAAGCAACAGAGCTGTGGATGGGCATCATAAAGGTGAGTGTGTTTCTTGTTTTGTCAGCAAATACGTGTTGAGATTAAACAGCATGCACGCTGGTGACAGGTCCAGTACACGGACGAGGCAGCAGGACCCAAGCACTGGCAGGAAGCCTCCCTGAGAATGGCCGCTCGTGCGGTGGGTGTACACATCACTTCTTGGTGCCGTATCATTTGGCACGCAGATCTGTGCAACCACTTGGGCATGCATCGTGCTGCACGAGGGCATGCATGGCCAAGCAACTTGATATAATTACCGTGATGTGCAATGTGTCGAATACATGAAGCACCACGCGAGGACGTAGATTAAGGGATTGAGAGATGTGACAGGTGTGTTTTTTCTTCCCTCTCTTCTCTTCTGTCCCCGATGGACGGTCTGCACCTTGGGAACAAACCTTGTGAGCACAGGAGCACGTGCGAAAACAAACTTGCGCAGGTGCACAAAGGAGGAATACACTTAGTGACCTCCGTGCACCGGCCATATAACAACTGTGTAGGTACACCCGTACGAAAGCATGCGAGCCAAGATCAGTGCCCTGCCATCAGGCCCCCAAGCGCCTGCCGTGACTCTGAAGCAGCAACCCTTATGCAACGCACCGCAGGCTGTGCAGAAGGCTGCTCAAGCGTGAGTGTGTGTACATAGAAAGTGTGGCTCACTCTGTGCACACTCACGTCAGAAGAGGTTACGTATTCCTTACAAGCCTGAGGATGGATGCTACACCCACCCGTTTGTTGCTGAGCACGTGTGCACGTGCGATGAGCAGCCTGAAGATGGATGCTACACCCACCCGTGTGTTGCTGAGCACGTGTGCACGTGCAATGAGCAGCCTGAGGATGATGCTACACCTACCCGTGTGTTGCTGAGCACGTGTGCACGGGCATTGGGTAGCTTGTCAGTGAGCAGCTCCTTTTAGCCATCAGCCTGAACACAGGGGCGCTTTTAATGTTGTTATGTAGCCTGCATAGCATTGCGGCTCAGGGTGCAATACACGTGCCACATTTTGAAGCACCTTCAGAACAGATTTTATGACCGGCTCTAAGGTCTTAAGATCCACTGGAGTTAGGGAGCAGGACAACTTGTCGTCTTCGAAGCTCTCTGATTCAAGTCTATAAACTGATGTTTGCTTGTATCTTGTTCTCCCAATCCTACGAGGGTTCCTACAAGGATTGCAGCCTGTGATGGCAAACAACTACGGGCTAATAAATGACCAGCCTCACTGAACCTCCGGCTATCGTTTTGCAGTTACCTGAGCACCGTGGACCCACGCGAAGTGGAGCCCTCCTGTGTGGTGCTGACTCCGATGCAGACGCTGGGCCAGACGTTTAAGAACTTTGAGGCCACGTGCATCAAGTGCGTGGTGCCTATCTCTTTCTGTCAGTGTTTGTGGTTTAGGGCCCTCCTGTGTGGTGCTGACTCCGATGCAGACGCTGGGCCAGACGTTTAAGAACTTTGAGGCCACGTGCATCAAGTGCGTGGTGCCTATCTCTTTCTGTCAGTGTTTGTGGATTAGGGCCCTCCTGTGTGGTGCTGACTCCGATGCAGACGCTGGGCCAGACGTTTAAGAACTTTGAGGCCACGTGCATCAAGTGCGTGGTGCCTATCTCTTTCTGTCAGTGTTTGTGGTTTAGGGCCCTCCTGTGTGATGCTGACTCCCATGCAGACGCTGGGCCAGGAATTAAAAAGCTCGAGGCCACGTGCATCAAGTGATTGATACCCCTCTTTTTGCTAATATTTGTGTGGAATTAATGGATCAAGGCTGCCTGGCTCTGTGTTTATTGACGCATGAAACGGCTGTGTTCCATTTCCTCTGTGTTAATTGACGCATGAAACGGCTGTGTTCCATTTCCTCCCTGATCTTCAATAGCAAATTTGCACGGGCACACACAGTGTTTGTGTAGTGCTATGACTGTACGCCCCTAGTGGCTCATGGCTGTAATGAGTGTAGTGTGTGTGTTTGTGGTGCATTTGTGTGTGTGTGTGTATCTGTGTGTGGTGTGGTGTGTGTGTGTGTGTGTGTGTGTGTGTTGTGTGTGTTTGTTCCTGTGCATGTTTTATGCATTTGCATATTTAAAAGATAGCATACCTATGTTGCAGCCGTGCATCTTGCCGCACGTGCTGGAACAGATAATGTGTATGAGCTTCCTGAGCAAACAAATGTTTTAACCTAGAACAACAGTGCTCCCAGCTCTTGGGCATGAAGTGCGCCTGACATCTGAATGTGAGGGCGCCTCATTTTCTTGCACAGCTTATGTTTAAAATAAACCTTTGGTCGTACAGAGCTCGTCGTGACACACATACATACACACACGCACATATGCATACACACATACATACGCCACAAACACACACATACACACACGTACACATACACACGCGCATATGCATACACACATACATACGCCACAAACACACACATACACACACACGTACACATACACACACACATATGCATACACACATACATACACCACAAACACACACATACACACATGCACACATACACACACGCACACACATACACGCACACACACAGGACAATCAAGACCCCCTGATTGATTATGTAAGGATTGCGCACATGTTTGTTTGACCCCGTTGATCATGCAGGAGCTTGCGAGCCCAACCCTCTACCATCCTGGCTGTAAGCCTTTCTGCTGTGCCAGAAGGGTCGACAAAAGAGGCTAGCAAAGCAGGAGATGATACCATGGGTGTGTGCTGTGTGTGCTTGTGCATGTTTTTATGGATGGATGGGTGGGGTTCTGTATAGAAACACACATACTGACACAGACACAAGTACAACCACACACAAGTGCACACACGCGCACGCGCGCACACACACCACACACACACACTCTCACACACACACTTAATTACCAGGTGGTGTCCCTACACCAGAGGTGCTGTACTTCATTGTGCCTCCCGCTGGATCCTCACTTGTTTGTGTCAATGGCTCACCAGCACACGTAGCAGCCTGTGCAAGCTGGTGAGACGGCAATGGTGTTTGTGTGTGTGTGTGTGTGTGTGTGTGTGTGTGTGTGTGTGTGTGTGTGTGTGTGTGTGTGTGTGTGTGTGTGTGTGATGTATGATGTTGTTATATTCTGGGAACATTTAGCAATGTTGGAATAGAGGACATCTCAAGCGAGCACACTGTTTGCCAACCGGGATGAGGTGTTCTAGATTTGAGCACCAGAGAGGGTGAGGATTGCAAAGCTTGAGCGTGAGTACTGTTAGAGAGAGTGCCTGCTTTGTTACACGTGAGTTGTTGAGTACCAAAGCGGGCTTTCAAGTTTGCAAGCGGTTGATCTCCTATCGTCAAGAACGGTAGACGTGTCTTCTATCTTCCTTCATTGTTTCATTCGGCGACATGGACATGTGTGCCGTTTTGAGAACGTAAGTGGTATGTTCGAGAGGGTGCTTGCGTGTGCGAGCTGATGACCTCCACAGCGCAGCTGGTGATGTCAACAGCACACAGCAGAGCTCTGTCGTGAGGGGACGATGAAAAGCGGTGAGTGGTTTTGATCATGCTCGAAATTTTTTATTGAAGATCTTCAGCCCCTTTTCTTAAACAGCAGGTTGGATGTTGTTTGACACGGCACAATAAATACCAGAGAGGTAGTTCATGATGGGTGGTGGAGTGGGGGCGAGCACTAGAGCAGCAGCCATGTTTCAGCTTTTGTGAAATGTGATCAGAGCTTGAGGTGTGAGGTATGCTGTCACACTTGGATCCTCGTCACCCTTGAATGGATCAATGCCCAGGTTGACGCTAAATAGCATTTGTTTTAAAGGTGGGGACACACACACACGCACATACACACACACACACACACATACACACACAACACACACAACACGCACGCAATCATTTATTCAGAATTTATTACAAAGCAGAAAGGGCTCACGAGCCAAACATTCAATGAGGCAGTTGTGGCCGAAAAGCGCCTGAAGGAGTGGTGCATTCATTTTGAGCGTGGCCTCTTGCTGCCTGAAACTATGCTACTTGTTCTTGCAACCCAGACTCGTAGTTGCTCCTCCTTGTGCAACTGCTATTTGTTCTTATGCTATTTCTTCTTACACCATGTACTATGCTATTTGTTCTTACACTATTACGATGCTATTTGTTCTTGCAACCCAGACTCGTAGTTGCTCTTCCTTGTGCAATTCGCAGTGCTCATCTGTGCTTACAACTTTAATGCTTCCTCCTAATTGCACAGAGCTCAAATACATCCCTGCACATGGAATCCTTTGAATGTGTGTGTTTTGTGTGTGTGTGTGTGTGTGTGTGTGTGTGTGCGCGTGCGTGTATGTGTGTGTGTGTGTGTGTGTGTGTGTGTGTGTGTGTGTGTGTGTGTTTTTCACTGTGGTCAGAACGCTGCACTCCCGCATGCTTCATTTCGGCCAACTCAGATCAAGTCAAGTTAACACAGCTTTGATGAGCCACGAGAAGGTGGTTCAGCGCAGCTTACAGACCTGTTTACGTTCTCACCCATATGCACCCCAGCGCAACTGTTTGTGCACACCTCCGCACTTTTGCGCATGCCTCTGCGCTGTTGTGTATTCCCCTATGCTTTCGTGCATGCCTCTACGCTGTTGTGCACGCCTCTCATGCTCCTTATAAGGGGGCATGGTAGCCCCGGCCTCATGATAGCTGTCTTACTTGTCACACCCAGGAACCCTCATAAACAGCCAAAGCGCAGCGTGCTGGCTGTGAAGGCTGCCCCCCCTCCTCTGTTTGATCTGTTCCCTGGTCAGCCCTTGGGTGCCTTGCAGACGGTGCGGGATATTGGGCGTGTTTGTGTGTGTTTGTGTGTGTGCGTGTGTGTGTGTGTGTGCGTGTGTGTGTGTGTGCCTGTAACGTACGACTGGAATGGTAAAACGCGAATGAGCTGTGTGTGTGTGTGCGCGCGTGTAACGTACGACTGGAATGGTAAAACGCGAATGAGCTGTGCGTGTGAGCCGCTGCTGATGCCTGGCAGGAAGCGATGTCATAATATGCAGAATGAGGAACACCATAAGACTCAGTGCGAGTAGGCCACACTGTTGGGCAAGCTGCTGGTGCCTTACAGAAGGTGCAGGACGTTACAGCGTTCAACAAAGGATCAGAAAATGAGGCGTAAGAATGTCAGTGAGAATAAGCTCATTTGCTCTGGTACTGCTCGTGCATGTTGAGGAAAGCGGTGAGTGTGAGTTGCTCTACTCTGATAGCCTCGTAGTAAGTGCAGGCTGTTCGTTTTTTGGGTGGCAGAGTTTGGGTGGCAGAGTTTTCTTCAGAGTGGTAGGGTGCGGCGTATGCAGAGCGGTTAGGATAAGTTGATTTGCTCTGGGCAAAGAGACCCACAGAGCATTACTTTGGGAGGCCAATCTGTTGCGCAGTGGACGCAGGTCTGTGTGCCTGCAAAAAAGTGCTGTGCCATCTTGATGGCAGCTCAGCACCAAAAATGACTTTGATTGCCCTCAATACAGAACGTACGTTCAATGCCTAGTGGAGCTGAGCATCCACGGTTGGATTTATACATCACAATTCACATAAGACATGGCGCAGCCTGTGCCCGTTTTCCCTGATTACCTGCTCCGTATCTCCCCCTTGCAGTCCCTTTTTGAGCTGGAGACGGAGCACCAGCAGTTGAAAGACGAGTTTGCTAAACTGGAGAAAACTGACACCTCCACCCTGAACCACGTGACGTGGCACCAAGATAGCCCACTCATCGAGTTCCAGACTCAGACTGACTTAGTGCTGGCGGTGAGGGCATTCACATTTTTAGCATCACAGACTATTTCAGGAGATGCTTGCATTGGGAACTTGGGACGGTTGGCTTGGGGGAAGGGAAGGTCGTGTCTGTCCTTTTACTTTTACTATATACACACACAACGCACAAAACACACATACACAAACACAGCAACTCGCTGCCAACCATTTGGCAATATTCTGAGGTATTCTGGCTTGGGGGACAGAAGGTTGTGTTTTTTTCTTTATACACGCACAGTGCAGAAAACACACACACAAACACAAACACAGCGATTTGCTGCCAACCATATGGCAATATTCTGAGGTGTTTTGGCTTGGGGGATAGAAGGTTTTTTTTTTCTTACTATATACACACACACAACGTACAAAACACACACAGCAAATTGCTGCCAACCATATGGCAATACTCTGAGGTATTGCACGGTATAGGGTCAATGGTTACAGTGATTACAACAGGGGGTGGCCTTCAGCCAGGTCATTTGGCCAGCCACAAACCATTCCATAAGCTCAGAAATAGGGGGGAAATCTGAGGTGCCGCACAGTCACGAGTCAACGAGCAGTGCCTTCACACCGTACACACACACAATTTAACACACACACACACACACACATACACACACGCACACACACGCGCACACACACACACATTAACACACACACACACGCGCGCGCATCACACTTTACTCACCAAAACACATGCAGAGACTGGCTGCCAGTTTTGGCAAGATCCTGAGGCGCCGCACGGTGGAGGGTCAAGAGGCAGCAGCAGCAGCAGTACCCCCTGCTGCTGAGGTAGGGCAGCAAGGCACTGGCTCAGTGGCCCTCAGTAGTGGTGGAAGAAGGCGCGCACGGAAAGGAAGGGGGCATGTGCGCTGGTTTGACGGAAGCGTGTGTGGTCCTGATGCCGGCGGATATGATCAGGTGCGCGCTGTAGCTGTTTGTTGTGACGTGTGTGTGTGTGTGTCTGTGTTGTGTGTGTGTGTGCAGTGTGCTTGTGCTCAACCCAATATGCACTCCTTCACAACTGCCCATAATGTTTGCATTCAGGCTTTCGTGGCGTGTGTGCTTGCTTGTAAATGTAAAGCAACAGGGTCAGCCCTCACAAGTTGCCTGACCTCTACTTTCACGTGTGCAGTGAGTTTACAGAGCTTCTTGTGAATGCAGCTGCGTCTACACAATGCCGTCACACAGATCTTGACAGCTGTAGCTCATGCGCATGCTTCACTCTGCTGCAGAAACCTAGTGCGACGAGACAGGCCGGTCTGGGACAAAAACGGAGAGAACAGCAGATGAACGAGGGCAGGTGATTGTGCATTTGTGTCAGGCGTGTGGTTTTGCGCACGCTACCAATGTGTCAAGCGTGTGATCGTGCGCACGCTGCCAAGATGAATGAGGGCAGGTGATTATGCATTAGTGTCAGGAATGTGGTCGTGCGCACGCTGCCAAGATGAAATAGGGCAAGTGATTGTGCATTTGTGTCAGGCGTGTGGTTTTGCGCACGCTACCAATGTGTCAGGAATGTGGTTTTGCGCACGCTGCCAAGATGAACGAGGTGATTATGTATTTGTGTCAGGAATGTGGTTTTGCGCACGCTGCCAAGATGAATGAGGGCAGGTGATTATACATTTGTGTCAGGAGTGGGGTCGTGCACATGCTTCCAGGTTATGTACAGAAGAAATGGAGGGAATAGCGGATGAGGGCTAATCTCATCACTTATTTTAGTTGTATAGTTATTTTAGTTGTATAGTGTGCACGCTGCCAAGTTATGCATAAGAAAAATGGAGGTTATAGCAGATGAGGGCAGACGATCATGTACTTATTTCACTAGTGTGTAGCGTGCTTGCACGCACGTTGCCAAGTTCTGCACAGGAAAAATGAAGGGAACATCAGATGAATGTGCTCAAATTGGAATGTGTTTGTTTCAGTGTTGGGGTCATGCACACGCAACCAAGCTCTGCACCGGCCCAGAAGCGGCAGCGACTGCCAAGGACCTTATTGATGGCTGCTTGCACGCCATGTGGCTGTGGCCTTGAGCCCTGGAAGTCGTTTTCATATACCATGGACGTCGTTCTCATATACTCTGGAAGTCGTTTTCATATACCATGGACGTCGTTCTCATATACTCTGGAAGTCGTTTTCATATACCATGGACGTCGTTCTCATATACTCCGGAAGTCGTTTTCATATACCCTGGAAGTCGTTCTCATATACCCTAGTCGTTCTCATATCAGTGTTGTGCACATACGGCGTCATTCAAAAATGGCACCGTAAATAACGATCGTAAATAACGGTGTTACCGTCAATCAACTCTGACGATTGACGGCGTAATTTACTATTTCCACCGTCAATTTGACATTAATTACGCCGTCAGCGTCATTTACCACTGACGCCGTCAAGCGTCAGGTGCACAACACTGTCTCATATACCCTGGAAGTCATTCTCGTATACCCTGGAAGTCATTCTCGTATACCCTAGTCGTTCTCATATACCCTGAATGAGAAGCCACGTAGTGCCTGTTTTATGCAAACACATTGAAAAAGTGGCTGCACGGTATACACGCGTCAGAGCTACCTGTGACATTTCAAGGTGTAGGGTTTACTGTCTTTTTCTGTGCATGCAAGCCGTGCAGCCACTTTCAAGCACCTGCTGTCTGTGTCCACGTAGTGGGGGCACTGTCCTCTCTCTCCGTTTGGAATTTTCAACAAATAGCTGCTCATGTGCTGCAAATCGGCTGTGCCCATGTGTGAATTAATCGAAAGTGGTTGCACGGCGTGCAACCGCCTGCTGCCTGCCTACCCTGCATTCAGGGCGCTGTCCTCTTCTCTCTGCTTGAAAAGTAAGCAACGCTTAGTAATATCTTCGGTGTTGTGCACCTGACGCTTGACGGCATCAATGGTAAATGACGCTGACGGCGTAATTTATGTCAAATTGACGGTGAAAATAGTAAATTACGCCGTCAATCGTCAGAGTTTAGTGACGGTAACGCCG
>Ga0307963_1001915_pt1 | contig 16253 bp, 18 predicted proteins | sample OrgLakmetagen594_FD_201829 | JGI IMG/M metagenome (GOLD analysis project Ga0307963, IMG submission 201829) | Saline water microbial communities from Organic Lake, Antarctica - #594 | ecosystem: Environmental > Aquatic > Non-marine Saline and Alkaline > Saline | place: Antarctica: Organic Lake...
GAAGAGTGCGTCCCTTGCCAATGTGGTGGAGGCATAAGGACCTGCAGCACAAGATCAGTGGCGTGCTATTTTGGTAATTTGATGCGTGTTAGAAGAGTGCGTCCCTTGCCGATGTGGTGGAGGCATAAGGACCTGCAGCACAAGATCAGTCGCGTGCTATTTTGGTAATTTGCTGTGTGTTAGAAGAGTGCTTCCCTTGCCAATGTGGTGGAGGCATAAGGACCTGCAGCACAAGATCAGTGGCGTGCTATTTGGGTAATTTGCTGCGTGTTAGAAGAGTGCGCCCCTTGCCGATGTGGTGGAGGCATAAGGACCTGCAGCACAAGATCAGTCGCATGCAGTGGTGGTGCTTTGCTGTGTGTTGGGCGCTGTGCTGATGTTGTAGTGGCAGAGGTTCATGTGTGATGCGGAGGTGGCGCGGAAATTGGCACCAAAAGATCCGTAAAGCGCAGGAGCACAACAAGCATTGCTGCATGTTGCAGGTAGGACTGAGCACGTTTAGGGTTTAGGGTTAAGGGTTTAGGGTTTAGGGTTGACCCTTAAGGTTTTTCACTAAACCCTGAATTCAGTGTTGTTGTAGGGACGAAGGGCCACTTCATAGGAGCATGGTGAATGAATTGCTTGATGAGTGCAGATTTATGGACGCTGCCATGGCGTTGGTGATGAGCGCTGCACTGTGGGGTGGTGCTCTTCATAGTGCCCAAAATTAAAACACTACGTATAAACGGAGGCCTTCACTGAAGCAGAAACACTCACGTTTAGGGTTTAGGGTTTGGGGTTTAGGGTTTAGGGTTAACCTTTAGGGTCTCACCTGAATTCTGACCTTGTAGGAGCATGGCTCATTGCTTGATGAGTGATGATGATGAGTGCAGATTTATGGACGCTGCCATGGCGTTGGTGATGAGTGCTGCACTGTGGGGTGGTGCCAAAAATAAAAAAAACTTACATACAAACGGAGGCCTTTATTGAAGCAGAAATACGACGCGTTGAAGGGCTACCTATGAATGAGAGGACGTTCCTTATTACCTCCTCCTTTCTTTTACTTTCGACTGTGCTGAGCACACAATCTTCCACCACTTTTGCTCACTGAAGCGTACACTCACTCACACACACGCACGCACACATACATACACACACACGCACACACACACATACACACACATAAAAGCATCACAATTATAGGCTGGTCACAAGTGTATGTGCACCCTCAAAAAATTGTAGAATCACGAACCTGCACAAGGTATAAGAGAGGCACTAAAAATAATAGAAAGAAAAATAAAGAAGCGCACCTGTATATCGTATTGGAGAGGCAAGGGGGGCAATGGTTGAGCAGCCTGCTGGTTCTGCTGCTGCAACGCTGCGGCTTTGGCTTCACGATCGTCTAGGGCGCTTCTAAAGGTAGCCAAACGGCTCAAATCCTCTTCTGAGCACCTGCTTGGTTGTGTATGTGTGCACATGTTTCATGTGTGTGTATTTGCACAGTATGCCATGTGACCTTCTATACATGAGTCATAGCCATCATAGCGCTTGCTTGCTAGCATGTGTGTGCATTTGTGTGTTAGCGTGTGTGTGTTTGCCGTTGTGTGAGAAAAAGTGAGGTGGCGCTGAATTGGGCAAGTCTTGTGCGCAACGTGTGCAATGTGTGTATACGTGCTTGTCGTTGTGTAAGAAGAAGTGAGGTGGTGCTGATTTGGGCAAGTCTTGTGCGCAACGTGTGCAATATGCGTATACGTGCTTGTAGTTTTGTGAGAAGAAGGGGACGGTGCTGAATTGGGCAAGCCTTGTGCGCAACGTGTGCAATGTGTGTGTTACAGTATACCTGTAGGTATCAGAGACACTGAGGTAAGGTGTGCAATGTGTGTGTCATGGTTGAGGTGTGCAATGCGTGTGTTACAGTATACCTGTAGGTATCAGTGTGTGTGTTACTGTATACCTGTACGTATCAGAGGCACTGTGTGTGTTAAAACTGTGGTATCACACTGTGTGTGTGTTACAGTATACCTGTAGGCATCAGAGACACTGTAGGTATCAGAGACACATACCTGTCTAGTATACCTGAATCACAGTTACAGTATACCTGTAGGTATCAGAGACACATACCTGTTTAGTATACCTGTATCACGATTACAGTATACCTGTATCACAGTTACAGTATACCTGTATCACAGTTACAGTATACCTGTATCACAGTTACAGTATACCTGTAGGTATCAGAGACACTGTAGGTATCAGAGACACATACCTGTCTAGTATTCCTGTATCACAGTTACAGTATACCTGTATCACAGTTACAGTATACCTGTATCACAGTTACAGTATACCTGTAGGTATCAGAGACACTGCTGCTGGCATAAGGGGCTTCTGGAACTTCATCAGTCGGGGGGTGGCCTGCTCAGGCACACCAGATTGCGTATTTGTTAGGCAGCACATGTGTGTATGGCAAGACATGTGTGTGTGTGTGTGTGTGTGTGTGTGTGTGTGTGCACTTACGAAGGCGTGAGTGTGTTTTTAATGAAGAGTGTGTCTGCACTTTTATGCGTGTGCAATTATGTATATGTGTGTGTGCGTATGTGTGTGTATGTGTGTGTTTGTGTATGTGTGTGTAAACGTGCATATATGTGTATGCGTGCTTATATGTTAATGCACTTGTTTTGCATATGGCTAAGTGGTTATTGGAGCCAGGATTGTTCATCGTTGCCTAGATATGGTTTCGGTTGAGGTTTAAACGCACATTGATGGCGGAATAGATGAAAAGCAAACCGCAAACTAAAGCTTCAATGCTCCACATTGACACTTAATCGCTGACAGTGTCTTATCTGCAATTTAAAACTTCTTTACCCAGTGCTTCTTTTTCCATCTTAACGTACACCAGAAAAACGTGCTCGTCATTCTAATATGTCACAAACCAGAATTCAGTGTTAACAATACTCTAAGGTCGGATGTTATCAGTAAGCACCGCTTGTTTGACAATTTGATTTGATTTGACCATACTATTGGAGGCTTCCCTGCTCAGCCACACCGTTCACACATCTCACACTTGTACACCATTACATGCATTGTTGCATCTGATCCTAGTACTCACGTGTAAAAAGGGACCACACCGCGTATTTGTGCATTTTGTCACTGCCTAGGCCTGCAACCTGCACGGCCGACAGAGCATCATACACAAAGGAATGACAATCCGCACCAACAGAGCATGTACTTGTACATTTTATTGCATGTCGTCACCGCCTAAGCCTGCGACCTGCGCGCGACCAAATGAGTTTTGCGTGCAAAAACGATTTGCACGCGTCCAAACAGAACGTTGCGTGCAACAGAGAAATGGTGTGCCTATGTTTGGATATATCTATGATATATGATATATGATATAAATGGTGTACCTATGTTTAGATATATCAATGATATATGATATATGATATAATATCATGCAAAACAGAGCACTGTGTGTGTGGGCATGAGCAAAGTTTGAGTATGAAGCGGGCTGGCGTGACAGTGTGACATGGTCAAGGATTGGGAGGACATGGAAGGACATGGTCAAGGGTTTAGAAGACATGAAAGGACATGGTTAAGGATATAGAAGACATGGAAGGACATGGTTAAGGGTCGTGAGGACATGGTTGAGGGTTGGGAGGACATGGAAGGACATGGACAAGGGTTGAAAGTAGGCCACGCTGGAGCTTATGATGATTTCTTGCAGATTGGAGAGGCATGATGGGATATTACGTGCGTGCTGATATGTACGACAGGACACGCTTCATCAACAACATCAGATCGTCAATCAACTACCGGAAGAGAAATTAAGCGTACAATTTGAACACCACCCTTTCTTCCTCTTGGGTGACAAGGGTAAATGTGGAGTTATTTAAATGTATGGATCAGCCATGTGCATGCACGTGTACTCACACACATGTCCATACTAACCCACGTGCATGCACGTGTACACACACATGCACTTGCACACACACACACACACACGCACACACACACGCACAAGCACAGACCTGCAGGTTGAGTTGGGGCCTTCCTTGATAGTACTTAAGATCCACTTTCTCTAGGCGAATGATGTCCCCTGCAACAATGCGACAGCAAAAGAACCTCGACATCAGAAACAAAGGCTTTGCACAAGATGCCACGGCTGCGCTTTTGCACTGCCTCTGCATTTTCGGGTCGCTATTCGTCACGAACGTCCGTCACGGGACTTTCCTTGCGTGCTGGTTAGGACAAGCAGAAGGAGGGAGACGGGCACATCGAGACCTGAGTTCCTTCAATATTCCTTTCTCTTCTAGATACTTCTGTTTCCTCTAGCCTATTTCTAATTATTTAGCCAGGTGTGGTTTTAGGCTTTTTCCAAGCTTCCGCTGAGATGCCCTTTGAGGCATATATAGCGATGTAACTTAACCTTCCCTTACCTTACCTTATTAATCCTTGCATAGGTTGTGAGGTACACAGGCTGTTGCATTGAAGCGCTTTCTCTCATAGGTGCAAATTATGACGCATTGCTGTAAGTACACAAATGCTTAATGCACGCTCGCTTGCCCATTCCTCAGACCGTCACAAGCAGCCCCACAATGAGTCATGTATCGACTGCTAACAATTGAAATGTCTGCATGTACACACTCATGCACGCACAAAACAATTAGAAAAGAGACACATCGAAACACACACACGCTTACGCATATATACCGCAGATAGATATGACACACCCACATACATACACACAAGCACACAAGTTTGCAGAGATATACACATGTACATACGCACGCATACACGCACACACACGCTCTCAAACCCATAAACCAGATTACTCACAAAAATGCAATACAAGGTGATACAAAAACAACGACCTGGGTTTGGTTTTGTGTGCACTGCGCTCCCCTCTCTGTCACAAGGGAGGTTGTCCACATTCCTTGCAAAGGCAACAAGCTCCACTTTGTCAGGGCCTGCCAGCAAACCAAAAGGTGTGGGTTCCTCACGAAAGTAAAAGACAAGGACATATTGAGAACATGTGTAAATAGCTCTACTTGCCAGCGCCTGCCAGCGAAGAAAAGATGTACATGTCGCTGCAAGTACCTACTGAGCTGCTTGTCATTGAAACAAGATGGAATGTATGCTGAGTATGTATGTATGTACGCTGAGTATACGTTTTATTCTTAATGTATGCTGAGTATGTATGTATGTATGCTGAGTATGCATGTATGTATGTATGCTGAGTATAAGTTTTATTTCAGTAGGTGCAATTTGGGCGGAAAGTCTTTACTAGGGGGAGCTCCATATTTCTGTTCACCCTGCTGGTTCGGCAAAGCTGTTATTTGAGAAGCAATACAGAATGGCCTAAATAAATTTGTCCGAAAGTTGGAAGCCAGATTGGGGCTCTCAAGAGGAGATTCTCTGCTGAGAATGTATCATATGCAGCAGGTTATATTTACGGAGGCCTTCAAACTGCCACAGTCAGCTGCTATATACAACAAGTGTAACACAGCTTTCTGGTTTGACAACTGCACGTTGGCTAGCTAGCTTGCATTGGGTTTCTTGGGTGCTGGCACATTCACAGGTGAGCCATTTGTGTGCTAATGACATCTAGTATGTGCAATACAATTTATTACACATCAATACACATCAAGTACGTGCTAAAGACATCGAGTATGTGCTATAGACTAAAGACACATGTCCGTTTTTGGGCGCAGATGACGGCCCTGATGGGCCTTGGCAACAAGAATGCCACAAAGCAATGCTCCCACAGCCACACATGCCAATTCATGTAATGTGTAGGGTTGGCCAGAACCGTGTACACACTAAATGGTACACATATACGCACAATAGTTGTGGCAGGGAAATCTTCACACACGTACTGCCATGGAAACCTTCGCATAAATTCTGTCATGTGAGCATGTGAGTCATACGCACTGTATCTACACTTCGATGGCTAAACCTTTTACATACTCTTACACTAGCCAACAGCCCCTCTTTGTTGTTTGTTTTGTATCACAGGCATTGTGCTCAGCCACTGTGTCAGCATGCCGATTATTAGCTGTTATTAGCTGTTAAACCTATTTGAAGCAAATTCATGTTTGTTCCAGGGCGTGAACACTGGGAGCGCGTATAAAAAGGCTCTCAAAGCGCTTTTGAGGGCACACACACACACACACACACACACACACACACACACACATACAAACACACACACACACAATGTAGCCTGACATTACTGTTGTTTGCTTATGATCTTATGATGCTCCTCTTCCACTCACCTCCAGGGGTAGGATCTTCAAGGTACAAAGTGGACCAGTAGTCTGTGTGTGTGTATGTGTGTGTGTGTGTGTGTGTGTGTGTGAGAGAGAGAGAAGGGGACAATAGCACAGGCGCCAGGTGAACACAATCAAAACAGGGGTTCTAACTGCACTTCCACACAATGCAAACACTGCCGTCATTTGTATTCTGCAAAGCTCATAATTTTTGGCAGGAGCGAGCTTGACAGAATATTTCCAGAGGGGGCTGACTGAGGCCCAAAATGAGCAAGTTTTGATATGCTCTTTGGCTTATACAACCCCCAATTGGCAAGCCAGAACTTTACATAATATGAATGCTGTCTGTGGGTGTAAAATTTGGAGCTTGCCAATTGGGGGGCGTGTGTTTAATTTGCTGTGGCGTGCAGGCCATTTTTTACCACAAATTCTTCATACCAGATCACACACTGACCAATCTGGATTATTTTTTATGGTATTAGAAAAGCATATCATTGCAACAAAAATGAAAGAAAATGGCTGAGTGGTTGGTGTTTTATGAGTATTTGAGCCATTTGCCCATGCACATTAGGGTTTACATGCACCTTGTGTGCAGTCTATCTCAGCACGCAAAGCGACCCACATAAAGCTGGGCACGTGCTCGGGTAGCTCTCAATGCCAGCTACAATTTGGTACTAAAATGGTGTGGATCGGATGGAGTGGCTGTGAGTGGCTGCCTTCTGAATGCAAAGATGCGCAATTTCAGGCATTTCTCCGTTAGCCCCCTCTGGAATAATTCTTGCGCTAGGTGAATCGTGAGAGCAAATGAGTACCTTAATCAAGAGGAGTATTGTATATTGTATATCACGTGTTCCTACTCTTATTTTACCTGTGCCTCCGCCGCTCTTGCGTGCTGGTTTGCTGTCGCGCACAACTGCAGGCAAATCAAGTGCACCCTTCCTTTCAATCACATGCACACATGCACACATGCACACATGCACACACAAACGACGTGCGTTCAATCACATGCAACCTTCCTTTCAATTACATGCACGCATTCACGCACTTGCACAGACAGACGACAGACATGCACGCGCGACATTTGGCGCGCTCACGCACATGTACGGGACGGTTTGTTTTCCGCTCACAAGATATGCATCAGTGCGGTAGTTTATGTCATGTAGCGCACACTACACTGCATCAAAATGACTATACACACAAGCCTGTATCTGATATAGTCAACCATACGGCACAAATGCACACACACCCAAATGACCCATCCAGAAATAGCCCATCACACACCTGCAAAGAGGTTGGCTGTGAACTTGGCGTTCCTGCTCAGGCCCATTGGAACTGGGTCTGGGTGTCTTTCGATAATCTCCCGCAAACTAAGATAAACCATTTCGATTTGATGATTTGATTGATATTTGTGGAAAAATTATGGGGTAAGACTGAATGTTGCCTCTTCTGTGTTCGAATGCGCCGAGACGCCCGCCTGAATAAAATTACGGGGCGATTATTGTTCTGATTTTGAATCGGTTCCCGGAGGAGAGTAACGTTTGAGAATTTGCCTACTGCTCAAGGTATATCTTAATTGCCCAATTGCACGTTCCCTTCCTCCCTGAATTATAAAAGAGCAGCCGTACGAGAATGCTACAGCTTTACAGCTTCTAAGGTAGTGTGTTACACTTCCCGCGTGGACGAGACAACCGACAATAGGAAATTTCCTAATCCACGTTGGCGGTAAAAACGTTTTTACTGCTTTCTTTTCTTTTATTTTTTTTGACAAGAAAAAAGACAATTACCGTATAATGCAGACATGGTATGAAACCAGCTTCTGGTAGTTGACAATGCATATGTGTCTGGCAAGAACAAGTTTATTTGTCATTGGTCATTGTAGTTGATAAAATGCAAGTGAAGCTTCGAAGCAAGTCTCTCTTAGCTCTCTGAGAGCCAGGATTTTGTGTGGCCCTGCATCCATTGGGTGGTGCAGAACACATAGTTACATAAGTAACAAGCAAGATAGTTCAGCCACCAGAGTTCTTTATCTGGCAGATCTAGTTTGGTATGCCGCTTGGTGCCCGTGCCGACCGGTTTTAGGCCAAGAAAGCCTGCAAACTTTGATCCTGATCCTCAAGGGGTCTTTCTAGCAGAGGATTTTTATGGTATCCAGCGGTTGATACAGCAAAAACGAAAAAGCAGCAATTCAAGGGGAAAAAAACTACGCAGGCTGAAAATCACTCCCCACTTTAAGTAAGGAAAAGGAGCCACTTTGGTATTGGGTACTGTAAAACTCCTCCACCAAAGCAAAACGAAAATATCAATGATAATCAGGGGGGTTCCTGGCTTAACCTGAAACCGTCTCCTGATGAGAGTTGATAACAGTGCTAGAAAGGGCATGTCTGGTATGAACAAGTTTGGCAGCGTTATTGACAGAATGAACATGAAGCTTGGAAGCGAGTTTCTTAACTCTTTGAGAATCAAGACCCAGCTCTTAAGAGGCTCCAGCGTGTGATTGTTGTAGATAGTGCCACCCACTCCCAACAGGATGGTATGGAGGGTAACGGAGGCTCCTTGGAGGATGGAGCAGAGGCCTTTGTGTTCCTGCACGGCACTCAGCTGGTTCTGCGTCTAGTGTCCTCACAATTCTCAGTGAGGTGAATCTGTTGTAGAATGCTGAGATCTTTGGGTTGAGGCTGTGAGGTGGATCTGCTAGTGGCTGGCGGTGCTGCTGAGGTGCCCCCAGTCCCCCTCAATTGCCCCTTCTAAGAACCCATCCCCCTTCCATTACTAGCAGTCTGTTGCTTTTTTGTTCTTGCGGAGATGAAAGCAACCAGTGCAGCATCCGGACGGCTGGAGGTAAACCTATTTTTGTCTGAGAAGCGGGGTGAAGCGAGCCACTTTGGTATAATCCTAGTTTCAGCTGTATTGGGATTATGAAGATTTTGCATAGCCAGCCGTTCACTGCTACCTATATCCTTGCAGACAAAACAGGATCCTAGGGAGCCTGTCTTGCTGATGGCTTTGAAGATCATAGTGCATGCTAAGTTGTGTCTCCCAGTGATCATTAATCGTATTTGTGTGTGTTAGCATTCAGAAAGGATATGCAGGGCACTGTCTAGTTGAGGGCAGAGGGTGCAAGTTAGTTTGAGTGTTTAAACCATACTGCATGCTTTTGGTGGTAAAAACTCCCTGTTCTGTACTTTAGAATGATGCACTTGGTTATAACAGGGACGTAGGATGCTGTTAGGTAAGCGTCGCTAGCGGCTCCATTGGCAGCAGCGCCATTTCTGATAAGGGTCTGGTAGTATTCATGGTAGTTTGCTATGGTATTGGCATTTCCTAGTTTATGGAGGGGGTGCATGTGTGCTTGTAAGGCGTCATGGTAATTGGATGGGAACCAAAGCCTTAAGGTAGGTGACTGGGCTGTGTTTGGTTGATTTAGTATGATTCGGTGTTCTTCATACTCTTTTGCAAGCCAGTAGATGTAGAAGGGGTTTCACTCAGGCCCAGCTGTTTTGATGGAGGTATCCGCAACGTCAGAGTAGGTTGTGCTTGATTTTCTAGCAAGAGCATCAGCATATTCATTGCCTATAATACTTGCGTGGGATTTGACTTTGTGAAATTGAATGGGCGATGGTGACTGGTGGATTGCTTTGGCAATGGATTGGAGGACATCTCCCTGGATGTAGTTGCGGTGGAGGTTTGGGTGTGAGAGCTGATTTTTAATTTGGTGCATTGAAGTTAGGCTATCTGAGGCTATATGGGAACAGCCGTGAATGATTGCGGCTGCTATAGCTAGCTCTGCACGTGAGATGGTATTGGTTATACCTACGCCTTTTGGGTTCACGTAATGGGGTACGTTTAAGCAAGGGTGGTATACACCTGATCCTGTGTTTTGCCCTTCCTCGTGTTTTTAAAGACTACCATCAGTGTAGGTCCAATCCCGCCAATCTTGTACTTTACGGATCAAATTTGGGCTGGAGCTGTGTTTGGTTGCTTCGTCAGAGCTCTGAGGTGGGTCCAATAGGGTACTATTTTTATCTTGAGGGCCTTGTGGGTTTTGATGAAGGTGGTCGCTGGATAGTTTTTTTACTTTATTAAAGCCAGGAGTCTTTTCAGTGCTAAATGCAGAGGGGTAGGGGTCGTAATGAATGTAATTGATCTCCCACATTGCCTCAGGAATTCCTTTGGCACGCTCTTATAGCCAGTTCTTGTTGCAAGCATTGAGGTAGTTTCTGCCTTTAGTATTCCATATTGCAATGATGTGCACTTCCCAAGTGTGTTTGGGAAGGGGCATCTGTATTTTGTTCCAGAAGGTTAGTCACAAATTGGAGATGGTCTGATGGTATGGAGCCCAATAATTTGCATATGAGCGGGAATTTGCGGTAGAGCGATGCGTAGGAGTTGGTGGTCATCCTTTTATTCCAGGTGGGAAAAAACATGAAGTTAGCTGTTGCCTCTGTGCTAAGGGCAGCAGAGTAAATTGCAAGCCTTGTTGCTAATTACATGGTGTTATCATGATAAATGAGATGGCAAATAGAGAAACCAGTGAACTTGGAAGAGAAGGCGTTGCAGTTTGCCCCGAAGGCCTTAGGTGTTCACTCCAGTATTGGGGGAGCGTGCGTAGGGTCATAGTCAAAGGGGGATGCCATTTTTTCTTTGGTGACCAGGGCCCATATTTGTAGGGCGGTGATGATTTGGGGGGAAGCATACGTGAGAACGAATTTTTAATCTTGTGGCTTGCATGTCTGGAGGTAGCGGTATCTTTGCGTGTGATGAGGCCCACGAGCTCCGATGCAAGACTCAGATTGGGGGCGGGTGAATGTTGGCATGCAAGCCGCTGTATTTTGCCTTTTTAAAAGCCTTTTGTAGAATGTTGAGGCGCTCAGGGGTGAGCATGCCTTTAAGTTTGCATTTTCCGTCTACGTTGTAGATGCAAGCTGCTGTGGCAGTGTACACTTCTGGGAGTATAGGGTTGTCTGAGGGAGATTCGGTGTCGTTTCCTTGGTGCTTCATGAGATTGACGCCAGTGATCCAGTACTCGCAGCGCCCAGTGGCTGCAATGTCTGCTTGAGGGATGGTGGACTGGATGTAAAAATTGACTTTGCATTGAAGTTTGATGTCATAGGGCTGGTAGGAGTTTCTTTCTTGGCTGGTTTTGAAGACCATTAAGGTGTGTGTCTGATGCAGGTTGCGGTAGGTTTGGTGCCGTGATATGCTCTTCGTACATTTGGAGGCGGCGTCTTAAACTTTCACAAGTTTTTTGTTTTTTGCATTTCTTCTAGATCCCATCGGGTTCCACGAGGCTTTCATCAACTCTCTTTTGAAAGATGTAAGGGTTCTTTTTTCATTTCATTTAGGTTAACACGGACAGGCTGGGCAGGCCCATGTGGCATTAGTGTCATTATGTAGTGCGTCTCGCTCATTGGCATTGTAGCAGTTGGTTTTTAGTAGGCGCTGCCAATGGTAGATACGATAGCAGACGTCGCATATATACATGTCTTGAAAGGGAGGGACCAGATCCAGAGATTTGATTTCCAAATGGTAGGAGCTCACTTCACAGAACGCACATGCAATATCTGTGCAAGCAGCAGCTTGGGTGATTTTAGGCACAAATCCAGCTTCTTTGAACAGGGGTAGGGCCCATCTTTCTAAATCATAGAAGCGTAGTGTGTGTGGTATTAATAGGATTGCTCCTGTCTTTCTGGGGGCCAGCATCTCTACCCCTTTTGTTGCAAATGTAAAATTGCCAATGATTTATGTGGTGGACGACGTCCAGATCATCATGATAAAGCGTGTTTATGGCCTCAGTGGGTGTCACAGAGAAGGCCTTGTCTTTCTTTACGTCCAGAGTTCTTGTTGGTTGTGGGTAGTGCGCAAAGGGGTCAGGCTCAGGCTAGGTAAGCATTGGGTTACATCAAGGAGCTCGCATCTTCTTTTTCTCTGGCTGGGGTCTGTGCTGTACATGTGGTTCTGTGTAGTCTGTTTTCTCAAAGGCTGGGTTATTGTGGATGCGGTAGGTTGAGTTTATGGTACTCATCTTCTGTTTAAAGGGTTGGTACAATTGTCTTGTGGAATGGAGGAGGTAGTCGTCTGTGTAAACGATATAATGCTATTGAGTCTCAGAGATATAAGAAACCTGCTTCCAAGCTCCATGAGCATTCTGTTAACAATACTGCTAAACGTGTCCATACCATCCGCAAGGCGCACTTTCGAGTACTACGATTACCAATTCTAATCAGGAGCTGAGATCAGGTCAAGCCTGCAACCCTTTCTTTGGTGGAGGAGTTTTACGGTACCCAGTACCACAGTGGCTCCTTATTCTTAATAGTTGTTATGGTGAGTGGTTTTCACTGCCTGGGTAATTGTTAAAACACATAAATAATTAAATTTAGCGGATAACAACTGCGAGGTGTGCCAATGGCCAACTGGTGACCTGCACTAGACCTTCAAGTTGAAATCCAAAAGGAAAATCCAAATTGAAAATACAGGGTCATCGGCGCCGCTAGCTGCTTGGAACCCACAATGCTACATCGTGCATGTCTTCTGCCGGTGTCACCCCACCAAAAATTGCCATGGCCTGCGCAAGCAGGAGCGTGCACAAACACATGTGTGTGCACGTCTATGCACTGCCTATGCATTTATGTATGCATTTGTGTGCCTGTGTGTGTTGTTGTGTATGTGCGTGTTTGTGTGCATGTTTGTATGTGTGCGTGCGTGTGTGTGTGAGTGTGTGAGAGTGTGTGTGTGTGTATGTGAGAGAGAGTGTGTGTGTACAAGTGAAACAGCCTCTGCCGTACGTTCTGTGCAGCAGAGCCGAGCTAGTGGCAGCACCAATAGGTGTATCTACAGTAAGGCACGCTGCATCCCTAACAGTGCGATGAGGTTGAGCCGTGGAAGTTTTCCACACTTCCTATCAGACCAAGTCAGCTACCATGCAATTGTGGTGAAGGAATCAAAATAGAAAACAGAACAAGAAGTTCGCAGCAGACCACGAGTGCTACCTCAGGGAAGGAGGGCATCTATATTTATTTTTCTTAGACTCACACAGTTTGTGTGAGAAGAATACTGAAGGAATATAAGAGACAGTGAGAAAAGAGAAAAGAGACAGCAAAAAGGCTTTGACGATTTAAGTATCATACACATAATTCATCGGCGTCTAAAATATGGTGGGTATGGTCTGAGGCCTATCCCATTGTCTAATCCTGCTTCATCAATTCTCCCCCCTGCTTTCTCCTTCCTGACCTGTTGCGGTGTGCGGCACGGCACTAACTGCCCCATATGTAGGGTTGGTCAAAACCAAATACATACACAATGTATACATTGGACAAAACCATATACATACCACAATGTACCACAATGTGTACAATGGTCAAAACTATATACATACACAATGTATACATTGGTCAAAACCATATACATACCACAATGTACCACAATGTATACATTTGTCAAAACCATATACATACACAATGTATACATTATTCAAAACCATATACATACCACAATGTACCACAATGTATACATTTGTCAAAACCATATACATACACAATGTATACATCGGTCAAAACCATATACATACCACAATGTACCACAATGTATACATTGGTCAAGACCACATACATACACAACGTATACATGGTATTTTTGGCAGGGAAATCACCATATATACGGTCATATACGATTCTGACCAACCCTACCCACATACAAAACGAGCAAATCCACACAAAAACTGCACCAAGCCCAACGCACATATTACACATACCCAAGCTACCACCCACAATCCATTCGAAATGCACACAACCCACCACAGTTCTCTGCCCCTGCGTCGTGCGGCACAGCACCGGAGCTGCCCCATGCGCAAAGCGAGCGGGAGGCACTGTACCAGCCAATCTATCAGCTTCACGAGGACCACGATGCAGCAGCTCCACATCAAGCGTCTGCACGTGCATGTGTGCATGTACTGTAAGGTAAAGCAGGCAGCATACCATAAGCATACTGTACCATATCCACACTGTGTATGTGGTGTGATCATACTATGTGTGTGCCATAACCATGCTGACCCATAAGCATACTACTTCATTGACTTCACACGAGGCCCACATGTCAATAGCTCCACCCCAAGCATTTGCACGCACGCTTGTCTGTGTCTACATAAACACAGCAAGTGTACACGCACATTAAAAAGCATGCTTGCATGCATGTCGTGTTTATATGCGTGTGTGTATCTGTGAATGGCGAGGTGTTCCCATATGTGTAGTGTTGGCCAGAACCCTATATATACGGTGTATAAACGGTATTTTTGCAGGAAAATCACCAAATATACGGTCATATACGGTGCATATATACGGTTCTAACCAACCCTACATGTGTGACACAGTAGGAACGGTTACCAATGTTATTTTGCATCTGTGCTGCTTCTAGGGACAGCAAATTATAGGAGAGGGAAAGAGAGAGTGAGAGTGAGAGAGAGAGAGAGAGAGAGAGAGAGAGAGAGAGGGAGAGAGAGAGAGAGAGAGAGAGAGAGAGAGAGAGAGAGAGAGAGAGAGAGAGAAAGAGAGAGTGAGTGAGAGAGAGAGAGAGAGAGAGAGTGAGAGAGAGTGAGAGAGAGAGAGAGAAAGAGAGAGAGTGAGAGTGATTTGATAATGATGCTTTTAGTTCATTGAGCATTATCAGGCAGTTGTAAAAAGCTCGGGGCTGGCCAGCGTTATTTGCTCTATACAATGTGCATGATTGAAAGTTCGAAAGTCTTCCGGCTAAAATCATGGTTCTGGCCCCGCTAGAAATAAGACTGAACACAAAGAGCATCAAAGGAGAGGTCTGCGTCTTTCACACCCACCTTGCCGTCCACTTTGATGACGTCACCTTCAACCGCTTCACCAGAAAAGCCTCCATAGATGAGCACATCCATGGCCCTTTGCAACCCTCCTTCTTGCTGGCCTTGCTCTGTGCATTCCCCTGAACGTGTGGCAAGAGACAACGTGCCCTGCTGAACACCACGCAAGGAATTTTGCAGACACTGCCTTACAAGTATGCATGGCACCTTGGCGTATGCATGGCACCTTGCACTCCTGTTTCTTGCTGGCCCTGCCCCATGCTCTACTTTTCTATACCCTGCTCTGTGCTTCCCTCAATGCAACAAGTGCAACAAGAGCATGTGGAGAAACACCCACGCTCAGAACCTTTCATATCCACTCTGGTTTGAACTCAAACCCTCAAGTGCACTCCGGTTTGAACTCAAACTCAAACCTTGAAGTGCACTCCGCTTTGAACTCAAACTCAAACCTTCAAGTGCACTCTGGTTTGAACTCAAACAGCGCACTCAAATCTGAACTCAAACCAGCTCACACGCACCCAGGGCACACCTGCTTACTCAGACCTGCTATCTGCCCATTGGTCCCTCCTGTAACTTTGACCTCTCATTTAGACCACCACCACTCACATTAACAACAAACATTCACTCTAAATGAATGACCACCACTCACCACTCACACACAACAAATATTCAATCTAAATGAGTGACCACCACTCACCACTCACAACAAATATTCAATCTAAATGAGTGACCACCACTCACACTCAAACAACAAAAATCCACTCTAAATTTCCAGAACTGTATCCTGAATACAAACGTCTCAATTAAACACTCTTCTACAATCCAAGGCCCCCGTCTCAAGCACAAGTTGACGTAAGTTGGGTATAGCTGGCACACACACCTGGTGCGCTGTCAATTGTGTTCACTGGCTGTCAATGTTTGAACACAACTCGCCACCCACTCCCTCCTTTCTTTTACAGTCACCTTGCACATTACTGCTGGCGCTGGTTGACGGTACAGCAACCCCAGAATGCGCACAGCGTGTGAACGGGGTTGGCTCCAATGCAGACCACCGCATCTCAGCCGCGTCTAGCAAAGCAGCATCGCTGAGGACCCTGTGATTGCATGAGGAGTGACGTACGCTGTGGAATGCAAAGATCGAGAGGAGGCTTTGCTGCAGACCACCGTATCTCAGCCGCGTCTAGCAAAGCAGC
>Ga0307963_1001916_pt1 | contig 16252 bp, 22 predicted proteins | sample OrgLakmetagen594_FD_201829 | JGI IMG/M metagenome (GOLD analysis project Ga0307963, IMG submission 201829) | Saline water microbial communities from Organic Lake, Antarctica - #594 | ecosystem: Environmental > Aquatic > Non-marine Saline and Alkaline > Saline | place: Antarctica: Organic Lake...
CTCACACACACACACACACACACACACACACACACACACACACACACACACACACACACACACACACACACACACACACACACACACACACACACACACACGCACACACATGCATATGCACGCACGAGTTGCGCGCGTGATGGGCTTTGCCAAAATCTCAGCGTCGCTAGCAACGCTCCGTCACTTGTCAAGGCAAATCGATCATCTTTGCGCTGATTTGGGCCTTCAAACTTCACACAGTCCCACATGTTCAGAACAGCAAATAGGGGCAGCCAGGTTATCCAGGTTTTGTACCAGGCACAACAGCGTCTTTGACAATGCAAATACACTGTTCCTTGTAGCAAGCAACTCGTTTTGAAGATGTAAGGGATGGATCCGGTCGCACGCAGACGCGACACCCCCAAGCCCTTCACCCTTTTAAAAGGCCGACTTTGTGTATACATGCACTTCCCTCCATCACTTCACGAATCAACGGAAGATGCCTACTCTGTAAATATGTGCACTGACCCATCAGATAGTGCGCACGTGTGCATTCTTTTTCACAACACGAGCAGAGGAAAGATGCACCAACCCACCAGATGGTGCGCACGTGTGCATTACTTCACAACACGAGCAGAGAAAAGGTGCACCAACCCACCAGATGGTGCGCACGTGTGCATTACTTTACAACACGAGCAGAGGAAAGGTGCACCAACCCACCAGATGGTGCGCATGTGTGCATTACTTCACAACACGAGCAGAGAAAAGATGCACCAACCCACCAGATGGTGCGCACGTGTGCATTTTTTCACAACACGAGCAGAGGAAAGGTGCACCAACCCACCAGATGGTGCGCACGTGTGCATTACTTCAAAACACAATCAGAGAAAAGATGCACCAACCCACCAAGTTGAACACCACCCGTGCCAGATCCACTCCAAGATCCAAGTGCTCCCTGGAGGACACCACCTGCACGTATTTCAAACAAAAAGGCTGTCGAACACACACCCACACATACACACAAACACACATAAACACACACACCATATCGTGCATCAACCAAGGAGCTGTCACAACGACCAAAGAGCTGCCTACCTTTGCCAGCTGAGTCATGGGCTTAGCTGCGTTCCCATTGCCCAATAATGAGGGTCGTAGGGTGTGCACTAACCCATTCTGGGAGGGAAGGGACATCGTGAGGTGGAGGAGGGAGAGGGAAGACATGACCACCAAAAGACCCTCTGCAAAAGCCTGCGTATGCGTGTGTGTATATATATATATGTGTGCATGTGTATGTGTGTTTGTGTGTATGTGTGCGTGTGCATGAGTGCGTATATGTGTGTGTTTGTGTGTCTGGGCGGTGAGGCACATAGAGACGGGCGTGCAGGAGGAAAATAGAGGTTTACACCTCAAGATGGCGTTTGCTTTTTCTTTATAAGAAAGGTATTTCCCTGTTTATCTGTAGACTCCTGACAGCCAGAACACACTCCACAACATTTGCGAGTGCGAGGCAGGTGCACAAGATAGAACAGACGACCATGCCCACAAAAAGAACTTGTTCATTGAAGGGCGACACTTAACCAAGGCACATCTACATGTCATTTTACATATGCACAAACCGCCTTGTGCGCCCATATTTTCAGGGGCCACGCACACAAGCATACACAACACACACAACACACACCCACAAACCACACACACACACACCTACACGCACCTACACGCACTCACACACACAGACACGTACATACAAACACACACGGACGCACACACAAACACACACACGCATGCACACACACTCGCAAAGACCGACCTGGGTTTGCACTGTTTCAGGCATCAGGTCGTCGGAACACATGGCTATCCGCTCCTCCACAGCACTGAGCAGGGACGAGTGGTCATCCAAGCTTAGCTCTTTGCCCTGGCGTCGCATGTGAACGTATATGTGTAAGTGACTGACTGTTAACTTCCACTAGCACCACCACCCCTACACTTAGCTCTTTGCCCTGGCGTCGCATGTGAACGTACATGTGTTAGTGACTGACTGTTAACTCCCACTAGCACCACCACCCCTACACTTAACTCTTTGCCCTGGTGATGCATGTGAACGTACATGTGTGACTGACTGTTAACTCCCACTAGCACCACCACCCCTACACTTAGCTCTTTGCCCTGGCGTCGCATGTGAACGTACATGTGAAAGTGACTGACTGTTAACTCCCACTAGCACCACCACCCCTGCACAATCGCTACAACTCCATTCCAACCATTCAAACGTGCATGTCAGTAACTGTTAACTCCCACTAGCACCACCACCGCTACACAAGCGCTACACTACATTCCAACCATTCAAACGTGCATGTCAGTAACTGGTAACTCCCACTAGCACCACCACTACACACATGCTACCGCTATTAATTAAAGCCTAGACTTCCTGTGCTTCTTCACGGAAGTGTTCACCAGAAAAACAGGAAAACAAAAAGCTTGTTTTCTCTATTACATCATTTGAACTTTCTTCAAATGGCAAAGCGTCGCCACACCAGCCACGTCAAAAATGGCTACACTTTTGAGTGCCTCAGTGCAGGCAATCATGTCAAATCCTCAAGAAATACAGCTTGTGTACGTACACCTGACAAAACTGCTTTGCTGTCACAGAGTTCATCTCATACAAAGGTACGGCGGCCCTGCTTGTTGTGAGCGCAACCAATACTTTCATAATTCTTAACAAGTATATACTAAAACAAACTGTGATAAAATCACGGGGCCTTTGGATGGTGTGGTAGACCACACCAGCAACGTACTACCCCGCAACCACTAAGATTTAAAGCTCAAGGTGTGCATGCCTACCCTCAGAACTCCTGCCCTGTCATTTCCAGCAACACACTTTTCTATTTCCTACAACTCAAGCTCTACCTCAATCCTCTTCAGACACCGTTGTGATCTTTGGTACAACTACTGCCTGCCTTTGGGCAGCATTTGAAACTGTGGTGCTGGAGGCAGTCAGTAGTTGTACCAGTGATCACGACGGTGTCTGCAAAGATCTCAAACCTCCTTAGACACCGTTGTGATCCCTGGTACAACTACTGCCAGCCAGTGGGCAGCATTTGAGGCTGTGGTGCTGGAGGCAGTCAGTAGTTGTACGTGTGGCGGCCTTTGGGCAGCATTTGAGACTGTGGTGTTTTAGGCAGTCAATAGTTGTACGTGTGGCGGCCTTAGGGCAGCAATGAGGCTGTGGTGTTGAAGGCAGTCAGTATTTGTACCAGTGATCACGACGGTGTCTGAAGAGATCTCGAGCCTCCTCAGACATTACCATGATCCCTGGTACAACTACTGACTGTCTACAACACCACAGCCTCAATGCTGCCCTAAGGCCGCCACACGTACAACCACTGACTACCTACAACACCACAGCCTCATTGCTGCCCTAAGGCCGCCGCACGTACAACTACTGACTGCCTACAACACCACAGCCCTAGTGACTGTCTGCAACCCACAGCCTCATTGCTGCCCTATGGCTGCCACACGTAAAAACTACAACTGCCTACAAAAACTAATGACTGCCTTCAACACCACAGCCCCATTGCTGCCCTAAGGCCGCCACCAAACAACCACTGACTGCCTAAAACACCACAGCCTCATTGCTGCCCTCAGGCCGCCACACAACAGGCTGTCGGCCTATGTCCACAAAACCACCAACGCAGTGAGTGCAGCACAATTGGCTACCTTCAGCCCTCACTCGCTAGCATTTGCGAGCTGATGACGACGGTGTTAAAAGGCTGGGAAAGCACGCAAGCCCCACTTGAAACACTCCTGTCTACAAAACCACCAACGCAGTGAGTGCAGCACACTTGGCTTCCTTCAGCCCTCACTCGCTAGCATTTGCGAGCTGATGACGACGGTGTTAAAAGGCTGGGAAAGCACGCAAGCCCCACTTGAAACCCTCCTGTCTACAAAACCACCAACGCAGTGAGTGCAGCACACTTGGCTTCCTTTCAGCCCTCATTCACTAGCATTTGCGAGCTGATGACGACGGTGTTAAAAGGCTGGGAAAGCACGCAAGCCCCACTTGAAACACTGCTGTCCAGAAGCAGCCGCTGCCCCTCAATGCACATTGACACAGATCACTGTAGTCTTGTATCCTACCCCTCGTGCAAGACAACCCACAGTGGAATCCAGTAGGTTGTGCAGCATACACACCGAATGCAAGCACACATGCATACAAAGGTCAAGGGTTTCAGTGCACATGTGCCTCAGTGCGCAAGTGTGCACCAGAACGCTCATGCATAGGGTTGACCGAACCATATAAGTACGGTAATACACGGTATCTTTGGCAGGGAAATCACCAAATATATGGTGTACATATACGGTTCTGGCCAACCCTACTCATGCATTAGACGCATACAGCCTCACCTTCAGAACGATGTCCAATATTGACCTAAAAGTGGATTTGATGGCAGATCCGGACAGGGAGGGGAGGTAGGCTGCGAGGCAAAGGAGCGGAGTAGATTGCATGCTTGTGTGGAAATTATCAGGGATGTCAATGACGCGTACTTGTATGATGCGCCATATTTGTATGATTGTGCCGTATTCGTATGATGCGTATTTGTATTGTATTGCGCTCATCGTATGATGGGATGTCATAACGCGGTAAGGGATGTCATAACGACTTTTCGTACGATGCGCAGTATTCGTATGATGCGTATTCGTATGATTATACTTAGCGCGTATTTTACCTTTTGAACAAATCAGGCTGTATTACACGGTTGCAAAGTTTGCCAATCTTTGGCCTTGTTAGGCAATTTTCCGGCTAGACACGGCTTTCCGGCGAGCTTCAGTGCTATCATGTAATGTATTAATAACAAAATGAAACAGAATTGGAAACGTTTTGGGTTATTTTGAGGCGAATTGTGTCCATTTTGGGTCAAAATCGGCACTCCCAAAACGTCTTTTAATACAAACATATCATACGCGTATTTCGTATTTATGCATATTTTACCGTATATCGAACATCACAAATGAATAGGGTTGGCCAGAACCGTATATATACACCGTATATATACACCGTATATGACCGTATATTTGGTGGTTTTCCTGCCAAAAATACCGTATATATACCGTATGTTTATGGTTCTGGCCAACTCTACAAATGACAGTTGACCGTATGACACATCCCTGGAAGTTATGATGGTGGCAAAATGCCTGAATGGCCTCTACAAGCCTTGATGTCTGAACATTGTCACAGGCAGGGCCATGAGCATCTCTGTGAGCTGCCTAGGTGCCATTCTTAGGTGGCAAGGATGCGATGCTGCAGTGCTTCTGACAAAGTGCGTGGTTGTGTGATTTCCAGATATTGTGATTTCTTGATGTCTGAACATTGTCACAGGCAGGGCCATGAGCATCTCTATGAGCTGCCTAGGTGCCATTCTTAGGTGGCAAGATTGCGATGCTGCAGTGCTTCTGACAAAGTGCGTGGTTGTGTGAATTCCAGATATTGTGATTTCCAGATATTGGTGGATGCCTTACATTGGTGGGATACAAGATGCAACAGAGGACCTGCACAGGGAGCGGCAATACGTGGAGGAAAGTGGATTTGATGGGGGATCACAGACAGGGGTGGCAAGGAAGGTCGCAAGGCAGACATGGTGTGTGTGTGTGTGTGTGTGTGTGTGTGTGTGCGTGTGTGCGTGTGTGTGTGTGCGTGTGTGTGTGCGTGTGTGTGTGTGTGTGTGAATATGGCAGGTAAAACTAGATGTGTGCGTGTGTGCGTGTGTGTGTGTGTGCGTGTGTGTGTGTGTCCCCACTCACGTACATGCTCTGTCCCCACAACGTCGGACTTTCCTAGAAGTGCTCCACAATCAGAGCAGCCACATCTTTAGGTTTTCTCAATTTGATTCATGATTTGGTTACTTAAGAGCAGAGCTTGTCATGAAGTAAGATCTTGGTACACCATTGCTCATTGGTACACCATCGCTCGAGCAGCTTTTGGTACACCGCATAAAGCTAGCTGAAAGGTGCATTGCTGACCATGGCTCAAGCAAGTACTCCTTGGTACACCATTGCTTGTTGGACACCATTGCTCGAGCAGCTTTTGGTAAACTGCATAAAGCTAGCTGAAAGGTACATTGGTAAACCATTGTTCAAGCAAGTCCTCCTTGGTACACCATTGTTCATTAGTACACCATTTTTGATTAACACACCATTGCTAGAGCAGATTTTCGACTTGAGTTATTGGTTGCTCGAGTTCGAGGTACTCAAATATGAAGAACTATCATGTAAGAGCTCAATTTTCAAGTCAGACACTGTCCCCTCACAGGTGCATGCTGATATGAAGCAAGGCACGCACGCATCTCCTCACAGGAGCATGCTGATATGAAGTAAGGCACACGCTGTTTTCTTGCAGGTTCAGGTGCATGCTGATATGAAGTAAGGCACGCACGTGTCTCCTCACAGGTGCATACCGATAGGAAGTAATGCACGCACGCATCTCCTCACAGGTGTGGCTCAGCACATCCAATTACCCAAGTACAATATTGTGTCTCAAGTGAACTTTTGCGTTTGGAAACAATTCACAACTACATAACCCTGCAACCTTTGCACACCACACACACAGGCAAACATACATCCTGTCTAATTCAAGCATACTGCCTGTACAAATCAAATGCATAATTCCCTAATTCATACACACACACACACACACACACACACACACACACACACACACACACACACACACAAAAGTGGCTCCTCTTCCCCATTACGTGCAGGGAGTGGCGTTCATTGCCCACATAGTTATATTCATGCCTTGACCTTGTTCGTACGGACTCACCTGCGTGCTCTGACTCCACAGGTATGACCTTTTGAAAGTGCTCCACATGGCTGATGATGGGCTCCGTGAGGGGCCGGTGAGGTGACAGAGCTACAGTGGGGTGCTTGGAGGCTGTTGGCGCAGAGGGCCTTCCAAGCTCGTGTATACGCCTCGCGTTGAGCAATAGCAAATCTAATGCAAGATGACAGAATAAACGTGTTTGTGTGTGTGTGTGTGTGCGCGCGTGTGTGTGTGTGTGTGTGTGTGTGTGTGTGTGTGTGTGTGTGCGAGCGTCCGTGTGTGAGTGTGTGTGCGTACACGTATGTGTGTGCATTCCTGTATGCGTGTGTGTGTACGTGTATGTGTGTGTGCGTGAACATGTGAATGAATGTGCGTTTTAGTGTTTGTGTGTGTCTATAAATGCAAGTGTGTATTTTGTTTGGGAATTGACGTAATGTACGTACTCTAGAATGAGGAAAGAATCTATTATTCCTCATTCATATCTATTATACTTTCTCCCTGTGCGGGTCCTCTGTTGCCCCTTGTATAGTATTAGAATTGAGGAATAGTACTAAAATGAAGAAAGAAAAGTGGGCTCCCTTGCACTTGCGGTTTTTATCAAGCCTGCCTCACGTGCGGTAGCGCGCGCACACACACACACACACACACACACACACACACACACACACACACACACACACACACACACACACACACACACACGCACACACACACACACACACAGCTCATCTGGTGCAAGACGTGGCTACACAATGTGTCAAGTTGTGGGTTTGGGCATGGCATGAAGCAGAAGTCACGGGTTGTAATGTTGGAATGGCATCAGCACATTCATTAGATGATTGGAATGGCATTAGGCACATTCATTAAAATCATAATGATTAGCTTTAGGCACAGGTGATTGGAATGGCATCAGGCACAAATGATTACCAGCAATCCACTACAACCATGATTTGCCTCTTCGAAACAAAATGGCGCGTGGGCAAGTAAATAAACTCAGAAACACACTGACAAAGACGCATGAGCAAAAATATACTGACCAAAACACATGCGCAAACATACACTGACAAACACACGTTCGTAAACAAACACACACACACACACACACACACACACACACACACACACACACACACACACACACACACACACACACACACACACACACACACACACACACAAACACACACACACACACACAGCTCATCTGGTGCAAGACGTGGCTACACAATGAGTCAAGTTGTGGGTTTGGGCATGGCATTAAGCAGAAGTCACGGATTTTAATGTTGGAATGGCATCAGGCACATTCATTAGATGATTGGTATGGCATCAGGCACATTCATTAGAATCATTAGATGATTGGCTTTAGGCACAGATGATTGGAATGGCATCAGGCAAAGATGATTACTAGCAATCCACTACAACCACGATTTGCCTTTTCGAAACAAAATGGCACGTGGGCAAGTAAATAAACTCAGAAACACACTGACAAAGACGCATGAGCAAAAATATACTGACCAAAACACATGCGCAAACATACACTGACAAACACACGTTCGTAAACACACACACACACACACACACACACACACACACACATACACACACACAACCATACAAGTTCAGTACAACCACGACCTTGCCGCTCACCAGCGAGCTCATCATCAGTGTCAGAAAGGTTGTGGGCTTGAGGATCTGTGTGTGTGTGCACGTTTGTGTGTATGTGTGCATGTGTGCACGTTTGTGTGCATGTGTGCATGTGTGCATGTGTGCACGTGTGTGATTGTGTGTGTGCACGTGTGTGTTTGTGTGTTTGTGTTCATGCGTGCACGTGTGCACGTGTGTGTGTGTGCACGTGTGTGTGTATGTGTGCATGTGTGCACGTGTGTGTTTGTGTGCATGTGTGCACGTGTGTGTGCACGTGTGTGTGCACGTGTATTTGTGTGTGTGTGTATGTGTGCACGTGTGTGTGTGTGTGTGTGTGTGTGCAAGTGTGTGTATATGTGTGCATGTGTGCACGTGTGTATATGTGTGTGTGTACAAGCCAGGGTGACCTCCGCTTGAAACATTCCCTGTCTTCTCAGTTATTGATGCACACATCAAGGACTGTTCTTAACCCCCTCCCCTCCAGCAGCTCATCCAAGCAAAAAATAGAAATACTATACAAACAGCAATGTATTGGCACATCTCTCGCTATGGGCTGCTTGCACACCTGGTGGCCATACTTCGTCCCCGCCTCTTGCCTCAGTCCGTGCGGGGATGGAAGCGCCTGCGTCTCCTGTTGGAGTGAATGTAATGATCTGTTAAAGTGAATGCCATAATTTGTTGGACTGATCTGTTGGAGTCGATCTGATTACATATTAGTCTCATCTGTTGGAATCTAACTGATAACTGATCTGTAGGAGCGAATGCGATGATCTGTTGGAGTCGAGCTTCAGTGAATGCGATGGAAAGGCCCACATTAATGACGTCAATAGTGGTGAGACGGGACGGGAGGCGCCCGTGTCTCTCATTGAAGCAAGCACAATAAAAAGGCCTGCTCTTATGCTATTAGTGATGAGGCGGGATGGGAGGCGCCTGCGTCTCCTGCTGAAATGAGCGCGAAATAAGAGGCCAGCTATAATGACGTCAATAGTGATGAGGCGGGATGAGAGGCGCCTGTGTCTCCTGTGGAAATGAGCGCGCAATAAGAGGCCTGCTATGATGACGTCAATAGTGATGAGGCAGGATGAGAGGCGCCTGCGTCTCCTGTGGAAATGAGCGCGCAATAAGAGGCCTGCTATAATAACGTCAATAGTGATGAGGCGGGATGGGAGGCGCCTGCGTCTCCTGTTGAAATGAGCGCGCAATAAGAGGCCTGCTATAATAACGTCAATGATGAGGCAGAATGTGCCTGGGCCTCTTGTTGGAGCGAGCGCAATAAATAGGCCTGCATTCATTAATATATATTTGATCAGGCTTCCCACGTCAGATTTTTATTATAAACTTCTTGTCAGCCATGGCAGGCTCAAGCACATGCTTTATGATATTATATATTTGTGGTAAGGCGGGATGGGAGGCGCCTGCATCTCTCCTGCTGGGATGAACATACCAAAAAAGTTTAACACTGAACTACCGCCACCGTAGTGCCCTTGAGTTTTCGTGAAATTGACGCTAGTGGGTTTCTAGAACCAAAGTACGAGTGAGGTACCTAACCCTATTTAGCCGAGTGAAGTAAGGGCATGGTCGTGACTACCTATGACCTGGGCACGGACGTGACTACCTATGTGAGGATGTGACTACCTATGTGAGGATGTGACTACCTATGACTACCTATGTGAAATAAGGGCACGGACGTGACTACCTATGACTACCTATGACCTGTTTTGTGACATATGTTTGGCATACGCGTGTGCGGCGTGTTTGGTGCTCCATACAAGTAGATCGGCTTAAGGCTGCAAAGGAACAACAGGATCAGCCAGTGTGCTTGTTTGGGACTGTATGTTTTATGTTGTGCAATCGTGTGTGTGTGTGATCATGCGTGTTATGCAATCATGTGATGTAGAATCACAATTGTGGGCACATAACACCCAGCTAGCATGCCATAGCTTGCCTACGGTACCTTGCATCGCTTCTTCTTCAGCCTCCTGATTTCCATCAACCGTGGGCTCAGCATCCAGGCGGAGGCCCCTACGTGTGTGTGTGTGTGTGTGTGTGTGTGCGTGTGTGTGCGTATAAGTGTGCCTGTGTCTGTGCGTGCACGTGCTGGAGAGTGCGGGTCTGTATGTATTCGTCTTCGTACTTGTGTGTGTTTGTGTGTGCTTGCAAGCATGCTGATTGGGCATCTGTGCACACGTGCGAGTATGTAAAGAGGGGGGGGGGAAGTGCAGTATAAGTGCAGTATTTCAGGAGGGAATAAGTGCGTGCACAAGGCAGCGAGCCCTCTGCATGTTTGCAGCGGGTGAGGTACACAATTGAAATTGCTGGTTCTATTACATTTGCATCGTGAGATGACGTTGGATTGATTAAAAGGACCAAGTGAATAATAAGATGGAGAAACTTGAGAGGAACACAGATAAAAAGCAGGAGTGATACGAGGAATATATTACTTTGCTTCACTCCAAGAACTGGAGGCCAAGTGTTACACACTGGACTCAGCAGTTTCCAGGAACAGCCACAAGTTTGAGGAACTTGGTGGTTGCCACAACACATTCTCGAGTCAAGAACCTTGAGTCAAGAACATTCTTGAGTCAAGAACCTTGAGTCAAGAACATTCTTGAGTCAAGAACCTTGAGTCAAGAACATTCTTAAGTCAAGAACCTTGAGTCAAGAACATTCTTGAGTCAAGAACCTTGAGTCAAGAACATTCTTGAGTCGAGAACCTTGAGTCAAGAACATTCTTGAGTCGAGAACCTTGAGTCAAGAACATTATTGAGTCGAGAACCTTGAGTCAAGAACATTTTTGAGTCAAGAATCTTTACGCTCGACCCACTCCAACACGTGCAGCAGTAAATAGAGGCGACCAAGTTACATAATCGATAAAGACGCAAAGACACATCACACATCACTTGCTTGCCTTCATCCAGGCCAAGAGACACAACATGCACTCAAACACATGATGCACCTCATACCCACGCATACCTGATCACCTGCAAGCCATGTAACCCAGTGCCTCCAGCCAGGTTATGGCATACAACATAAAATCAACGCACAATGCACTTTGGCCCCCTAGGTTTACTTAGGTTATATTAGATTTACGCACAATGCACTTTGTTCCCCCTAAATTTAGGTATGCACAACGCCCCTAGGTTTAGATTCGCACAACCTAAGTTTACGCACAATGCACTTTGTTCCCCCTAAATTTAGGTACGCACAACGCCCCTAGGTATAAGTACGCACAGTACGCACAACGAATAATATACTTTGGCCCCCTAGGCTTACTTAGGTGTAATTAGATTTACTTAGGCTTACTTAGGTTTAGGCGCACCTGTGGTCCATGTCCAAGAAGTAGCCAAGTGTCTTCAGCCACGGGTTTTTGTTGGCGGGCTCCTGAAAGCTAGCGTCGGAGCTGCATTGATTGTCAACAGATTTCATTGTGATTGGCGTCGGAGCTGGCGACAGATCTCATTGATTGGTTTCATTGTGATCGATTGGTTTCATAGTGATTGGCGTCGGAGCTGGCGACAGATTTCATTGTGATTGGCAACGGAGCTGCATTGATTGTCAACAGATTTCATTATGATTGGCGTCGGAGCTGGCAACAGATCTCATTGATTGGTTTCATTGTGATTGATTGGTTTCATTGTGATTGGCGTCGGAGCTGGCGACAGATTTCATTGTGATTGGCAACGGAGCTGCATTGATTGTCAACAGATTTCATTATGATTGGCGTCGGAGCTGGCGACAGATCTCATTGATTGGTTTCATTGTGATTGATTGGTTTCATTGTGATTGGCGTCGGAGCTGGCGACAGATTTCATTGTGATTGGCGTCGGAGCTGCATCGATTGTCGACAGATTTCACACGTCCGTAAGTGTACATGTGCAGCTTTCCACCACCAACGCTGCATCAATTGTCATTATACATCAGATGTCTGTAATTGTACATGTGAACCACTATCATTATACTAACTATCATTTTACTAACTATCATTATACTATTATACCATTATACATCAGATGTCTGTAATTGCACATGAGCAGCACTATCATTGTACATCATATGCCTGTAATTGCAAATTTGCAGCTCCGCCTGCGCTGCATTGATTGTGCACATAATGTAAATGTCTGTAAGCGTGCATGTGCCAATCCAAAAAAGGGATATGATTACTCCTTGCCCTCTTTGCATCGATATAATATTTAGGATCTCTGATTTGCGCAGCAGCTGTGCTCGGCTGGGGTCCTTTGTCGACCCTTCTTTTATGAGTAGACATGGTGGGTCATGCAGTAAGAGAAAATAAAAGAGAAAGTGCATGCAACAAAAACTACTCCTCCTCACATCACCAAGGCAATCAAGGCAGGTAAGGTAATTAAGAAAGACACACAGGTGAGTCCTTTTTCTACATCTTAAGAAGGGTAAAGAATAAAGAAAGACACACAGGTGAGTCCTTTTTCTACGCCTTAAGGAGGGTGAAGAATCAAGGAAGACACACAGGCGAGTCCTTTTTCTACGTATAAAAGAGGGTAAAGAATCAAGGAAGACACACAGGTGAGTCCTTTTTCTACGTCTCAAGGAGGGTAAAGAGTCAAGGAAGACACACAGGCGAGCCCTTTTTTAACATCCTCTGTCTAACACGTGCATTGCAATCGCACATACTTTGTTATTCTTATGCATAGCCTGCATTGCATGTGGCAGAGTCTGCAAATTTTGTATGGCTTTTTCAGCACACAATTGTAAGAAATGGTCACACTGCATACGTACTTCTCCCTTTACCAAGACATTCATCCCACATGCAGTACGAGCACATAATTGACAAGCGGAGTAGTCACGCTGCATGCGCACTTCTCCCTTTAGCAAAAAAATAATTAAATGTAATGAGTTAATGTGCACAAAAACCTGTCTGAAAGGCTGCAGAGCCCCATGTGCGCGCATTGAGTACGCGCACAACGCGTACATGCAATAACTTATATACAGTCACGCACATACACGCGCACACACACAAAAACTCACATGGACGTTTTTGAAGATCCAAAATCAGCTAGCAAAGCGCGGCTAGCACTCAAAAAGATCTGGCAGGCGCTGCCCATCAGCAGGGTCGGTGGCAAGTGTGGAGCTGCAGCTAGAAGAGCGTTTGCGAGTACTTGGCTGCTGCTCTCTGCACAACAAAGGACGTGCGATAGAGTGATCGTGTGACATCAGACATCAACAGGATCGATAGCCAAGTGAGGAGCTGCGGCTAGAAGAGCATTTGCGAGTACTTGGCTGCTGCTCTCTGCACAACAAAGGATGTGCGATAGAGTGATCGTGTGACATCAGACATCAACAGGATCAATAGCCAAGTGAGGGGCTGCAGCTAGAAGGGCGTTCGTGAGTACTTGGCTGCTGCTCTCTGCACAACAAAGGATGTGTAAGCAATCAATCAACAGAACAAAAAAGAACCTGGTCTGGGTTTGATGTTGTTGTTGTTGTTGTTGTTGTTGTGTTTGTTATGGTTGTACTTGTGGTTGATGTTGAGCTGCATCTAAGGGGCAGTAGGCTGTAGACCTACAGAGCCATAAAAGGTGTGATTAAACATACTTGCACACCAAGTTTAGCTTTGCCTACAGTCACATATAATCACACACCATCCACCTGGCCTCATGGGGGGTTGCTGATCGTTGCCTGATCTTACCGATCACTGTGAAGACAGACTTGAAAAAGTATACGTGGCATACAGGTGCCCTTCAAACATGGATGTACGCAAGCACGTGAGCATGCGCAACATAACGCGCGCCTAAAAGAAAAACAAAAGCACGTGAGCATGCGCGATATAATGCACGCCTAAAAGCAAGGCACCACACAAAAGCACGTGAGCATGCGCGTTATAATGCGTGCCTAAAATTAAGGCACCACACAAAAGCACGTGAGCATGCGCGACATGACGCGCGCCTAAAATCAAGGCACCACACAAAAGCACGTGAGCATGCACAACATAATAACATAATGCACGCCTAAAAGCAAGGCACCACACAAAAGCACGTGAGCATGCGCGTTATAATGCGTGCCTAAATTTAAGGCACCACACAAAAGCACGTGAGCATGCGCTACATAATGCACGCCTAAAATCAAGGCACCACACAAAAGCACGTGAGCATGCGCGACATAACGCGCGTCCAAAATCAAGGCACCACACAAAAGCACGTGAGCATACATATGTGACTACTTACCCTGTGCTCTGCTTCCTCCCACTGCGGCCTGCGCCTCTGCTTCCTCTGCGTCATCACACACAGCCTGCTTGCTGCCACGCTTGTGTGTGTTGACGATGGCGCGCATGAGACGCATAGCAAGGTCAATCTGCAAGGAGCACACATAGGTAGGGTTAACCAGAACCATATATATACGGTGTATATACGTTTTTTTTTGCAGGGAAATCACCAAACATACGGTCATATACGGTGTATATATACGGTTCTGGCCAACCCTACACATATGCAGCATCCAAAATAAAGCATCAAAATGTGTGTATGTTGTAAAGCAATGTGCATTGCACACGTAAGTTTACTGACATTAGCACGCGTGAGGGGTATGTTAAAAGTGCAGTACTTCAACTTTTGGTACTTGATGGCTCTGCGTACATGCAGATACGTCACAATTGTAATTTTGTGGTGATTGTGGTGATTGTGGTTTTGCAGATCACAGTTTCCATGACAGAGCATTCTGCAGATCACAGCTTGCACGACAGAACATTCTGCAGATCACAGTTTGCATGACAGAACGTTCTGCAGATTACAAATTGCATGACAGAACGTTCTGCAGATCACTGCTTGCATGACAGAGCATTCTGCAGATCACACTCTGTATGGCAGAACCAACTTTTGCAGATCACACTTTGGACAATATTGCATCTGTAGGAACACAGCGCATTGGAATGTTATGTAACAAAGAAGACACTGTGCAAACCCAATAAGGAAGAAAACAAAAAGGCTTGGTAGAGGGTTCCTAGCGCTATAATGCAGCAACATCGGAGATTCTGCATCACACACACACACACACACACACACACACACACGCACGCACGCACGCACGCAGGCCCACACAACCACGCGCACACGCACAAACAGACATAAGCACACACACACTTACACACGCACATGCACGCACACACGTATGCACACACAAAAATACACACACACACACACACACACACACACATACACACACACAATTTTAGACGGTAACATACAGATACATCGGTAGATGGCACGCCCTCCGCGCTCACTGCCATGTGCGTGGCCTGCATCGGGTGCTGACGCGTTCCTAGTGCCCTAGTGCTGAAAAGCAGCGCACAGAGCAATCAAGCTAGAAGACAATGAGCACCGCAAAAACACAGTGGGGGGCGCCCACGTGAGCCCACCTTGGCCGATGGTGCACCCTCCGCGCTCATGGCAATGTGCGTGGCCTGCATCAGGTGCTGGCGCTTGCCTAAAGTTAGGAGGCAACGCACAGCTGCCACCCATTCCCCGGTCGCACACGCAAAGGCCACGTACTCTCCCTGTGTACGTGCACATTAGCAAGGACAAGATGCGGACAAAGTCAATAAGATGCACATGCAAAGGCCACAAACTCTCCCTGTGTACGTACACATTAGCAAGGACAAGATGCGGACAAAGTCAATAAGATGCACATGCAAAGGCCACGTAGTCTCCCTGTGTACGTACACATTAGCAAGGACAAGATGCGGACAAAGTCAATAAGATGCACATGCAATGGCCACGTACTCTCCCTGTGTACGTACACAATAGCAAGGACAAGATGCGGACAAAGTCAATACGATGCACA
>Ga0307963_1001919_pt1 | contig 16235 bp, 16 predicted proteins | sample OrgLakmetagen594_FD_201829 | JGI IMG/M metagenome (GOLD analysis project Ga0307963, IMG submission 201829) | Saline water microbial communities from Organic Lake, Antarctica - #594 | ecosystem: Environmental > Aquatic > Non-marine Saline and Alkaline > Saline | place: Antarctica: Organic Lake...
TAGCGTGAGTCATGTGGATGCCTCCATGTTCTATGCTTCTGTGCCGTCATCATGACGACACTTGGCACATTGTGATGCCTTCAGGTGGCGGCATCCACACCATCAACTTTCGCGCGTTTCTCACCTCACAGACTTCATGGCAGCCTACAATTTCGCCCGGCGGCTCAAGACCCTCGGCGGCCTCACGCCATACGAATACATCTGCAAGGTCTGGACCTCAGACCCAGATCGATTCATCCTCGATCCGATCCACCAGATGCCGGGACTGAACCACTAGACAAATCGAACCATCTCTTCCGCACACTTCGGGCCTGAAGCTTGAAACACCCCCGATGCGTCAGGGGCGGGATGCCATGCCGGACGCGCGGAAGCTCGGAGATATGGCGTTGGCCGTATCCTGAAGCTTTGGCAGGATTTCCGCGATGATCCTTTCGCGTGACCAGGTATGGGCCGAGACCGAGCATTGCACGGCCGCGAGGGCGCGCCCGTCATGGCCGATGATCGGGCTGGCGACGCCGATCTCGTTGAGGATCATCTGCCCTGTCGAAATCGCGAATCCCTCGCCTGCGGCCTGTTCGATGCTTTCGGCGATTTGCGCGCGATCAAGCGTTGTGTTCGGTGTGAAAGGGGTGATCGGCCACTCTGCGACTGCGCTGCGTCTCTCATCGTCGGGAAACGTCGCGAGAATGGCGCGTCCGGCAGAAGTGGACAGGGCAGGCAGTCGACGGCCAATGATGGTGGCTGCGAAATAGGTGCGTTTGCAGGGCAGTCGGCTGACATAGATGATGTGATCCCCCGAAATTTCGGCGAGGTTTACCGTCTCGGCCAGGTCTTGGCTGAGGCTGATGAGCTTGGGCATCGCCTGCCCGATCAGCGGGTCGGACCAGTAATAGGCATAGGCCATATCGAGCCAGGCATGCGAGGGCCGGAAGCGGCGCGTCACCGGATCCTTGTCGAGCATGCCCTCGATATGCAGCGTGTTGGCCAGACGTTGCGTGCCGCTCTTGTCGAGGCCGGTACGCTGCGCGAGCTCGTTGAGCGAAAGGTCGCTATGCGCCTCGTCGAAGGCGCGCAATAGGCGCAGGCCCTTGGCCAGAGATCCGACATAGAGCGTGTCCTGCTTCGTTTTCATGCACCCGTCCTTAAATTTGCCAAACTGTCGCATGCGAGGGTTGACGCTGCGCCGAATTTTCGCGCTAATGGATCACATGGCGATGATAGGTATCATAATATAATACGTCAAGCAAAACTCTGCATCCCGCGCCCCGCCATGCAAGCGCGCGATCACCAACCAACACAGGAGGGAGCGACATGACACGGTCCTCTTTGAAACATGCACTCGCCGGTCTGGCCGTCGTCGCGTCCGCGGGCGCGGCCTGGGCGGACAAGGCCAATGACACGCTGCGCGCGGCCTTCACTAAGGAACTGGAAAACGTCGATAGCTATTTCAATTCCTCGCGCGAAGGCGTCGTCCTGCAGCGCGCGGTCTGGGACGGACTGATCTATCGTGATCCGGTCACCAACGAATACAAGGGCAATCTGGCAACCTCGTGGGAATGGATCGACGACACGACGCTGGAATTCGAGCTGCGCGAGGGCGTCACCTTTCACAACGGCGAGGCGTTCAATGCCGATGACGTGGTCTACACCGTCAATTTCGTGTCCAAGGAAGAGAACGGTGTCAAGACGCAGCGCAACGTGAACTGGATGGACTCGGCCGAGAAGATCGACGATTATACCGTGCGCATCCACCTAAAGGAAAAGTTCCCGGCGGCGATCGAGTTCCTTATCGGGTCCGGTGTCGATGTATCCAAACGAATATTATGCCGAGGCGGGTCCGTCGGGGATGGGTCTCGAACCCGTGGGGACCGGCCCCTACAAGGTGGTGTCGGTCACGCCGGGCCAGCATTTCGTCCTTGAGAAATACGAGGGGTACCACGACAGCCCCAAGGGACAGCCGAGCATCACGAATGTCGATATCCGCACTGTTCCGGACGTCAACACCCAGATGGCCGAGCTGTTCAGCGGCACGCTCGATCTGATCTGGCAGGTGCCATCGGACCAGGCCGAGAAACTGGCCGAAATGGATAGATTCACCGTTGCCAACGAATCCACCATGCGGGTCGGGTACCTGTCGATGGATGCCGCCGGCCGCTCGGGTGACTCGCCGTTCACCGATGTGCGCGTGCGCCGCGCGGTCAATCACGCGATCAACCGCAAGGAGATGGTCGCGGCCCTGCTCAAGGGCGCGTCCAAGCCGATCTACACCCCCTGCTTTCCCAGCCAGTTCGGGTGTATCGAAGAGGCGGCCGTCAAATACGACTACGATCCCGAGAAGGCGCGCGCGCTGCTGGCCGAGGCAGGCTATCCGGATGGATTCACGACCGACCTCTATGCCTATCGTGACCGCGCGTATGCAGAGGCGATCCTGAGCTACCTGAATGCCGTGGGCATCGAGGCCAATTTCAAGTTCCTGCAGTATTCCGCGCTGCGCGAAAAGAACATGGATGGCGAAGTGCCGATTTCGTTCCAGACTTGGGGCAGCTATTCGGTCAACGATGCGTCGGCGATGGTCAGCCAGTTCTTCAAGCATGGCTCGCTTGATGATGCGCGCGACGACCAGGTGCTGGCCGCTCTGGAAACCGCCGACAGCTCGACCGACCCCGATACGCGGATCGAGCATTACGCCAAGGCGATCGAGCGGATCACCGATCAGGCCTATTGGGCCCCGATGTTCTCGTACAACACCAACTACGTGTTTACCAAAGAGGTGAGCTACACCCCCACCGCCGACGAGGTGCTGCGGTTCACCACGATGGAGTGGAACTGACCCGCATCCTCTGAACGGAGGGCCGTCACCGGCCCTCCGTCTCTTCCGCGTCGCCCGTGGATCCAGCGACCTGCCAGAAAACGAGGGGCCAATCCCGTGCTCTTATTCATCCTCAAACGCCTGGGGCTTGCCATCCTGGTGGCCTTCACGGTGTCTTTCCTCAGCTTCAGCCTGCTGTTCCTTGCAGGCGATCCCGCGGCAGCCCTGGCCGGCGAGACCGCAAGCGGCGAAGATATCGAATCCATACGAAAACTTTACGGCTTCGATCGGCCGATGCTCGTGCAATACGGCGATTGGCTGATTTCCGCGCTGCAATTCGATTTCGGACAAAGCTACTATTTCCGCCTGCCAGTGTCCTCGCTGATCGCGGAACGGCTGAGCGTGACCATGACCCTCGGGCTCTGCGGCATCACATTCGCGATCCTCACGGCCGTGCCGCTCGGCGTGGCCGCCGCGGTCCGGCCGAATTCGCTGATCGACCGCATCGCGCTGTTCCTGTCGGTGGCGGGACAGGCCATGCCGAGCTTCTGGTTCGGCCTGATCCTGATGGTGATCTTCGCGATCAAGCTGGGCTGGCTGCCGCCCTCGGGTTCCGAGACGCCGGCGCATTTCATCATGCCCACGATCGTGCTGGGCTATTATGCCATGCCCGCGATCATGCGCCTGACGCGCGCCGGGATGCTGGACGTGCTGAACTCGGATTACATCCGCACCGCGCGCGCCAAGGGCGCGCCCGAGGGCCGGGTGCTGTTCCGGCACGCGTTGCGCAACGCGATCATCCCGGTGGTGTCGCTGGCCGCCGTGCAGATGGGGTTCATGCTGGGCGGCTCGATCGTGGTCGAGTCGATCTTCGCGCTGCACGGCGCGGGGTTCCTTGCCTGGGAAAGCATCGCGCGCAATGATTTGCCGACGGTGCAGGCGCTGATCCTCGTCTTCTCGATGTTCTACATCGTCTTCACCTTTCTGGCCGATGTGCTGAATGCCTGGCTCGACCCCCGGATGCGGAGCAGCTGAGATGACCTTGAGCGAGACACATGACCCGATCCTGAAAGAGATCACCGGCCCGACGCCGGGCCAGATGCTGCGCAAACGCGTGTTCGGCCACCAGGGCCTGATGATCGGCGCGGTGGTGATCGGCCTGCTGGCGCTGGTGGCCCTTTTTGCACCGCTTCTGGCGCCGCATGATCCCTACGCGCAAAGCCTCATGACCCGGATGGAGCCGCCGGTGTTCCTTGGCGGCGACTGGGAGCATCCTCTTGGCACCGATCATCTGGGGCGCGATTACCTGTCGCGGCTCATCTACGGCGCGCGTGTGTCGCTGATGATCGGCGTGATCGCCGCCTTCATCTCGGGTGTGATCGGCACCGCGATGGGGGTGGCCGCCGGCTATTTTGGCGGGCGCGTCGACATGGTCGTGACGTTCTTGATCAACGTGCGGCTGGCGATGCCGGTGGTACTGGTGGCGCTGGCCGTGGTGGCGATCCTCGGCGGATCCTTGCAGGTGGTGATCGTGGTGCTGGGCCTTTTGTTGTGGGATCGGTTCGCGGTGGTGATGCGCGCCTCGACATTGCAGGTGCGTAACCGTGAATACGTTTCCGCCGCGCGGGCGATCGGGGCCTCGACCCCGCGGGTGATCCTGTCCGAGATCATGCCGAATATCGCAAATAACCTGATCGTGGTGGTCACGCTGGAAATGGCGCATGCGATCCTGCTGGAAGCGGCGCTGTCGTTTCTCGGGCTTGGCGTGCAGCCGCCCACCCCAAGCTGGGGCCTGATGGTGTCCGAAGGCAAGAACATGATGCTGTTCGAGCCGTGGATGGTGGTCATCCCCGGCGTGGTGCTGTTCGTGCTGGTGCTGGCGATCAATCTGATGGGCGACGGGCTGCGCGACGTCACCGCCCCCGAAAACCGGAGCTGAACCCATGGAGAAACCTCTGCTGAGCGTCCGTAACCTGACGCTGAACATTCCCGTTGGCGGTGGCACATTGCGCACCGTGCGTGGCATCGACTTCGATGTGAAACGCGGCGAGACCCTGTGCATCGTTGGCGAAAGCGGGTCGGGCAAGTCGCTGACCTCTCTGGCGCTGATGGGTCTTCTGGGCAAGAACATCCAGCGCACCGCCGACCGCATGGATTTCGACGGCACCGACCTGTTGCACGCGGGCGCAGGCACCATGCGCAGCTTGCGCGGCGCGCGCATGTCGATGATCTTTCAGGAGCCGATGACCTCGCTCAACCCCGCCTACACGATCGGCGACCAGCTGACCGAGGCGCTCTTGCTGCACAAATCCGTCGGGCGCGAGGCCGCCCGCGCGCGGGCCGTGGAGCTGCTGGAAAAGGTGGGCATCACCGGCGCAGCAAACCGTCTGGGCCAGTATCCGCACCAGTTGTCGGGGGGGCTACGCCAGCGGGTGATGATCGCCATGGCCCTGATGTGCGAGCCGGAGCTGATCATCGCCGACGAGCCGACAACCGCGCTTGACGTCACGATCCAGGCGCAGATCCTGCGGCTGCTCTACGATCTCGGGCGCGAAATGAACATGGCCATGATCCTGATCACCCACGATCTGGGCGTCGTGGCGCGCGTCGCCGACAAGGTGGCGGTGATGTATGCCGGAGAGCTGGTGGAAACCGGCCCCGCAAGCGATGTGTTCAACACCCCGTCGCATCCCTATACGCGCGGCCTGCTACGCTGCATTCCGCAACCCGGCAAGACCGAGCGGGGCAGCACTCTTGGCACCATTCCCGGCATCGTGCCCTCGCTGATCGGCGATGTCGAAGGTTGCGCGTTTCGCACGCGCTGTCCGTATGCCGAGGACGCCTGCCGCGCCGCGATTCCGCTGCGCGAGGACGGCACCCATGCCTTCCGCTGCATTCACCCCGACGGCAAACGCCACGCCGAAGAGGAGGCCCTCGCATGACCAGCCAACAGAACCCTGCCATTCTCGAACTGCGCGGCGTGACCAAGACGTACAATGTCAAGCAGGGGCTTTTCGGTGCGGCCCGCCCGCTGACGGCGGTCAATGACGTGTCGCTGTCGCTCCCGCGCGGTGAGGTTCTGGGTCTCGTGGGCGAATCGGGCTGCGGCAAGTCCACCCTCGCCAAGATCCTGCTGGGGCTGGAGGCGCCGACCTCGGGGCAGGTGCTGGTCGATGGTGACGAGATCCGCGCGCAGGACCGCATGACGCTCGCGCGGCGCATCCAGCCGATCTTTCAGGACCCCTATTCGTCCCTCAATCCGCGCAAGAGCATCTTCGACATCGTCTCATTGCCGCTGCGGGTGCACGGTATCGGCGACCGCAGTCATTGGGACGCCGAGGTGCGCAAGATCCTCGATATCGTCGGGTTGCCGGCGCGGGTGATGAATACCTTTCCCAGCCAGATGTCGGGCGGTCAGCGGCAGCGCGTGGCGATCGCCCGCGCGCTGATCATGAAGCCAGAGATCGTGATCTGCGACGAGCCGACCTCGGCGCTGGATGTCTCGGTGCAAAGCCAGATCCTCAACCTGCTGGGCGATCTGCGGCACGAATTCGGGCTGTCCTACCTGTTCATCAGCCATGACCTGGCGGTGGTCGAGCATCTGGCGACACGGGTTGCCGTGATGTATCTCGGTCGGATCGTCGAAGAGGCCGATGTGACGGGGCTTTTCGACGAGGCCGCGCATCCTTACACGCAGGCGCTTCTGAAATCGGTGCTGACCCCAGAGCCGGGGCTGGGGGTTCCGGATACGCAGCTTGGCATGGCCTATCCGAATCCGATCGACCCGCCCTCGGGTTGTCATTTCCACCCGCGCTGCCCGTTCGCCACGGATCTGTGCAAGACGCGCCCGCCGCGCCCGGTGGGCACATCCGTCGGTCACGTCGAATGCCACCTGCATGACCCGGACGGGCCGATGTATGACAGGCGGGCGGCCTGAGATGTCGGTGAACCTGTCGCGCACCGCGACCACCTCGAAGACTGTCATCGAGACCGAGCACGGCATCGTCGCGGCCCAGCACCGCCTTGCAGCAAAGGCCGGCGCGGATGTGCTGGCGGCGGGCGGCGATGCGGTGGATGCCGCAATCGCCACCTCGTTCGCCATCGGCGTGCTGGAGCCGTGGATGAGCGGCCCGGCGGGCGGCGGCACATTGATGCTGTGGCGCGCCGATGAGGGCAGGGCGCAGGCGCTCGATTACGGGATGCGCGCGCCCGCTGGCCTCGATCCGGCCAAGTATCCACTGACCGGCGAGGGTGTGGCCGGCGATCTCTTCCCGTGGGAAAAGGTCGTGGATGATCGCAACGTGCAGGGTGCCACCGCCGTCGCCGTGCCGGGCCTCGTCGACGGGATGGGGCGGATGCATGAACGCCATGGCCGGATGCCCTGGGCCGATCTTCTGGCCCCGGCGATCGCGCATGCCCGCGAGGGGCTGCTGGTCGATTGGTATGCCGCGCTGATCATTGCCTCGACCACGCGGCAACTGGCCAAGGATCCCGATGCCGCGGCCCTCTTTCTGGAGGACGGGCAGTGGCCGACGATTTCCGGCTGGACGGCGCTGGCCGAAAAACGGCTGGATCAGGGTCGCATGGCCGATAGTCTCGACCAGATCGCAACCCATGGCGCGCGCGCGCTTTATGACGGCGATCTCGGGGCCGCGATGGCGGCCGATATGCAGGCCAAGGGCGGGTGCCTTGCGCATGACGATCTGCGCGCCTATCGCGCCGAGTTTTCCGAGCCGCTGAGCGTCGCCTACCGCGACGTGCGGTTTCACGTGCCGCCCGGCCTGACCGCCGGGCCGACTTTCGCCCACGCCCTGCGCGCGATGGAAACCCGCGACATGGGCGCGGCGCCAGAATCCTTCGCCGCATATGCGGACGGTCTGAAATCCGCCTATGCCGAGCGGCTTGCCACCATGGGCGACAGTGGCGAGACCGAGGGGCACCAAGGCTGCACCACGCATTTCTCGGTTGTCGATCGCCATGGCAACATGGTCTCGCAAACCCAGACGCTTCTGTCGATCTTCGGGTCGCGCGTTGTTTCGCCCTCGACCGGGTTCCTGATGAACAACGGCATCATGTGGTTCGATCCCGTCGCGGGGCGACCCAATTCGCTGGCTCCGGGCAAGCGCTGCCTGATGAATGTCTGCCCGATGCTTGGCGAAGCTGGCGACACGCGGTTCGCCTTCGGCGCATCCGGCGGGCGCAAGATCGTGTCGGCGATGGTGCAGATGGCGTCCTTCGTGGCCGATCACGGCATGGATATCGGGGCCGCCTTTCACCACCCGCGCATCGACGTGTCGGGCGGCGACACCGTGGTCGCCGACGAGACACTGCCCGAGGGCGTGCTGGCGCGGCTCCGCGAAGCTCACACCGTACATACCGCACGGCGCAGCCCGTTTCCCTATGCCTTCGCGTGCCCGGCGGGCGTGATGCGGCAGGGATCGACCAATTCCGGCTGCACCGAGATCATGTCGCCCTGGGGCGACGCCGTTTCAAAAGAACAGACAGGACAGTCATGACCAGAGATGTAGCGATAGACGCGATTTCCGATTACTTTGACGAGGGCACATTTCAGGCCGATCTGGCCGATCTGGTCAGCTACGAGACCGAAAGCCAGAACCCCGATCAGGCCGCGGAACTGGGGCGCTACCTGCGCGAGGCGATGGAGCCGCGTCTGAAAGCCATGGGCTTTACCTGCCGCATCCATGACAATCCCGCGCCCGGCGCGGGGCCGATCCTGACCGCCGAGCGGCACGAGGGCGACGATCTGCCCACCGTCCTCAGCTACGGGCATGGCGACGTCATCCGCGCGCAAACCGACCAGTGGCGCGACGGGCTGCACCCCTTCACGCTGGTCGAAGAGGGGGACCGGCTTTACGGGCGCGGCACCGCCGACAACAAGGGCCAGCACCTGATCAATATCGCGGCGCTGGAGTCGGTGATCGCGGCGCGCGGGCAGCTTGGCTTCAACTGCCGGATGGTGATCGAGACGGGCGAGGAAACCGGATCGCCCGGCCTGCATGATTTTTTCGCCGCCGAGAAGGAGGCGCTGTCGGCCGATGTGCTGATCGCGTCGGACGGCCCGCGCCTGCAGCCTGAAACGCCGACGATGTTCATGGGCTCGCGCGGCGGTGTGACCTTCGATCTGCTGGTGGACTTGCGCGAGGGCGCGCATCATTCGGGCAACTGGGGCGGGCTGTTGGCCGATCCGGCGATGATCCTTGCGCAGGCGCTTGCGACGATCACCGATGCGCGCGGGCAGATCCGTGTTCCCGAATGGCGGCCCGACAGCCTGACCAACAGCGTGCGCGACGCCCTCGGCGGCCTGCCGATCGAAAGCGATGACGGCCCCGCCATCGACCCCGACTGGGGCGAGGAAGGCCTGACCCCGGTAGAGCGCGCCTATGGCTGGAACAGTTTTGCCATCCTCGCCATGAAAAGCGGCGTGCCCGAGGCGCCGGTCAACGCCATCTCGGCTCATGCCCGCGCCACCTGTCAGCTACGCTACGTGGTTGGCACCACGCCCGAGGACATCTTGCCCGCCCTGCGCCACCATCTCGATGCGCACGGGTTTGCCGCCGTGCAGATCATCCCGCATGATCGCGGGTTCTTCCGCGCCACAAGGCTCGATCCGGATCATCCGTGGGTGCGGTTTGCCGCCGCGTCGCTGCAGGAAACCGCCGGGCAGGCGCCGCATGTTCTGCCGAACCTAGCCGGATCGCTGCCCAACGATGCCTTTGCAGAGATCCTCGGGCTGCCCACGGTCTGGGTGCCGCATTCCTATCGCAGCTGTTCACAGCACGCTCCCGACGAGCATGTGCTGAAACCTGTCTGCCGCGATGCGTTGCGGCTGATGGCGGGGCTCTTTTGGGATGTCGGTGCGGGTAACGCGCCGCGCTGACCGACGGCGGATCGGGGCGCGCCCTGTCAGGACGCGTCCCACCGACTAAGCGACGGCCTTGCCCGTGATCGGGCATGGCCGTGACCCGATATTATCAGGACTGGTTGCTCCAGTCGTCGACCTGCTTTTCGGCCTCTTCCTTGGCGATGCCATATTTCTGCTGGATCTGGCCCACCAGTTTATCGCGGTCGCCATCGGCCTGTGCGAGGTCGTCATCGGTCAGCTTGCCCCATGTTTTCTTGGCGCTGCCCGACATTTCAGTCCATTTGCCCTTGATTTGATCCCAGTTCATTGACTTTCCTTTCATCGCTTTGCACGATTCCGCTTGGTATTGCACAGCGTAGAACGCTCACCGAGAGAACCCGTTCGGAGCGGTTTTGTTCCATCGTATCGACACGAAATCGGACTGTCGCATCACGGCGCGCCGCCCTTGCGCGCAAGTATTGCCGCAAACCAGCCTTGCCTTGGAACATGCAGGCGTCCCGCTCGTTGAAGATGGACCAGGCACGCGGTGAGGCGAGATGACGAACGATCCTGACACGCAACAGGCCGGGCACCGGGACCTGCAAGACGGGCCGCGATGGCACCCGTCCCCGTTCTGGGGGCTGCAAGCGGCGTTCTGGGTGGCGGTGATTATTGTGGTGTCGATGTCGGGATTTCTGCTGTCGAACATCATGGTGCCCTTCGTGATCGGCGCGATCTTGGCGTATTTCATGCAACCGTCAATGCGGTGGCTGGTAAAAAAGGGCGTGCCACGCGCGGCGGGGGCTGCCATTCTTCTCGCGCTGATCATGGGTGTGCTTCTCGGTGCAGTGGCGTTCGCGGCGCCCATCATCCTGACAGAGATTGCGGATCTGCTGCAACGCGCACCACAAATCCTGACCCAGATCAAAGAAGTTCTCGGCGAACGATCGCCAAGTGTCTTCCGCAGTGCCAGCGAACAGACCGAGGAGTTGCTGTCGGATGCCGCGACGGCCGCCAGTGAGAACCGCGAAGAGGTTTTGGCGGGGTTGTATGCAGGGGTTTCGGGTCTGACCCAGTTGGTCTTGTTCTGGGTGGTCATGCCGGTTGTCGCGTTTTACCTGATGATGGACTGGGAGCGTCTGATCGAAACGCTCGACGATGCGATCCCAAGACATCACATGACGACCGTGCGCAGTCTTGCGGCCGATGTCGACGCCACCCTGGCGGGGTTCGTGCGCGGGCAGGCCCTGGTCTGTGTGATCCTCGCGACATATTACGCGACCGTGCTGTTGCTCGTCGGTCTGAATTACGGGTTCGCAATCGGGGTAACGAGCGGCCTGATCTCGTTCATTCCTTATGTTGGCGCGATCCTTGGCGGTGCATTGGCGATCGGTGTGGCAACCTGGCATTTCTGGTCAGAGCCTTACCTGATCATGGCCGTCGTGGCGCTTTACGCGTTCGGTCAGATGCTCGAACAGCAGATCCTTGTGCCGAAACTGATCGGCGACTCGGTCAAGCTGCATCCAGTCTGGCTTATCTTCGCCGTATTGGCATCGGGATCGCTGTTTGGATTCGTGGGGGCGTTGCTGTCTGTGCCTTTGGCGGCCGTACTTGGGGTGCTGGTGCGGCATGCCTACAGGCGTTATCGCGCAAGCCCGCTTTTCGCGCAACGGACGGGTGACCATCCGGACGTGTGAGCGAGCAGGGCGGGCTTTGCCCGGGGCGCCGGCCGGTGTCACATCTGTAGGCGCTTGTGCGGCCACCATTGCGGATGCTCGGCACGCACGAAATCCACCATCGCCTCGCGCAATCGCATTTCGATCGTCCAGGCAATCGCAGGATTGGGGGCGACCGCGAAAAACTCGATGGCCAGACCATCGGGCGAGTGGCCGGTGACAAAGGTCGACAGGTTGTCGTGATCGCTCAGCGCGGGATCCTGGCGCGCGATTTCGACGAATTTCTCCCTGAGAACAGCGATCTCCGCCATCGGATCGAGCAGGAGCTTCACGACGCAATCGACGCGTTCGTCGACCACGGACCAGTTCTGAAACGGCTGCGACAGGAATTCCTTGATCGGTACGATGATGCGCCGGTTATCCCATCTGCGCAGGCGGATGAAGGTAAAGAAGATCGCCTCGACGACGCACCAGTTACCCTCGTAGACGATGGTGTCACCGATCCGCACGGGTTTCGCGATCGCGATCTGAAGCGACGCCACCATGTTCCCCAGCGTCGCCTGGCCCGCGATGCCGAGGATCACGGTCAGAACACCGGCCGACGCGAACAGCGAAAGGCCGATATCCGCGAAAAGGTTGAACTGAAGCAGCAGGAAGATGAGCGAAAACAGCACCGCCACAACTAGAATGCCGCGCCGCAGGGCGTAGATCGAGGTGTAGAACTCGCGCTGTGCGAGGTTCGGCATGCCGGTGTCGTCCCCGAGATACCGGCGCGTGATATGACCCAGCACCGTATCGACGGTCCGTAACGCCGCGAGGCTGACACCGACGACCGCCAGCAGGACCAGAAAGGGCGTGACGACCGCGGTCACCGGGCCCGAGAAGGATACGGTGAAGCCCAGAAGCCATTGCGCGGTCGCCGACGCCGTCACCAGCGACAGAGGCAGGGCTGCACGGTCAAAGGCGCGCGTGACAATGCGATGGCGCACGGGTCTTGCGACGAGCCGGACCATCCGCGACGTGGCAACCGCAACCAGGATCACCAGTATCAGGAACACCGGCAGCACAATCCATTCCCACAGGCGCAAGCTGCCGAATTTCTGCTGCAACTCCTCGGGGATGTTGGACTCGAACGCGCGTGGACCGAAGGCCTCGTAGAGGGTGTCGATCTGGCTAACCGTGTCGGATGCAAAAAGCCAAACCGCCGTGTCGATCTCGCCATCCGAAGTCTTGACTGCGTAGCGGCGCAGGCGGATGTCATAGGTCTGGCCATCGACACTGACCTGGCTGATCAGGAAATCCCGCTGCGGCTGCTCGGTGGTGTTATTGGTTGAAGTTCGGGGGCCGCGCGCATCCGGCGTCGATGGGATGGTGTTCCAGTAGATCCACAGTTTCCTGTCGATCGCATCGGCAAGCTTGCGCGCGAGGTTAGGCCCCTGCGCGCCTTGCGCGTCGGCCTGAAGCTGCGAAAGATCGAGATAATGCGCCGCAGCCTCGTAATCCTCGTTTTCCGCGAGATCCATGAAGGTCCGGAGCGCGCCACGCGGAGATCTGCGATCCACATCCTCCGGTGGGTCCCCCAGCCCGGGATTGATCCGCTCTATTTCATACCAGAGATCTGGTGTTTCCTGAGCCACGAGATTTGCGGCTGATGTGAGAACCAAAAAGGCCACGGCCAGGGTCGGGCCAAGGCGCGTTCCGAGGCGCTGGAAATACCTTTTCATCATCCGGGCCTGTCGCATTGGTCTTGGTTACGCAGCTTGCCCGAACCATGCTCGTGTGCAACCGCGCCGGAAGCAACCCCGTGTCTTGCGGTGCGTGCCCGGTCCTGCCGCTATCCCCGCGACGGCATAGCGGCGCCGGATAACCGAAACGATTAGCTGCCTGATGCGGTGTCCGTGGGGCCAGTCGCATGGCCGAGATTATCTGCCTTGACAGCTCCGCGTTCACCCATCGGCCTGTCGGCGCCGATGGTAGAATCCATCCTCGTCTGCGCTTCGGTTTCGGCGTTCAACGCGCCACCGACCAGCACGGAAAAGGCGGAAATCCAGAGCCACAGAAGCAGGATGATGACCCCGGCCATGCTGCCAAAGGTTTCGTTGTAATTGCCGAAATTGCCCACATAGATTGACAGGACGAGGGATGCGGTCATCCAAATCACACAACAGGTGATCGCGCCGAACGTCACCCATTGCCAATTGGCCTGCCGACGGGCCGGCCCGAAACGGTAAACCACTGAAAGGCCGAGAATGGTCAACGCCGCGAGGATCAGCCAGCGGATCATCAGCAGGATCGTGGCCAGCCAGCCGGGCAGACCCGTTTGATCAAGGATCAACGGCACCGCAACCACGGTGACCATCGCGATCACAAGTCCGATGAACAGGGCGATTGTCAAAACGATGCTCACGAATTGCTTCTTGAAAAACCCGCGCGTCTCGGTCTCGTCATAGGCCACGTTGAGCCCGCCGATCAGGCTGCCCACGCCCCGCGAGGCTGAATAGATGGCGAGCGCGAGGCTGAGCCCGAAGGCGAATCCCAGTCCTCTCTGACCCGATCCGGTGACAGCCACGGCCTGATCGACGATGATGCGTGCCGCTTCGTCAGGTATGAGCCGGGTCGCGGCTTCGAGCTGTTCCGTCACGTTCTCCGGAGACAGGACAAGCCCTGCGAGGGCGACGAGCGCGGTGATGGCCGGGAAAGTCGCCAGAAGCGCGTAGAACGCGACGCCGGCGGACACGAGGTTCAGATGATCGGACGCCAGTTCGGTCTTGAGCCGCAGCGCGACATCCTTCCACCCGGGCATCGGAATGTCGCCCGGCGTCTTGGCGTCGCGGCCTCTGCTCATGAGACGTTCTTTCACGCGGGTCTCCTGGTCGTGAGTGCCGACCGATCTTGCTGGTGAGGCAGGGTTACGCGATCCGGTCGCGCCTGAAATCTTGCCGAAAACCGGCTTGTTTCGTGGACGCCCCGAAATGTGACCTTACGTCAGGCGATGAAATTCAGGATCGCCACAACGACCACGACGACGCCGATGATGTAGAAAATCGAATGCATTTGCTTTCTCCTGTCATTAACCATGCGCTTCGCGTCAAGCATCAACGCGCCAACCCGGCATGGGTTCCACGCCGATGCGGATTTCTTTTGCCTCCGGCGCCACCGGTGCTCTGCGCCACGCGAGATCGGCATCATCCGATCGCACAGAAGGTCGGCGCTCTTACAATGAGCCGCGGGGCACTATCCCTTTTCATCCCGAGGTCGCCGGAGTTGGCGGTACAGATCATCGCATTGCCCTGACCGGATTGACTTGCAAAATGATTGAGCGGATAACGCGGCCCGGTGGCCCACGTAATTCAACTGGATAGAATACCCGACTTCTAATCGGGCTGTTGGGGGTTCGAGTCCTCCCGTGGGCGCCATACGCGACATTATAATGCCAACGAGGCATAAGAGTGCGCAAAACGGCAGTTTCTCGTGCACACCCGTGTCAAGTAAATTTTGGAGGCTTCGCGAGAATTACCTCAAGGCTCTGATTCTTTGGGATTTTCACCGAGTTACGATTACGTGAGAAATTTTCGAGATACCGTAACGATGAAGAACCTTCGCACGCCAACTCGCTGGACAGAAACTACTGGAGCGCCTTGATCGCCTCTTCACGCAAGAAGACCGGCCCGAAATTCTGATCGCCTGGGACGAAGCGGGCGACTCGGGATGCCTCGAGCAGGCTCTTCAGGGTATTGCGATGGTTGCCCGTCTCATCGGATAGCGTGGTCAGCGTCACAAAGCGTGCATGGAAGGACGCAATTTCTTCGGCGGACAGCCAGTATTGCTCGCGTCCTGTCGTGGGGTTTGTGTGTCGGACAGCCGGGGTATGGCCCGCTTCGATCAAGGAGATGAAGTTTCCATGATCTCGTAGTCCGACGGAGCGGCCGAATTCTGCGGCGCTCATCAGCCCTGGCTGCCCACCCTTGGCGACACTTCCAGCGTTGGGGCGTGAGTTCCTGGGGCGGGAGACGCGAAGGCGATCGACTTCGGACTTTTTGACAACAAGCCCATGGAGGCCGCGCACCCCGGACAGCTTCCCCAGGGTCAGCCGTTTGTCGTGAGTGGCATCGACCTGGTCCCTCAAGCTCACCCGGGTCCGCTTGCGGGCGATCAAGAGTGTTTCCCATTCTGGTGCGTTATCTGCAATCGGTATCGCTCTCTGGCAAAGGCCTGTGACAAAATCAACTCCGTCGGAAATTCGCCAAGGGTTCTTGACCTTGGCAACCCGCGTGCGCGGAACCAGAATCCCTTCTTTTTCGAAGGCTTCCAGCTCCATTTTGGTCGCGCCGATGGACTCGCGCATGGCGATCGGCCCGACAAGAGTCGGGATTTCGGTTAGAAGATCGGCGTAAGATTTGGCATCGAACAAGCGGCGACGAGAGGGGCGGTCATCATCGCCGGTAAGCGCCCCGGCCTCGACAAGGAAGTGCTCGAGTGCCCCGGGCCCGATGCCTGTCTCTTGTGATGCCGTGACAAGCGAGTGCAGGCGGCGCTCTTCGACAACCTGCCCCAGAAGTTCCTTTCCGGCAGCGATCGGCCAGTGGTCGAGTATCACTTCCCGCAGGAGGTGGGCGTTGTTGCAAAACTATCCCCGTGAAGGATTCACTTCGGGAATCCAAGCGTTTACATAGGGCTGCATGAGCAAACCACCTCCCGCCCGCTATCGCACGACGAACTGGTCCAGCTACAACGCGTCGCTCAGGAAGCGGGGGTCTCTGTTGATCTGGGTCGACAAGGACATGAGCTGGCGCGCGCCGCGTGACGGGCGGCCTGGACGCCCACCGGTCTTTTCCGATGCTGCCATCCAGTTTTGTCTCTCCATCAAGGTGCTGTTCAAGCTGCCGTT
>Ga0307963_1001920_pt1 | contig 16235 bp, 20 predicted proteins | sample OrgLakmetagen594_FD_201829 | JGI IMG/M metagenome (GOLD analysis project Ga0307963, IMG submission 201829) | Saline water microbial communities from Organic Lake, Antarctica - #594 | ecosystem: Environmental > Aquatic > Non-marine Saline and Alkaline > Saline | place: Antarctica: Organic Lake...
CTTGCATGTTCATCCGTGATGACTCTGTGCACACAGCGTGCAGCTAGCAACATAGTGTAATGATTCTAGTAACATAGTATACGCTATACATAATTAACGCATGAAACATAATTCAATGACTCTGTGCACACAGCGTGCAGCTAGCAGCATTTTTTATTGTCTTGATTGTTGGGCTTTGAATATATATGTAATGGCTGTGTTCACAGATCATGGAGCTAATGCCTCATCTATGATCTAGCTTATGTGGAGCCTTATTTGAGCACCTTTTCAGTACTAATATCGTCTCTCATCAGGAGCCGGTTTCAGGTCAAGCCTGCAACCCTCCTATTCTCCATTGGTCTTCTTTTTTCTATCGGTAGAGGAGTTTTACGGTTCCCGGAACCAAAGTGGCTTCTTTTCCTTGATTAATGTGGGGAGTGGTTTTCACTGCATGAGCAGTTTTCACTGCATGAGCGGTTTTCACTGCATGAGCACTTTTCACTGCATGAGCAGTTTTCACTGCATGAGCTGTTTTCACTGCATGAGCGGTTTTCACTGCATGAGCACTTTTCACTGCATGAGCAGTTTTCACTGCATGAGTGGTTTTCACTGCATGAGCAGTTTCACTGCATAAGCAGTTTTCACTGCATGAGCACTTTTCACTGCATTAGCGGTTTTCACTGCATGAGCGGTTTTCACTGCATAAGTGGTTTTCACTGCTTTTTATATTATCTGAAAACCTACAAACCTTGTTTCTCTTGCTTTTTCCTTTTACCTCCCTCACCCGCGTTTTTCTCTCACGCATGCCTTGCAAGTGGCATGCAAAAAATCAAAGCATGCAGCCTAGAAGTCCTCTGAGCGTGTGCATCTTTGTACAAATCACTGTCACCTACCCACGTTGCTGCGCGCGTGCACACACGCACACACACACACACACACACACATACACACATACACACACACTCACTCACTCACTCACACACAAATACCCCCCCTAAAGGCGCGCAGTACCTGTCAAGCCACCGCCCTTTAGCCAGCCCGATCGCAGCCCATGAAAACTCATGCACTCATGAGCCTACTTCTCGACATACCTACAATCATGCACCCCTTCTGTAATAATCAACGCAGGCACGCAGTACTTGGCGAGCCATCGCCCTTTGGCCAGCGCGATAATGGCCCATGAGATCAGATCGCTGCTGGTAAAGGAGCAGGCTGCTGTGCGTGAGCTGTGTAAGGCCAGGGGGATACAGGTAGGCACTTTGTGAGTGTGTAGAAAAATAGAGCTGTGTGAGGCCAGAGGGATATAGGTAGGCACTTTGTGAGTGTGTAAAACAATTGAAATGTGTGAGGCCAAAGGTTTACATGTAGGCACTTTGTGAGTGTGTAAAACAATAAAAATGTGTGAGGCCAGAGGGATACAGGCAGGTAGGCACTTTGTGAGTGTGTAGAAAAACAGAAATGTGTGAGGCCAGGGGCACACCGGTTGGCACTTTGTGAGTGTGTAAAAATTTAGAAATGTGTGAGGCCAGGAGGATACAGTTAGGCACTTTGTGAGTGTGTAGAACAATAGAAATGTGTGAGGCCAGAGGGATGCATGTAGGCACTGTGTGAGTGTGTGTATAAAATTGTAATGTGTGAGGTTAGGGGCACACCGGTTGGCACTTTGTGAGTGTGTAAAAATTAAGAAATGTGTGAGGCCAGGGGGATACAGGCAGGTAGGCACTGTGTGAGTGTGTAAAACAATAGAAATGTGTGAGGCCAGGGGCACACCAGTTGGCACTTTGTGAGTGTATAGTGTATGGTACCATAGCATCTTGGCATATTGGCACACTGGTTGGCATCTAATGAGTGTATAGTGTATGGTACCATAGCATCTTGGCATATTGGCACACTGGTTGGCATCTAATGAGTGTGTAGTGTATGGTACCATAGCATCTTGGCATCTTGGCACACTGGTTGGCATCTAATGAATTTATAGTGTATGGTACCATAGCATCTTGGCATCTTGGCACACTGGTTGGCATCTAATGAGTGTGTAGTGTATGGTACCATAGCATCTTGGCATCTTGGCATCTTGGCATCTTGGCACACTGGTTGGCATCTAATGAGTGTATAGTGTATGGTTGTTATTTCCTATGTTAAGCCAGGGGCATACAGGTAGGCATGTTATGAATGTGAGTGCTTGCGTACTTGCATTTAAGACTGTGTGTGTTGGTTGTGTGAGGCACCTTCAATTGCGAATGTGAATATCTGTGTTCATGATATGTGCATGCAGGTGCATGTATGGCTGCTTGTGTTTTGTGTTGTGAAATGGCTGTGGCTATGGGTGTGGGTGTTTCTATGAGCGTTTGACTGCACGAAAAAAAATGGAGTGCGCAACTCTTTAACACAGTGACGCATACAACATGCAGGGCTGACATTGAGAAAAACGGAGTGCGCAGCTCTATAATATAGTGATGCAAACAACGTGCAGGGCTGACGTCAAGAAAAACGGAGTGCGCAGCTCTATAATATAGTGATGCAAACAACGTGCAGGGCTGACGTCAAGAAAAACGGAGTGCGCAGCTCTATAATATAGTGATGCAAACAACATGCAGGGCCGACGTCAAGAAAAACAGAGTGCGCAGCTCTATGATATAGTGATGCAAACAACTTGCAGGCTGACATCAAGAAAAACGGAGTGCGCAGCTCTATAATATATGATGCAAACAACTTGCAGGCCGACGTCCAGAAAAACGGAGTGCGCAACTCTATATCACACATATCACATATTACACATGATGCATACAACATATGCAGGCTGACATCGAGAAAGCACTGAGCTGTACCTGCATCCGTGACTTTGATGAGGCCCTGTTGGTGCCCTCGTACGGGTTCCAATCTTTGAACGATTATTACCGGCAACAGAGCAGTGGGCGCGTGCTTAAGGTGTGTGAATGTGTGTGTGTATGTGTGTGTTCCAGCATCGTGCACGGATAGACAGTGTGCACATATGCACACACACGCAAACACAGCGTGCACACACACACATGCATACACAGACATCCACAATAACACGTGTATACCCACAGGCACACACACACAACACACACAACACACACAGCTCACCTACGCACGCACGCATACGCTGACACACACGCACATACCCATACACACATGCGCACATTACTCACAACCAAGCAAACGCTTACTTCTGACGCAGGATGTGGTGACGCCCTTACTTTGCCTGAACAACGATGGTAGGGTTGTGAGCAAGCAGTGTTCCGTTTATAATGCTCTGCATTACATGATGTATGCCTGGATGTGCCTTAATAATGATGAAGAGGTTATGAGCAAGCAGTGTTCCGTTTATAATGCTCCGCATTACATGATGTATGCCTGGATGTGCCTTAATAATGATGGGAAGGTCGTGAGCAAGCAGTGTTCCGTTTATAATGCTCTGCATTACATGGTTTATGCCTGGATGTGCCTTAATAATGATGGTGAGGTTTTTGAGCAGGCAGTGTTCCGTTTATAATGCTCCGCATTACATGATGTATGCCTGGATGTGCATTAATAATGATGGTGAGGTTATGAGCAGGCAGCGCTTTGTTTATGATTCTCTGCATTGCATGATGTTTGCCTGGATATGCCTTAATAATGATGGGAAGGTCGTGAGCAAGCAGTGTTCCGTTTATGATGCTCCACATTACATGATGTATGCCTGGATGTGCCTTAATACTGATGGTGAGGTTGCGAGAAGGCAGTGCTTTATTTATGATGCTCTGCATTGCGCGATGTATGCCTGGATGTACCACCCAGCTGCAAAGTGGACGTGCAAAGTGGATGTAAAAAGTGACGCACAAATTGACGTGCAAAGTGAACGTACAAAGTGACGTGCAAAGTGAACGTATGCAGTGCAGAGTGGACGTACAAAGTGAACCACCCACCTGCAAAGTGAACGTGCAAAGTGGACGTACAAAGTGACGTGCAAAGTGAACATATAAAGTGCAAAGTAGACGTATGCAGTGCACAGAGGACGTACAAAGTGAACCATCCAGCTGCCAAGTGGACGTGCCAAGTGGACATACAAAGGGAACGTACAAAGTGACGTGCAAAGTGAACGTATGCAGTGCAAAGAGGACGTACAAAATGAACCACCCAGCTGCAAAGTGAACGTGCAAAGTGGACGTACAAAGTGACGTGCAAAGTTGACTTACAAAGTGACGTGCAAAGTGAACGTATGCAGTGCAGAGTGGACGTACAAAGTGAACCACCCACCTGCAAAGTGAACGTGCAAAGTGGACGTACAAAGTGACGTGCAAAGTGAACATATAAAGTGCAAAGTAGACGTATGCAGTGCACAGAGGACGTACAAAGTGAACCATCCAGCTGCCAAGTGGACGTGCCAAGTGGACATACAAAGGGAACGTACAAATTGACGTGCAAAGTGAACGTATGCAGTGCAAAGAGGACGTACAAAATGAACCACCCAGCTGCAAAGTGAACGTGCAAAGTTGACTTACAAAGTGACGTGTAAAGTGAACATATAAAGTGCAAAGTGAACGTATGCAGTGCAGAGTGGACGTACAAAGTGAATCACCCAGCTGCAAAGTGAATGTGCAAATTGAACGTACAAAGTGACGTTAAGTGAATCTATGAAGTGCAAAGTGAATTTACAAAGTGAACCACCCAGCTGCAAAGTGAATATGCACTTGGCTGCAGTCCCACTGTATTCATGACTGCATGTGTATCCCTCTCCTTTTTAACGTAGATTGGCCTCATTCCTGCACCTTTGTCACACAAACTGTGCGTGCAGATGACCCCTTCATTTCTGACAAGCTGCCAGATGCTGCAGGGGCAGAGGCCATGAATGGAGCACATGCCAACGTCATCGCTGCGCGCACAAAGCGTGGGGGGCATTTAGGGTGGTTGCAGGTGGGCTGCGTCAGCCTTTTGGTGTTACCATTTTACACAGGTCATCTTATACTGTAGCATTCCAGCTGGTGCACACAGCTGACACACACAGCTGATACACACAGCTGACTGACACACACAGCTGATACACACAGCTGAAACACACAGCTGATACACACAGCTGACACACGCAGCTGATACACACAGCTGATGCACACAGCTGACTAACACACACAGCTGACACACACAGCTGACTGACACACAGCTGACACACACAGCTGATACACACAGCTGACTGACACACAGCTGACTGACACACATAGCTGACACACACAGCTGACACACAGCTGATACACACAGCTGACTGACACACAGCTGACTGACACACACAGCTGACACACACAGCTGACTGACACACAGCTGACTGACACACAGCTGACTGACACACATAGCTGACACACACAGCTGACACACAGCTGATACACACAGCTGATACACACAGCTGACTGACACACACAGCTGACACACACAGCTGACTGACACACAGCTGACTGACACACATAGCTGACACACACAGCTGACACACAGCTGATACACACAGCTGATACACACAGCTGACTGACACAGCTGACTGACACACAGCTGACACACATAGCTGACACACACAGCTGACTGACACACAGCTGACTGACACACATAGCTGACACACACAGCTGACACACAGCTGATACACACAGCTGACTGACACACAGCTGACTGACACACACAGCTGACACACACAGCTGATACACACAGCTGGTACACCTAGAGAGGCACCTGTTTAAAAGGAGGGGATCGAGGAGCACCTGTTTAAAAGGGGGGCACCTGAGGGGCTCAGTTAAAAAGGGGGGTACCTGTTTAAGAGGAGGAGATTGAGGGGCCCCTAGAGAGGCTCCTGTTTAAAAGGAGGGGCGGCAGGACTCGTAGTCCAGCCGACAGCTTATAAACTTATAAAGGCTGCACGCACTAAGCTCGAGGGGAACACTTGGGATTTGGTCGCTGGTAGGCTGGGTAAGCCCTTGATGTTTAAAAGACTAGTTTACGTTCATGTAAAATGGGATGTGGACAAAGGATTTTTCCTCAAGCATCACCGCCTTCCACGAGGCTTTCACTCACACTCTCTCTCTCTCTCTCTCTCTCTCTCTCTCTCGCCCTCTCTCTCTCTCTCTCTCTCTCTCTCGCTCTCGCTCTCTCTCTCTCTCTCACTCTCTCTCTCTCTCTCTCTCTCTCTCTCCCTCTCTCTCTCTCTCTCACTCTCTCTCTCTCTCTCACACTCTCTCTCTCTCTCTCTCTTTTTGGGATTCCTTTTATCTAATATCCCAATCAAACTAGTATAAGCTGGTATGGCCGTGAGCACTACATTCTACGTTACAAACCACAGAATGAGGCACAATCCTGATTTTTTGATTTGACGCCCCAACACGCCAAGCCACCCTCCCTCGCATACCTTACTTCCTGCTCGTCCTAATTCACAGGACTTGTCGGGAAAATCTTTGGATTTATCTGATCTGACGCTCCAACACGCCAAGCCACCCTCCCCGGATCACCTTCTTTTCCCACTCAATCTACACCACAGAGCTGGTCAAGCAAATCCCTGGATTTCTGATCTGATGCTCCAACACGCCAAGCCACCCTCCCTCGCACACCTTATCTTCCCGCTCGTCCTAATTCACAGGAGTGGTCAGCCAAATACATTGATTTTTCTGATCTGATGCTCCAACACACCAAGCCACCCTCTCCAGCACACACCTTTTTTTCCCGCTCTCAATCTACACTACAGGGCGGGTCAGGCTAATCCCTAGATTTTCCTGATCTGACGCTTCAGTACACAAAGCCACCCTCTCCAGCACACACCTTAATTTCCTGCTTAATTTACACTACAGGGCTTGTCGGGCGATTCCCTGTATTTTCCTGATCTGACGCTCCAACATGCCAAGCCACCCTCCCTCCCTCGCACACCTTCTTTTCCCGCTCTCAATCTACACCACAGGGCTGGTCAGGCGAATCCCTGAATTATTCTGATCTGACGCTCCAACACGCCAAGCCACCCTCCCCAGATCACCTTCTTTTCCCGCTCAATCACACCACAGGGCTGGTCGGGCAGGTCCTGGATCTGTGAGGTGTTGCTCCAATACACCAAGGCCGTCCTGCAGCAAGTGGACGCTGGAAAGCTGCCCCGAACGCCTGCTGTCAGTCTAATGCCACCTCCTGTCCAGTCACAGGCGGGTGTGGAGGGAGTAAGGTTGGACGGTCTCATGCCACCTTCTGTCCAGCCGCAGGCGGATGTGGATGGAGTAAAGTTGGACGGTCTCAATGGTGTCAATACACCAAGGCCTTGACGAGTTGTTTTGGTGTGAATGCGTGCGTTAGTTGCGCCTACGCGCACACAAACAAGATGTGTATGGGCTTGGTCTGATTGGTGTGTGACAGATTCAAACGTTCAAATGTTGCATGCGTATGTGTTAAGTCATAGGTGCGTGTGTACGTGGACTTGGAGCTGTGGGTTATATAGAGTACTCAGTGACAGTGGCAGTTGCAGTGGCAATGGCACGTTCAGTTTTCCGTTAAGGTCATGGATTGGCCTGGACACACATGAGGAAGCATTTATGTTGGCTAAGAAAGAAGAATCGAAGTTTTGGAGGGGGCGATGACAAGCTGCAATCTGGGGCGATATTTTTTCATTATTTAACGTGCATATGAGCGTGCACTGGCATGCTTGAGTTTTAAAGTGAGAGGCTTAAGTGAGTGGCCCAGGCATGCCTGAATGGTTGTGTCCCTTCAAAGGCACTGCGGACCCCCTAAACCTTGGATCAAATGGATGGAATTGGAATGTAAGTATTGGCATGTGTCTATATCATTTTTGGCCTGTACGGCATAAATATGAGGAAGGTAATTTGACGTTTTGTCTGGATCAGCGGCTATGTGCGTGCAGACCCCTGCTGATGTGCTTCTGAGTTGGCCAGATCAGTTTTCTATGGCCATGCATTCTTTTCCTTTACCCAATAGGCAGTGCAGAGCAAACGGCAACGCTTTTGTTTCTAATCCATGCTGCTCGTGTTTAAACCTTCTGCTGATCCATTTCTGTTCTCTGATGGCTAGGGTGAGTGTTTTTTTATTGGCTCTGGATGTGCAAGTAGCAGTTTGGAGGTGCTGCTGGACGCATGCGGACCTTTGCCGGCACAAACATTTCCTCTCATAGCTGCTACGTGCTACACAGTCCGATGGGGCACTTTCATGTGTGAGCACAAAGCATTTATTTACTGTCATAGCTGCTACTTGCTACACAGTCCGGTGGGGCACTTTCACGTGTGAGCACAAAGCATTTATTTACTGTCATAGCTGCTACGTGCTACGCAGTCTGGTGGGGCACTTATACGTGTGAGCACAAAGCATTTATTTACTGTCATAGCTGCTACATGTTACGCAGTCTGGTGGGGCACTTACACGCGTGAGCACACAAAACACAAAGCAACGTTTTACCAGAAGGCACACACACGCATGCTGTTTCTTACGTATCAGCGTAGACCTTGTTTTTAGTTATACCTTTCAGGTCTGAAAATATTGCTTCGACGAGGGTGTGAATTTTGTTAGGTAAGGCAAGGTAACATCGCTATGTATGCCTCTAGGGCATCTGAGCGGAAACTTACAAAAAGCCTGCAACCAGAACCTCATAAAAACTGGAAGTTTATTAATGAGAAAGGAGCGCGTTTAGGAGAGTGGTTTTTGGAAGTTAAGCCTTGTGGACAGATTCACCAGTTTTATGGGCATGTTTTGGGCTTCCCTAATCCATGCCGTCAGTGTTTACACCATCTGCATACTTTTTCTTTTTTGTTTGTGTGGTCAGCTTGAAGCAACTTTGAGGCTTTTGTTGCAGCCTACTTCACACAGGCATATCTGAGATAATCTCCATGACTGCTTGGCGTTATCTCGGGACGTTATGAGTGAATTGGCTAATAAAGAACCCCATTTGCAAAACTACGCACCGAGTTGATGTGTTGATATTCTATGTGCTTATTCATCTTCAAGCTGCTGAAGCAGGTTGTTTCATCTACTATCACGAATGGCTAACTATGCTATGGTTACGATGGGGGGTGACCTTCAGCCAGGTTGTTTGGCTGATTGGCTGCTGACTGGTCTCGGCCAGCCACAAATAAATCCATCAGCTGAAGAAGGTGAAATTCTAGTGTTCTGCTGAGAGAGGTCATCGTAAACAAGGTTCACAAGGTTTACAAGGAAAGGCCTTCAGTCAAAGCTTGCGACTTTTAGCCTAAGAGAAGTCTCCGTAAACAAGTTGGCTGTTGACTTGATGCAGCAATATGGTGAGTCACACAGCATTCCGCCTGGAGAATGAAAGGAGGAGGGGCTTTTAATGGAGATCATGTGGTTGGGAGGCAGAGGCCTGCACACCACCAGGAGTATCGCTTAGATACTTTTGAGGATTGTGTTGTGAAGGTAAGGCAAGCTTACATTGCTAACATAGGGGGCATCTGAGCGGAAGCTTGGGAATAGCCTGTAACCAAACCAACAAAAGGTTATGCAGAGTAGACGACTTACACTTCATTATCTCGTTCATTTTTTTCATTGATGGTGGATCACAGCACAGCGTGCTTATTGTTTTGTTTTGTTTAGTTTAGTTTGGATTGCAAAGGCCTCCAGCCTGGTATGGCTGCTCAATTTATAGGTCCCAACAAATAAATCGATCAAAAAGATTGACAGCTGTACTAAGCAATAAATTTGTAAACTTCTGAGTTATGTTGAAAAACAAAACCTTTGATATCACCTTCAGAAATATTAACAAATAGGTGGATGAACTGGTGCCGTAAATGTTCGGTACCAATGTTCGGTACCAATATGAAAAAATAACGTGTTTCTCATCTTGAATATAATCCCCGTTTTCACACAAATTGCAAACATGTGCACTCCTGTCAGGACTCCTGCTATATAAAGCAGTTTCACACTTCAACCCATGTCCTCGAATCCTGAACCGAGCTACGTTCCTCGTTACAATTTTGCTCAGAGCCATCTTCAAATACTCCGGCAAGACAAATGGTGCACGTGCATCCAAAACCGGTCTCTCAGGCAAAGCAAACCAGTTGTGATAAGCCACAGACTTTTTAAAACAGGAGCAAGGATCTTGACCATGTGCCTCTTTCCAAACTGCCTGATGCCTGAATCTCAAGTCTATGTGCAAATTAGAAATATTTAGCTTCCTGCATTGAAATAAGTTACTTCTGTATACAGTGCCATTCTGCAAATCACCAAAAGCATCCTTCATCAGTCTAGTCCAACAATTAGAAGCACCAGAATTCCCAAGGGAAATATCTGCTTTGTTCATAACATCGCGTAAAGTATTGTCGTTTGAATCGACCATCCTGTTCCAAAATTTGACAGCTGACCTTAATCAGTAAGATTGCAAGGGTTTGTGCGCATTCTCGAAGCACTCACCAGTTTGCAGAAGTAGATTTAATTCCCAAAATTCTCTTAAAAACGCCATATGTGCGACCTGCAAAGGGTTGCTGAAACCATTGTCATGCTTCAGAAATTGCGTAGACCAAATCTGACTGGCATACATGCCAGCTGACAATGTCTTGAAAAGCCACAACATCGCATGAGGCCTGTCAGAAATCCTGTTTTCAATACCAAACTCTTTCACTCTACGTAAAGCTGCATTAAAAGGCCTTTAAGTATGGGTCGCAGCATGGTGTAAGTTCATGTGCTTGTCAAATAACATTCCCAGGTAGGTAAAAGAATCTCTCTCTTCAAGCTCCTGATAGTAGAGACGAAAGACAGGAACTGCGGAATTTCGGTATGCATTAAAATTAACTATGTAGGATTTCTGCACATTTACTGTAAGTCCTTTCCTGGCAGCATATATACGATTCAAGTCGTCTCAACATTTTCTGCAATTGGACTGGGTCATTAGCTGTCAGGTTCAGGTCATCAGCATAAAGCATGTGAGTTATTTGATAATATATACAGCGTGCCTATTGCCAACCTAAACAGACAAGGATATAGGGAAGTCAAGCTCCACGTGATCCTCGTTGGAGTTATGGGGACTATCTACAAAGACTATACAGACAAATCTCTGGCAGACCTTAATCTGGATTACCATAAAATTGAAAAACTGATACACAAACTGAATGAGCACTCCATCAGACATGCATCTGCACTCATAAAAACAAATCATGCATTGCAATATAACAAATGCATTGTAACTATGAATACTCAATCATATTTCAAAATAAATGTGCTTAAAATGCAGCCAGAAGGTGACCATCCTCTTTAGACCACCATCCTACACTACAACAATTCCTAATCCATCGAATGCAGACAGAGACTTAGCACGTTTCCCATAATGATACACTTGAAGATATAAAGTACACCTGCTGGCACTGCGGCAACTCATCACGCCGGCTGTGTTATTCCTGCCATCTGCTGACACCTCAACACTGACGGGTTGTTCGTTGCTGCCTGTGTTCTTACAGCCTCCTCAGCTTTCTACCCAGCCGTACGACTCATCGCTTCCACTCCGTCCTTCACTGTCACTCCGTCTGAGCCCCAGGCCTTTAGGGGGATCGGCACCCACAGCCCCACTGGGGGGGCTTGCTGCACTTTTGGTCTGGTGTCTTCTATCTTCTCCTTGGCCTGTGCACAAGACGCGGATCAGCATTCATTAAATTGGTCATCGTATGATTTGCGTTGGCTGAGACCAGTTATCCCCATTTAATGGCGAATATTATTTTTCAATGCTTAGTACCATACATGGCTCAAAAACACACACATACACACACGTACCCCCCCCCCCCCCACACACACACACTCTTACACACACACTTGCACACACACTGCACATCAACCCTTTGTAACTATTTGCAAGCTATCTGGCCTGCACACGAGTAGAGAAGAAAAATATCCTGCAAGTTTTCCTTTTTGCTAAAGCACCATAAGGCCACCATAACTGCAAGCGGCATCTTAACGAAAACCAGGCACTCAGGAAGCACAACAATTCACTGTTGCTCCATTTGGTAAGCCACAACGTATGCCCCTGACAACAATTCAATCTCCATCTTACCGAATCATGCCTGAAACAAATTCACTTTAAAACAACTGACTGAACTGTAGCTGCCACTAGTAATGCGCGACACAGATGTAAAAGTACTTCCTTGAGGTAGAGTTTACAATCATTTGTCATCGTGTCGCACAATTAGGGCTGGCCACAGCTGCATACGCGGGTTCCTAGTCCGTCTAGTGTATGTAACACAGCACAGCTGCATATGCGGGTTCCTAGTCCGTTTAGTGTATGTAACACAGCACAGCTGCATGCTGGTTCCTATTCTGTCTAGTATGTGTATTGGTGTACTTGGACTACTCCTGATACGGTATTTTTGGCAGGAAAATCACAAAATATACGGTCATATACGGTGTATATATACGGCTCTGGCCAACCCTGTGCATATGAAAAGGAAACTATACAGGCAGTGAAAAACCACATCTAATAGGAGAAGGAGCCACAATTTAAATTCATTTAAGGTTGTTTGTTGAAGCTTTTACATTGGGAGAAGCGGTCCTGGCCAGTCCTGCTAGCTTTGAAGGAATTCCTTTCCAAGCTGAACCAGGTCAAATTTAAGGAGTGTCACGGAACTTGGTACACACGTGGCTTCTTTTCCATGACTAATGTGGGGAGTGGATTTCAAACCTCCATTTTCGATGTTCTGTTGGAGTCGCGTGCGAGTGAATGTGATTTGCAATTGTGCCATGCTTGCTCCTCCAGAAAGCTAACCCGCTCCCCTATATACTATATTCCACCTACCTGCACCACCACCGTCCTCCGAGCACCAGGCAATAAAGTGGCTTCTTTTCCATGACTAATATACGGTTCTAGCCAACCTTACCTATACCCTATATTCCACCTACCTGCACCACCACCGTCCTCCGACCACCAGGCAACGAAGTCCTTAATCAAACGTGCACTGTGGTCAAATGGGCCCTTGTACGTTTCATACAAGCGGGTGGCGGCTGCAACCTGTATGACAAAAAAATAGACGTAGTGGTCAAATGGGCCCTTGTACGTTTCATACAAGCGGGTGGCAGCTGCAGCCTGTATGACAAAAAAGTAGATGTAGTGGTCAAACGGGCCCTTGTACGTTTCATACGAGTGGGTGGCAGCTACAGCCTGTACGACAAAAAAGTAGACGCAGTGGTCAAACGGGCCCTTGTACGTTTCATACAAGCGGGTGGCGGCTGCAACCTGTATGGCGAAAAATAGACAAGCAACGGCTGTCGCAGCCTGAATGACAAAAAAAAGACAGGTTAACATTGTATGTGCCATACAAGATGGTGACGGCTGCAGCCTGTATGGCAAAAAATTGACAGGCAAACATTGGGCGCCGCAGCCTGTATAACCCTAACCCTAACCCTAAACCCTAACCCTAACCCTAACCCTAAAATGCCAAAACCACTTGTGTTCAGGGTTGACCACCAACCAAGACCATCGAGTTTGTGAGCTGAGGAAACACTTTTCCTTCCTGTTTACACATTTTTTTGAGGACTTTTCAGCAGCCCAACCCTTTTTGCTGCAACAGGTCAACAACCAACTTGTTCACGATTTCCTTTCTCAGCAGAACAATAGACCTTTTCTTTTTCTTTCTGAGCTAATGGATTTATTTGTGGCTGGCCGAGACCAGTCAGCAGCCGATCAGCCAAACAACCTGGCTGAAGGTCACCCCCCATTGTAACCATTGTAACCATTGTAACCATTGCAACCATAGTATTCAGGGTTAACAAGAACCCTGAATTTCCATCATTTATCACACATGCTGTCGGCGCTTTCCCCCCTTATACAGCACCTTTTGTACGAGCTGTATTATTCTTTCCTAATAAAAGAAGGTTAGACGCAGTAATTAAAGAAAATAGATGCAGTAATAAAAGAAAATTAGACGCAGTAATAAATGAAGGTCAGTATTTTATCAGAGGGGGTCGACGAAGGCCTGAAAAAGGCGTACTTTTGAAATGTGAATTGAGTATGGGCGCCCCAGCTGGCAACATTCAAGCTCAGTACCCAGAGGTAGCACCTGAGCTTGAATGTTGCCAGCTAGGTCACACAGGCCTGATTGCCCGCGGCGTGAACCCAACATTTCACTGCCAATCCACCAGAACTCACCACCTACAGCACCAATCTGGGTCATTTTTATTTAAATGGTGTTTTTTGATAAATACATATCATTGCAACAAAAATGGAGTGAAACGACCCAGTAGTTGGTCGGAAACTCCATTTTGGCCCATTTCTCTTAAATCAAAATCAACAAAAGGGGTGCCTAAAAGGTGGAAAACCAACCTTCACCAAATCTGCTTTATAAAACCCAGGATGATATGGTATCATAAAGGAAGTCCTCCTGTCTTGTTTTGGGATGCAAAGAGGCCCTGGTTGGGGCGTAGTGGCCTGTAATGTTGTAACTCAGTGCCAAAATTCGAACTGGATTTCTGTCCCGACCACTGGGTTGGTCCTTTCGGCCCCAAACTTCATGAACAATCTAGTTATATCATTCAAACATGATTTGCATCAAAAAAGTCACATTTCAGGACATTTGCTCCGTTGACCCCCTCTGGTATTTTATGAAAATTAGACGCAGTAATTAAAGAAGGTGGACGCAGTAATTAAAGAAAGTTAGACGCAGTAATTAAAGAAAATAAGACGCAGTTATTAAAGTATGTTAGATGCAGTATTTAAAAAAGGTTTGACGCAGTATTTGAAGAAGGTTCGACGCAGTATTTAAAGAAGGTTCGACGCAGTATTTAAAAAAGGTTTGACGCAGTATTTAAAGAAGTTTCGACACAGTAATTAAAGAAGGTTAGACACAGTAAATGAAGAAGGTTAGACGCAGTAAAATAACACGGCATGGGGTTTTAAGGTTGAATTCAGTGACCCAAACATGCGACCTTCCTTTCCTTGATCCAATGATAAAAGCAAAACACCCAAGATCAGTACTCAATTTCAAGCCCAAGGCAATTCTCAAGAGCTTGTGATGCACTCGACAAAAACCAAACACTACACACACCACCGCATGTAATGCACACTTTTTACCATCATGGACACTTAGTTTTATTATGGTTTATTATGTGTTTCTACCATGAACTCGTACATGCATTTGATGCACACTTTTTCCAGTCATGAACACATAATTTTATAATGTGTTTCTACCATGAACTCGTACATGCATACCAGGCGGTGACCTACTGCATACCAGTGCTTCAATTACATCAATACCCACTATGTGCTCATACTTGCATGTTCTGTAGCGATCCATCCTGGGCCTGTGACCAAGATACCCTGAATAGTGCAGGTGCAATCTAATTGTTCTCATAGTCCGCTTACCATGTACGCATACGCGCATGTCAGGCAGTGATTCAATCTTGGGCATGTGGCGGAGAACCGCAGGCCTAGCTCGCAAATACAGCCTCCACGCACCCTACATGATCATGGGTCACGATTTTTAAACGCAATAAGTTTGCACGCGGTGTCAAAGCAAACATCTTTTCGTTATTTTGACACACTGCAGCGCTGACACACTACATCACTGACACACTACATCATTGCATCACTGAAACACTACGCAACCACGAGACACACTGACACAGTGCAGCACTGACACACTACATCACTGTAACACTACGCAACCACGAGACGCACTGACACAGTGCAGCACTGACACACTACATCACTGTAACACTACGCAACCACGAGACGCACTGACACACTGCAGCACTGACACACTACATCACTGACACACTACGCAACCACAAGACGCACTGACACACTGCAGCACTGACACACTACATCACTGACACACTACGCAACCACGAGACACACTGACACACTGCAGCACTGACACACTACATCACTGAAACACTACGCAACCACAAGACACACTGACACACTGCAGCACTGACACACTACATCACTGAAACACTACGCAACCACGAGACGCACTGACACACTACAGCACTGACACACTGCAGCAGGCTTGTAGACAGCACTGACACACTACAGCACTGACACACTATGCAACCACGAGACGCACTGACACACTGCAGCAGGCTTGCAGACGCCTAATCACTGTCATCTGTATTTGGCTACACGACAACAGCTGGGTATCCCAAATGAAGATTGCAGACACTTCATCACTGTCATCCGTATTCGGCTGCACGACAACAGCTGGGTATCCCAAATGAAAAATGAAGATTGCAGACACTTCATCACTGTCATCCGTATTTGGCTGCACGACAACAGCTGGGTATCCCAAATGAAAATTGCAGACGCTTAA